>Ga0209536_100012902_pt1 | contig 12102 bp, 10 predicted proteins | sample DeeMarSeWOR28_12_FD_187461 | JGI IMG/M metagenome (GOLD analysis project Ga0209536, IMG submission 187461) | Marine sediment microbial communities from White Oak River estuary, North Carolina - WOR-2-8_12 (SPAdes) (version 2) | ecosystem: Environmental > Aquatic > Marine > Intertidal zone >...
CTCTGTGGCATGAAATGGACGGAGGACGTTACATAGGTACCGGAGATGTCAGCATAAATAGAGACCCTGATGATGGCTTTGTTAACATGGGAACCTACCGTGTCATGATTCACGATAAAAACACAGTCTCTTATTATCAATCACCCGGTGCTCATGGAAGCGATGAAGAAGCAAATGGATAAAATTGTGGTTACCACTCCCAATCTCTTCGCTCCCACGGAACCGGTGGTCTGGCTTTCGGAGAAACTGGCCCAGATATCGCCGGGAAGTTTGAAATATACCATTTACAGCAGCAACGGAAGTGATGCCAATGAGACCGCGCTCAAAGTTGCCCGTCATTACTGGAAGATTAAGGGCCAGGGCACGAAGTACAAGGTCATCCACCGCTACCCTGGCGATTATCACGGCATGAGCATGAGCACGGCCAGCGCCAGTGGCCATATCTTCCGACGGACTCCGTTTGAGCCGCTGATGGCCGGTTTTGTTGCCATCCATGCCCCGAACTGCTATCGATGCCCGTATAACCTGACCCATCCTACATGCAATCTGCTCTGCGCTGAAGAACTGGGCAAGGTTATCGAATTTGAAGACCCGTCGACCGTAGCCTGTTTCATCACCGAGTCAACAAATACCGGGCTGGGCATCGTTCCGCCGCCTCCGGGATATATGAAACGTGTTCGCGAGATATGTGACCAGTATGAGATTCTACTCATCTGCGACGAGGTAATCACCGGCTTTGCCCGCAGCGGTTTCTGGTTTGAGTGCGAGAAGCATGGCATTGTGCCCGATATGTTGGCCTTGGGCAAGAACGTCTCGTGGGGCTGCGGTGCGCTGGCGGCCACGCATGTGAAGAGTGAAATTGCCGAAACTTTCACGGGCAAGAATACTTTCCAGCACGGATACACCTTCGGCGGCACCGGCTATCTGGCCACTGCCGGACTGGCCGGCATCGAGTATGTGGAAGAGCACAACCTGCTGGCCCGGGCCACGGAAATTGGCGAAATCATGGGCAAGCAGCTTGATGCTATCAAAGATAAGTCAGCCGTGGTGGGTGATGTCCGTTCCCACGCTGGACTGATTGCGGTCGAGCTGGTCAAGGATAAGGCCACCAAGGAACTGTTCTCCGACCGTGCAGCTGTGGCCGGAGTGGTCAATAAAGCAGGGAGGGAAAATGGGGTCTTATTCGCCTGCTCGACATGGTACGGTGATATTCTATGGATGATGGTCTCGCTGACCATGACCAATGACGAACTGGCCATGGTGGTGAATGCGGTCGATAAAGCAGTCACCGCAGTGGAAAAACAGTTCGCTTAAGAGAATTCTGGTACGAAGGAAAGTGGCATCCCCCGCAGCAGTTGAGTCGGTCGGGGGATGCTACGTATTTTTATCTTCGTTCTGGCGCCTTCTAACCAACAGTCGCTGTTGGGTGGAGACTACCTGCCTCAGAGATTGGATTCGGTTCTTGATATCCTGGCCTATGGCTTCATCGGCCAGCAGCTGCTTGAGTCTCGGCTGGTCAAGGCCGGTTACCCTTTCCCACAGGCCCTCTGGCTCAAGGAAGGCCCTGATTTCCTCTTCGATGTAGCCGGTGACGTCCGCAAGCTGGTAGGTGATTTCGTTCTCCGTGCCGTAAACACGTTTCATGTCTTCGGCTTCGCAGTAGTCAATTATTTCCTGTCGCAGTGCCGATAGTTCTTCCTGAAGGGCTTTGATTTGCGCCTGCAGAGATGCGTACCGTTCCACTTCATCGCTTCCTAGAGCGATGGGCTTTGCTTCAGCGTCGGTCGCTTCGGAAACATTCTCGCTGTATTGGTGGCGGTAGTAGGGGCAATATTCGGGGAAGTCACAGGGGCAGTAGTCATTTTCTGTGGCAGGGAAAATCTGCTGGTTAATCTTATCGGCCACATCGAGAACCAGATGCTTGGCATCGTTGAGTTGTATCGGCCCCCTGCCGGAACAGCTTACAGGGGTGTTTGACCTCATGTGATACAGGGTCAACTTTTCCACCGGAAGCTGCCAGAGCTGCTCGGCGGCGAGCTGGTAAAGAGTTAACTGGAGGTCTTTCTGCAGGTAGTCAGTGGTGAATAGCTCTTTGTTCGTTTTGTAATCGACGATGGACAGGCCGCCGCTTTCCAGTTTATCCACCCGGTCGATAAACGCTTTCAGCTTCACGTCACCAACGTCGATGTAGAACATCTTCTCTACGGCCAGTGGCATTCGGAAGTCACGACGGTGAATTTCCCAGAACGCGGTCAGTATCTCTCTACCATAGGCTTTGTAGTTGGCTTCCTCCTCGGCGGACTCATAACCTTCGGGGTGCCATTTCTGTTCGTAGAACTGCAGCAATTCTTCCAGGGTGGGAGGTGGCGGGACCTTTACGCGGAAGAAAAACTCGGCGCAGAGGTGTATGGTGGAGCCAAAGCTGAAGTACCACTTGTCCTTCGGCTTCAGGCCGTCGATATATTGCAGTCTGTACTGGAGCGGACAGGTTTGATACATTGAAATTTGGGAAAAACTCAGTGGTCTGATGTCTTTTCTCCTTTACTGCGCCTATCAAAGAGGTATTATACAAAAATTATAAGGCGAAAACAGGTGCTTGTCTACGTGTTCAGAATGTGACTTATGTCGTTAGACATGATTGCATTGCCATTGTAGAATCTTAATGTGGAAAATATATCGGTTGCCATTGCTTTCACTGCCGGGTTATTGTCTTTTCTGTCGCCGTGTGTTTTACCGCTGGTTCCGGTATATTTTGCCAGCTTGGTCGGGCCGGAACTGTTCAACGCGCGGAGCGCTGGAATGCGCCTGCCGACGTTTCTGCACTCGCTGAGCTTTGTCTTTGGCTTCTCGCTGGTTTTTACCATCATGGGGGCTATTGCCGGGCTGACCGGATTCGCCATCAACCCGAGCCTTGCCCTGCTCAATAAAATTTCCGGCTCTCTGCTTATCGCTTTCGGCCTCTTTTTACTGGCGGCGCTTAAGGTGCCCTGGCTCAACTACGAAAGACGCCTGAGCCCATCGATGGGAAATACCACTGGCTACCTTCGCTCTTTTGTCATTGGGGCGTCCTTTTCTCTTGCCTGGACCGCCTGCGTTGGCCCGATACTTGGCGGCATCCTGTCGCTAGCCCTGAACACGGCCACCGCCTGGTACGGGGCATACCTCCTGGCGATATATTCACTGGGGCTTGGCCTTCCTTTTCTGGTCATAGGACTGGCGTTTGATTCTTTTCTGCCGTTGCTGCGGCGAATACAGCGCTATACCAGGGTAATTCACGTGGTTAGCGGCCTGCTTTTGATAATTATTGGTTTTTTGGTTCTGACCAATCAAATACACTGGTTCTCCACTATCGCGGCGTAAAGGTTTAGTTGCGGAGGTTATTATGAAGGCTTTAAAGGTAATTACGGCAGTGCTGGTTATTTTTTTGGCAGGCTTCGGCATCTTGCTGTCCGGCTGTGCCGGCTCCGGCGCAGCATCAGAGTACGGCCCGGAGATAGGCAAAATGGCACCGGACTTCACCTTAAACGGGCTGGATGGACAGGAGGTGTCGCTCAGCGATTTACGCGGCAGGCCGGTTTTGCTCAATTTCTGGGCCAGTTGGTGTGGCCCCTGTCGTTTGGAGATGCCGTTTCTGCAGGAGATATACGAAAAATGGGCGGGTACGGGACTGGTGCTACTGGCGGTAAACCTTCAAGAAGACCCGGATGAAGTGAGAGAGTTTGTGGGGGGTGCCGGCTTCTCTTTCCCGGTACTGCTGACAACTGGAAATGAAATTCCTCTTGCCTATAATATACGCGGCATACCGGCCACGTTTTTCATTGATGCCGATGGGGTGATACGCGATATTAAAGTTGGCGCATTTTTTGAGGTAGAGGATATAGAGTCAAGGCTGGTTAAAATCATGCCATAACTGATATAATGTGGGGCGAGGATTTAAAATGAATGATGTTTTGAATGAAGCCTATGGGATAGTCCAGTGCAAGGAGTGCCCCTGGTACAAATCATGCGTGATGCCGATGCGCTTTTCGGCCGAAGATATACGCCGGCAACTGGAGTCAGCGCCGGGGATAAACGTTTCCCAGACCACAGATATGGGCATGCAGGAGCTTCTGTCCAGTATGGCCACGGCGGCGCAGAACTCTTTGCTTGAGGGCTGCCCTGTATTTATCGCTCGTCTGCGTAACAATCCCAAGCTGGCGCAGCGCCTAAAAGAAATCATGCAGAAGTGGAGCGAGGAATAATAAAAAAGAGCATATTATGAGCGATTCCAGTATCGATGAGCTCTGCATAAACACGATACGGTTTCTGGCGGTCGATGCTATACAGAAGGCCAACTCCGGCCATCCTGGCGCCCCCCTTGGTGCCACGCCTATGGCTTACGTCTTATGGGACCGGTTTCTCAAGCACAACCCTGAGGATGCCGAGTGGCCAGACCGCGACCGTTTCATTCTTTCCTGCGGCCACGCGTCGGCGATGCTCTATGCGCTATTACATCTGACCGGCTATAACCTGTCTCTGGATGACCTCAAGCAGTTTCGCCAGTGGGGCAGTCGAACGCCCGGTCATCCTGAATATGGTGTTGTTCCCGGCCTTGAGGTAACAACCGGACCGCTCGGACAGGGGTTCGCCAACGGCGTGGGCATGGCTATTGCCGAGCGCTGGCTGGCGGCAAATTACAACCGCCCGGACCATGAAATCATCAATCATTATACTTATGCCATTGTCTCTGATGGTGACCTCGAGGAGGGTATATCGTCGGAGGCGGCTTCGATAGCGGGAAACCTGCGCCTGGGTAAGCTCATCTATCTCTATGACGACAACGGCATCTCCATTGAGGGCAGGACCAATATAACCTTCACCGAGGATATTAGCAGACGGTTTCAATCCTGTGGCTGGCAGGTGATAGGGCCGGTCAATGGTTTCGATGTTGATGCTATGGAAAATGCGCTGCGGGAAGCACAGTCAGATTCAGAGTGTCCCAGTTTGGTTATCTGCCAGACCGTAATCGGCTATGGCAGCCCGAACAAAGCGGGCAAGGCTTCCGCTCACGGTGAACCGCTTGGCAAAGACGAAGTGCAGCTGACCAGAAAACAACTGGGCTGGGATAGAGAAGGGGCTTTCGCCGTGCCGCCGGAGGTGCTGAAACACCTACGAAAAGCGCGGGATAGAGGCAAAAAGCAACAGGGAAAGTGGCAGCAAAAACTGGAGGCATATCGTCAGGCGTATCCTGATGCGGCGCGTCAACTTGAAGAGGACATAAAGGGTGAGCTGCCTGAAGGGTGGGACAGCGACCTTGATGGCCTGTTCGATGGAGAATCCAACCCAATCGCCACCCGGTCGGCCTCAGGTTTGGTAATGAATGCCTTGGCGCCTAGAATACGTTCCCTCGTGGGGGGCTCGGCTGACCTGGCCCCTTCGACGAAGACCATACTGTCAGAAGGCGGTGATTACAGCGCTGCTGATTACCGCGCCCGCAACCTGCACTTTGGTATCAGGGAGCATGCCATGGGTGCTATCGCCAGTGGTATGGCGCGGCACGGAGGGGTTATCCCTTACACCGCCACGTTCCTCGTTTTTTACGACTATATGCGCCCGCCGGTGCGCCTTGCGGCCATGATGGGGCTGCGGGTAATATATATCTTCACTCACGACTCGGTGGGAGTGGGAGAGGACGGGCCGACCCACCAGCCCATAGAGCAGCTCGTTGGCCTGAGGTCAGTCCCCAACCTGGTGACCATACGCCCTGCTGATGCTACCGAGACTGCGGAGGCATGGAAAGCAGCTTTGAAGCGAGTCGATGGCCCGACGGCGCTGGTACTCAGCCGCCAGAACCTGCCGGTGATCGACCGCAGGAAACTGGCGCCGGCCAGCGGTGTACAGCGGGGCGGTTACATACTTCAAGACGCGGAGAAACCGGAAGTTATTATCATGGGCACCGGTTCGGAGGTGGCCATAGCGCTGGAGGCAGGCGAGCTATTGCAGGAAAAGGGCATAAGGGCGCGCATCGTGTCACTGCCATCCTGGGAACTATTTGATGCCCAGCCAGCCGAATATCGTAGCACAGTATTTCCAGAAAGCGTAAAAGCGCGTATATCAATCGAGGCGGGGAGCCCGCTGGGGTGGGAACGATATGTCGGTGATAACGGGGTCATTATCGGGATTTCTCATTTCGGCTCTTCCGCGCCGGGCAAAGTACTTTACGAGAAACTGGGACTGACGGCCCAGCGCGTGGCTGATGAAGCCGCGAACCTTCTGTGAGGAGGTAAAAAATGACGTTGCGAATTGCCATTGGCGCCGACCACGGGGGGTTTCCTCTGAAGGCCGAGTTATTACCCTGGCTGAAGGAGTGCGGGTACGAGGTGATGGACCTGGGCGCAGAGACGCTTGTCCCCACTGATGACTATCCTGACTATGCGCTGGCCGTCGCTGAGGCTGTAGCCTCGGGCAGGGCACAGCGTGGCATAGTCATCTGCGGGAGTGGCATTGGTGCCTGCATTGTGGCCAACAAGGTGCCGGGGGTACGGGCCTGTCCCTGCCATGATACCTATTCGGCGCACCAGGGCGTGGAGCACGACGATATGAATATCCTTTGCCTGGGGGCACGGGTGGTGGGAGGAGCGCTGGCTAGGGAAGTGGTCGAGGCTTTTCTGAAAGCTGAATTTCTTGCTGAAGAGCGCTTTCAGCGGCGCCTGCAGAAAGTGCTAAATATTGAATCGCAAAACATGAGAAAAAGATAAGAGTACTAAGAGGGAGATTGTGATGACGGATTTCCCTGTGGTTAGAGATACGCTTGATGATTTAAACCAGAAAGATGTTGTGGCACGTATCTGGCAAAGAGACCACACGGTATGGAAGCCAGAGCCAAAGGAGATTACAAATCGACTTGGCTGGCTGGCTCTTCCCGAAACGCTGAGGGAAAAGTTTTCAGAGTTAACGTCTTTTGCCGAAGAGGTACGCAGCGCTGGATACAGGCACGTCGTGCTCTTGGGTATGGGTGGTGCCAGCTTGGGCGCGGAAGTGCTGCATGACACTTTGGGCAGTGGCAGGGGCTATCCTGATTTCAGGATACTTGATTCCACCGTACCAGGTTGGGTAGCCGCGGTTACGGAGGCCATCGACCCGGCACATACGATATTTCTGGTTTCGTCAAAGTCAGGTGGCACGATTGAGACGACCACTTTCTACAAATATTTTCGTGGGCTCGTGGAGCAATCGGTGGGGAAAGAGCATGCCGGACAGAATTTTGTGGCTATCACTGATGCCGGATCATCGCTGGCCGAGCTCGCGGAGGAATCCGGATTCCATCGTGCCTTTTTGAACCCGGAGGATGTGGGTGGACGCTACTCGGTGTTATCTTACTTCGGGCTGGTGCCGGCGGCGCTGACAGGAATTGACATAAAGTTAATTCTGGAACGTGCTGAAAAAATGAGACGCCAGTGCACCGCCGATGTACCCGTTCAGGAAAATCCCGGCGCCTGGCTCGGCGCGTTAATCGGCGCGTTCGCTCAGCAGGGGAAAGATAAATTAACGCTGGTTACTTCATCGTCAGTCGGCAGTTTCGGGCTGTGGTTGGAACAGCTCATTGCTGAGAGCCTGGGCAAGGATGGGACCGGCATTATTCCAGTAATGGGTGAGCCGATTATGGCGCCTGAAAACTATGGAGATGACCGACTTTTTATCTATCTGCGACTTCAAGATGATAACAATGATGATGTGGATAGGGCCATAGGGCGTATCAGGTCTTCAGGACAGGATGTGATTACCTTGGACCTGGAGGATAAGTATGATATCTGCTCGGAGTTGTTTCGCTGGGAGTTCGCCACGGCGGTGGCTGGCGCTATGATGGATATAAACCCGTTTGACCAGCCCGACGTGCAGGCGGCTAAGGACGCTACGGGTCGTGTCTTGCGGGAGTTTCAGAATACCGGACGGTTGCCGTCGTTGGAAGTGCCTGCATCGCTTGGCGATTTGATTTCGGAGGCTAGGCAGGGAGATTACCTGGCAATTATGGCTTTCACGAAGCAGGTGCCAGAACTGGAGAAGATATGCGCCGAACTGCGTCGTAAGGTGATGAAGAAACATCGTATCGCCACCACCTTCGCCTATGGTCCACGTCTGCTGCACTCCACCGGACAGTTGCACAAGGGAGGTCCTAACACGGGGCTTTTCCTTCAGATAATTATGGCTCATGAACATAAGATACCCGTCCCCGGTGTGCCATACACGTTCGATATACTGGCGGATGCTCAGGCACTCGGTGACATTCAGACTCTCCAGGCACTGGGAAGGCGTGTGGTCAGGATTGACCTTAGTTCCGGTGACACAGAGGCTTTGGCCAGAACAGTGTTTGGACTGGCGTAACCATAAAGGGAAGATGACTGAGGTGGGATGGCGTATCAATATCCCTGAACCAGCGACTGCAAGTGGCAATAACTTTCCGCCGGGTCTGGCTGGAGAAAAACAGCGCTGCCCACACAGATATAATCAACACCGGCGCTGGCGATTTCCCTGATGTTGTTCTCCTTGACGCCGCCGTCCACTCCGATTTCGATTCCAGATTTAACAGTTCTTAATTCAGCTACCTTGTCCATCGCTTCCGGGATAAATTTGCTGCCGTAGAAACCCGGCGTTACCGTGAGAAGAAGAATGCTGTCAACCTGGTTCATATAAGGTACAATGGCGGATACCTGGGTTTCCGGGTTAATGGCCAGCCCGATGTCAATCTCAAGCTCTCTAGCGCGTGGAATAACTTCTTGGGGGGAGGTGGTAGCTTCGTGGTGGAAAATAACCTTGCTGGCGCCAGCCCGCTTTAAGTCCGCAAAGTACTCTCCAGGGTCTTCGACCATCAGATGGGCTTCCCATTTCAGCTTTTCGGGCAGGCCAATGAGCTTTTCCCGGGTAACGCTCCGCGATGGTACGAAGCGGCCATCCATAATATCAATCTGGACAAAGTCGGTGAAGGTTTCTGCCTGACGGGCCATCTGCTTGAGAGCGGATGGGTCATCAGTAAGAATGGCCGGTACCACTTTCACGTTTCTGCTCACAGAAGACTCTCTCCCCAGCGGGTGACTAACCGCAGTAATTGTAGGTTTCGTGGAGGTACAGTGTCAAGTGTACAGCAAGGCGGCACTAAAAAGAGAGGGCGCTGAAAAGCGCCCTCTCCCACTTGCATCTTGTCTCGAGCCCAACTCACTTCCGGTTATCACCGCCGGACCTGGTCTCTCATCACTGAGACTGACCTTTTTTCTAACTCGAGTCGAGTTCGAGGTCCATCCGCCCCGCCGTCAGGCAGGGCACTACCGGTCCACCTGCCATACTCCGAAGAGCTCGTGAAGTCTCACAGCATCACCTCCTCTACTAAAAGATTCGGTCGCCACGAGCTTCCATATAATATTTCATCATAATTTGCCCTTAATGTCAATATATAACGGCTAAATCTATTGACAATGCTCCTTTTCCCGTGTACAATCTTCAGCTATCAAAGCATTTTATGTATACCATAATAAAAACTTTGTCAATGCGAGCTCACGGTTGTTCGTGAGGAAGGAGGAGCCTATCAGCCACAGTTTTCAAATATGTGTGCAATGGCTATCTTGAAAAAAGGAGGTCATTTAGATGGCCGAAGTAACAAGGGAAAGATGGACCAGCCGGGCACCCTTTATCTTTGCGGCCATAGGTTCGGCAATTGGCTTGGGTAACGTCTGGCGCTTCCCTTACATGACCTATGAGTATGGTGGTGGCACCTTCCTGATTCCATATATAATCGGCCTCCTCGTTATGGGCATCCCGTGGATGATGATGGAATTCGGCATGGGCCGTTATTTCCAGAGAGGTGCTCCCGGAGCGTTTGAGGGTATTGGTAAGAAGTGGGAATGGCTGGGCTGGTGGCCGGTGTGGGTTGCTTTCCTGATTGTTTGCTATTATACGGTGGTTATTGCCTGGTCACTGCGCTACGCCATCAGTTCCGCCACCGTGGAATGGGGCATGGGACAGGCTGGCGCTGAGGGCGCTGGTGATTTCTTCTTCGGCACCGTTCTACAATTATCGGACGGCCCAACCGTGCTCGGCCCACCGGTATGGCTCATATTTGGCTTGCTGGCTTTTGTCTGGGTGGTCATCTTCCTGATTATGTTCAGAGGTGCCCGGGTAATAGGCAAGGTATCTGTTGCCCTGGTAATCATGCCCTGGATATTACTGGTCGTCCTGTTTATCCGGGGAATCACCTTGCCCGGCGCCTTGGAAGGGTTGAATTACTATCTCACTCCTGACTTTGCTGTCTTGGCCGATACGGGGGTCTGGTTTGCCGCCTTCAGCCAGGTTGCTTTCACCCTTTCTCTGGGTATGGCTGGAATGATTGCCTATGGCAGCTTCATCGCTCGAAAAGCCGATGTCAATAACAGTGCCATAATCACCTCTTTCTCAGATGCAGCTACGGCTTTCTTTGCCGGATTTGCTGTCTTCAGCACTGTCGGCTTCATCATGCAGGCAATGAATATACCGATTGGAGACGTCAGCGCTTCAGGCCTGGGCCTGGCGTTTGTCAGCTATCCGGTGGCGGTATCAATGATGCCTGGAGGCAATGCTCTGGTGGGTATACTCTTCTTCCTCTGTCTGTTCTTCTTGGGCACTACATCGGCATATTTCCTCGCCTATGGAGGCGTTGTTGTGCCGCTGATGGATAAATTTGGCATGAGTCGGGTAAAAGCCTCCCTGTTAGTCACTGTAATCTGCTTCCTGATTGGTGGCTTCATCTTCTCGTCTCAGGGCGGGCTCTACTGGCTGGATATGGTTGACCGCGCTGTGTCTTTCTATGGCCTGCTGATAACCGGCGCCCTGTCCTGTTTTGTTATCGGCTGGTTTTTTGGTCCTGAAAAGCTGCGAGAACATAACAACGAGACTTCAGATATCAGAGTAGGCGTCTGGTGGAATTGGTTGATAAGGCTGATAGTACCGGCGGGGCTAATATTTGTGGTTGTTAGCGGTGGCTTTATGAAGGACGTTCCGGCGCAGTATGAAGGGTATCAGGTTGGGGCAATCGGCGGCTCACATGTCATATGGCTTATACTCGGTGTGACCCTGGTATTCAGCATTTTACTATCCTGCATCAAGACCAGGGGTGCCGGAGGGGGTGAATAAGAAATGACAACCGGAGCTATTATTTCTACCATTGTTATCTGGGTGATACTTCTTGGTGGTCTGGTCTTTTGCTTCTCCAGGATTGGGAAAGGTGGAGAGTGGGAGGATTAGGATAATATCCGCTGGCTGAGATAGCGAGAAGCAGAACGCAAAACGGGAAGTCGCCCTGCCGGTGTGGCGGGGCGACTTTTTTATCATCCTTCGGCTGGCATTAAAAGTAATCTTCGGCATTATCTTGAGGGTAGAAGCCGAGCTTCTCTTTCGTTTCCGTCAGGTCAAACCAGCGGTGGTCATTGTTGCTGATGGCATAGGCGAGGAGAAAGTCGGTGTTGACAGCAAGGGCTCTGGCGAACGCCTCAACGCAGTCTCGCTTGCTCAGGAATATAGCCCGCGCGTGGTCTTCTCTTTCTGTGCCCTTCCAGATTGAAGGGTCATCCTTGGGGAAGGTCGATCCGATACGGAGGGAGATGAACTGGACTCCGTGTCTTCGGGAGTAGTACCAGCCCATGTTTTCGCCGAACAACTTGGAGATGCCGTAGTAAGAATCTGGCGCTGGTGAGTCGCTCAACTTTACACACCCCATAGTCGGTATATAAAAGCGGTCTATCGTCATCGGTGTCTTACCGGCGTGGTCATGCTGAGTGTGGTTGGTGCTGGCGAAGACGATTTTCAGGACACCAGCCCGTACTGCCTCCTCGAAAACGTTGTAGGTGGCGATGATGTTGTTGTGGAGGACGCTTTCCCAGCTGGCTTCAGTGAGGGGGTCGGCGGCGAGGTGAATCACCGCGTCCAGTCCTTCAAACACGCCCTGGACCTGCTCCGATTTGGAGAAATCCACCTTCACTGTTTTGTGCTTACGGGCAAGCTCCGGCTTTATCTCTCGTTTGTTATGGAACAGGGTAAGTTTGTAGCTGCTGGGCAATCCTTCTGTTAAAGTAATACCGATATGCCCGGAGGCTCCGGTGA
>Ga0209536_100012903_pt1 | contig 12101 bp, 10 predicted proteins | sample DeeMarSeWOR28_12_FD_187461 | JGI IMG/M metagenome (GOLD analysis project Ga0209536, IMG submission 187461) | Marine sediment microbial communities from White Oak River estuary, North Carolina - WOR-2-8_12 (SPAdes) (version 2) | ecosystem: Environmental > Aquatic > Marine > Intertidal zone >...
CCAGTTCCCCAGCATCTCGAAGAAAGTGTGGTGGTAGGTGTCGCGCCCCACCTCCTCGAGATCATTGTGCTTGCCGCTGACGCGGATGCACTTCTGTGTGTCGGTGGCCCGTGAGTATTCCCGCGTACCGGTTCCGAGAAAGACGTCCTTGAACTGGTTCATGCCCGCGTTGGTGAACAGCAGGGTGGGGTCTCCGTGGGGGATGACTGGCGCGCTCGGGACGATGCGGTGGTCGCGTTCCCGAAAGAACTCCAGAAAACTCTGCCGTGTTTCGGCCGAAGTCATCATACCTCGATCTGCGTGAACAACCCGATTTCCTGCAACACGGCGCTGACTTCCATGCAGCGAGTGATCTCTCCGCTAAACACCACAGCCTTGCCCTTGGAGTGGACCTCCCAGGCAAGGGCCTCGGCTTTCTCGCCGGTGCAGCGGAGCGCTTTCATGAGCTGCCCGATGACCTCCTCGAAGGTATGGATGTCGTCATTGAAGAGGATAACCTTTGCCGGCTCCTGTGTGGCCGTTTCCTGGAGATCTTCCTCGTGCTGGACAGGCTCTGTCGATGTCATAGGCCGGCGCCCCGGGGAGCGAACGAACAACCGTAAATAGTACCAAAAACCCCAAAATTCTGCAACCAGCCTCCTTGCGGGGCGCGCAGGGCGTGCGTATATTTTGTGCTTGAACGACACTCCTGAAGCAGAAAGGGCCCGCCCATGATCTTTGATCAGGCGATGATTGAAGCGGTCTATGCCAGGACTCCCGGGCGTGTTCGCGCTGCACGAACGCTCGTCGGGCGCCCGCTCACATTGACCGAGAAGATTCTCTACGCACACCTCTGGCGAAGTCCGAAGGAGCCGGCCCGCCGCGGCGAGTCGTATGCCGAGTTTGCCCCGGACCGGGTCGCCATGCAGGATGCAACCGCCCAGATGGCTCTGCTCCAGTTCATGTCGGCAGGGATCCCGACGGTTGCCGTCCCCACGACCGTGCACTGTGATCACCTGATCCAGGCGCAGGTCGGTGCAGCGCTCGACCTTGCACAGGCCCAGGAGGACAACAAAGAGGTGTATGACTTCCTCTCCACCGTCTCTGCCAAACATGGGATCGGCTTCTGGCGGCCGGGATCGGGGATCATCCACCAGGTTGTGCTGGAGAACTACGCCTTTCCCGGCGGCATGATGATTGGGACGGATTCTCATACGCCGAATGCGGGCGGTCTCGGGATGCTTGCCATCGGCGTCGGTGGTGCCGATGCTGTCGATGTCATGGCCGGCATGCCCTGGGAACTGCGCTTTCCGCGGGTCATCGGGGTGCACCTCACGGGGTCGCTTCACGGGTGGGCATCGCCGAAGGATGTCATTCTGATGGTGGCGGGCATTCTCACCGTGAAGGGAGGGACCGGCGCCGTCATCGAGTACTTCGGTCCGGGAGCGAAGTCCATCTCGGCGACCGGCAAAGGGACCATCTGCAACATGGGGGCGGAAGTCGGTGCGACGACATCGATCTTCCCCTTCGACGGGCGCATTGCCGACTATCTGGCAGTCACGGGGCGCAAGAGGGTGGCCGCGGGGGCCCAGAAGATCGCTGAGTTCCTCCAACCCGACCCGGAGGTTGTCGAAGCCGCCGAGGAGTTCTACGATCAGGTGATTCATCTCGATCTCTCCGCGCTGGAACCGATGATCAATGGCCCGTTTTCTCCCGACCGGGCGTGGAAGCTCTCTGAATTTGCCCATGCGGTGCGGGAGAACGGCTATCCTGAAGAGCTGCGGGTTGCCCTCATTGGGAGTTGTACGAATTCGAGTTATGAGGACATCGGGCGGGCGAGCAGTGTTGCGCGCCAAGCGCTGTCGAAGGGGCTTCGCGGGCGTTCAGAGTTTACGATCACTCCCGGATCCGAGCAGGTACGAGCGACAATCGAGCGAGATGGACTGCTCGAGGCGCTGACCGCAGTGGGAGGCCTCGTGCTGGCGAATGCCTGCGGACCGTGCATCGGGCAATGGAAGCGACATGATGTCCAGAAGGGAGATCGCAACTCCATTATCACCTCCTTCAATCGGAACTTCGCCGGACGCAACGATGCCAACCCCGACACCCATGCCTTCGTGGCGAGCCCCGAGCTTGTGACCGCATTTGCGCTCGCCGGTCGCTTGACGTTTAACCCGGTGACCGATCCGCTGGTGAACGACCAGGGAGAGTCGGTGGTTCTAGATCCACCCTCGGCCGAGGAATTCCCGCACAAGGGGTTCACTCCTGGCGAGCAGGGTTATGATTCTCCTGCCGAGGACGGAAAAGGAGTTGCCGTTCAGATTCGTCCCGACAGTGATCGGCTTCAGGCCCTCACGCCCTTCCCTGCATGGGGAGGGGAAGATCTACTGGATCTCCCCCTTCTGGTGAAGGCCAAGGGGAAATGTACCACCGACCATATCTCGCCCGCGGGCCGTTGGCTCAAGTACCGCGGTCATCTGGACAACATTTCGAACAATCTGTTCAGCGGGGCAGTCAATGCGTTTACCGGGGAAGCCGGCTTTGGCCGCCATCTCGAGACAGGGGAGCGAAAGGAGTTCTCCGCGCTGGCACGCGACTACAAGGCGAGCCGCCTCGGATGGGTGGCCGTGGGGGACGAGAACTACGGCGAGGGTTCCAGCAGAGAGCATGCGGCGATGGAACCGCGCTGGCTGGGCGGTCGCGCGATCATCGTGAAGAGTTTTGCGCGCATTCACGAGACCAATCTCAAGAAGCAGGGGATGCTTCCGCTGACTTTCGTAAACCCCGCCGACTACGAGCGCATCCGTGAGGGGGATCGCGCCTCGATCCTCGGCCTGGAGGCATTCGAACCCGGGGCGCCCCTGACCCTGCGAATCAGGCACGCCGACGGAACGGAGGAGGAGTTCCAGGTGAGCCATTCCTTCAATGCGAACCAGATCGAATGGTTCAAGGCCGGGAGCGCGCTGAACCTCATTGCCCGCAAACGACCTCCCGCCGCACGGGTTCGGCGAGCGGGCAGGAATCGACGGACCGCAAGGGGAGCGAGCAAGCGGCGGCCGGCCAGAGCGAAAAAGGGCTCAGGCAGGCGCGCGCCCGCAGGGCGGGTCCGAAAACCGGTGAAGAAGGCTCCTCCCTCCAGGCCGGTCCGCAAACCCGCGAAAAAAGCTGCCCGGCCGGCTCGCCGAACAACCGCCGCCAAGACTCGGCGCGGAGGGTCGAAGGGCACGCGGCGGCGGGCCGGGAACCGGCGGCGGGCTCGCTAGGGTTTGAAAGAAGGAGAGTAGATTCCCAGACGAGCTTCACACCTGTTCATTCACATTGATAAGAAGGGACCGAGGCATGCGCTACGATCCGATCATGATCCAGCCGTTTCGCGAGGAACTAACACGCATTGGCTTCAGAGAGCTGACGACCGTCGAGGCGGTGGATCAGAGCATCAAAGAGGAGAAGGGGACGAATCTGCTGGTCATCAATTCCGTCTGTGGGTGTGCGGCGGGGAAGGCCAGGCCCGGGATAGCCGCCGCACTGCGCGAGTCGCCGGTAAAGCCAGATCACCTGACAACGGTGTTCGCCGGTGCTGACCTTGAGTCCACGGCGCGAGTTCGTGAGCTCCTCGGGCAGATTCCGCCGTCGTCACCCTCGATTGCACTCTTTCGTGATGGCGCCCTTGTTCACTTCGTGCCGCGTTTTCAAATTGAGAGTAGGGACGCCGGCCAGATCGCCCGTCATCTTCTTGACGTTTTTGCAGAGCACTGCGCGTCGGCGAAGGTCGCATCTGCAACGGGTCAATAGCACATCAGCCGGCCAGAGAACGAACGCCCCCGCCACGACAGTGGCGGGGGCGTTGTCTATCAGGATAGTACACCGCGCGCTACTTGTATTTTACCGAGCAGCCGTACGGTGCCGACGAGCTCACAGCGACGGCTTTCCCGTCCATCGCTGCATCGAGTGCCGCGCGGACATAGTTGGTGGCTTTGGCAATATCGTCGGTATCGGTAGAGCGAATGTTGTCAATGCCCCCCCCATAGATCAGCGTCCCTTGGGGATTGATCACGAACATGTGCGGTGTGGTCTTGGCACCGTAGGCCCGTCCAACCGTCCCTTCCTTGTCGACGAGGTAGGCGCTGGGTGCGGCCTTCTCCTCGGCGATCCGCTCCTTCAGCTCGTCCCCTTCGAAATACCCCTGTTTCCCTGGTGCCGAGGAGCAAATTGAGAGCCACACAACACCTTTCGCCGTATACCCGGCCTGGAGGGCCGGCATGCTGCCGCTCCTGTAGTGCTTCTGAACGAAGGGGCAGTCGAAGTTTACCCATTCCAGCACCACGTACTTCCCCTTGAAGTCCTTGAGTGAATGTATGGTCCCCTGCACATCCGGCAGGATGAACCCAGGTGCTGCTGCCCCGACTTCTGCCTTGTCGGCGGCGGCCGACCCGGATGCAGCCAGGACCGCCACGGTGGCGGTCATTCCAACGAATCGACGAACCTGCATAGAGAGTGCTCCTTTCACACGTAGCGACGCTATGACATAGCTCCAGCCTTTTAACACGGGAGAGGCATCAGGAGTTGCACGGGACGCGCCCCCTGGGGAAAAAAAGGCCGGCCCCTACCCGGCCCGGCCTCGTCGTTGGAGCTCGCGAGAGGGCAGGCTACATGTTCTTCACGATTGCCTCACCGAATTCGGAGCACCGGACCTCGGTCGCTCCTTCCATAAGTCTGGCGAAGTCGTAGGTCACGATCCGGGCGCCGATGGACCTGGTCATCCCGGCAATGATGAGGTCTGCTGCCTCCTTCCAGCCGAGATACCGGAGCATCATTTCGCCGCTCAGGATGAGTGAGCCGGGGTTTACCTTGTCCTGTCCCGCGTACTTGGGGGCAGTTCCGTGCGTGGCTTCGAAGACGGCGTAGCCCGAATCGAAATTGATGTTCCCTCCGGGGGCGATGCCGATCCCTCCCACCTGTGCGGCCAGTGCATCGGAGATGTAGTCCCCGTTGAGGTTCAGCGTCGCGATAACGTCGAACTCCGCGGCGCGAGTCAGGATCTGTTGCAGGAAGGCGTCGGCGATGGCATCCTTGATGAGAACCTTCCCTGCAGGAGGACGCCCTCCGCACTCCTCCCAGCTGACGGTACGATCGGGGAACTCCCTCCGGGCCAGCTCGTAGCCCCAATCGCGGAACGAACCCTCGGTGAATTTCATGATGTTTCCCTTGTGCACAAACGTCACCGAGGAGCGGTTGTTCTCGATCGCGTACCGGATGGCGGCGCGGACGAGGCGTTCCGTTCCTTCCCGCGACACGGGCTTCACCCCGATGCTGGAGGAGGCGGGGAAGCGGATCTTCTTGACGCCCATCTCCTTCTGAAGAAAGCTGATGACCTTGTCCACCTCCGGCGTCCCGGCCTTCCACTCAATCCCCGCGTAGATGTCTTCAGTGTTTTCTCGGAAAATGACCATATTGACGTCTTCCGGTCTCTTGACGGGAGAGGGGACACCTTGAAAATACTGTACGGGCCGGAGGCAGACGTACAGGTCCAGGATTTGGCGCAATGCGACGTTAATCGAGCGGATCCCGCCCCCGACCGGTGTGGTGAGCGGGCCCTTGATCGCGACGACATGGCTTCTGATTGCTTCGAGCGTATCATCCGGCAGCCAGACTTCAGGACCGTAAAGGCGGGTTGCCTTCTCCCCGGCGTAGATCTCGAACCAGGTGATGGTGCGGCGCCCTCCGTAGGCTTTGGCCACGGCGGCATCAAAAACGCGCTGGGCGGCACGCCAGATGTCTGGTCCCGTTCCATCGCCCTCGATGAAGGGGATGATGGGGTCGTCGGGAACGCTGAGTTTTCCGTCCTTGGCCGTGATGGATGTGCCCCGGGACGGGCGAGTGAGTTTCTGATAGGGGGACATGCGACGGGTCTCCTCGTGAGCGGTAGGAACAAAGAGCAGCACTATAATCTATGACATACGGTGCGGAATGTCAACGATACGGCGAGCCGCATTCTTGCATTTCAAGGAGTGGGTGGGTATATTTTATTGATCTTGGACTGCCAATCCCTCCTCACCACCAGCGACAACACCAGGAGAAACCATGAAACATTCGTCCCCCATTCTTATCGGGCTGGCGCTCCTTGCATATTTCTCCCTGACGGGGTTCCAATGCGGCTCCGCCGAAGTGACCAGCGCGAAGCTCTACATGCAGCAGCAGCAATGGGAGAAGGCTGAAGAGAGCCTCCTGCGGGAAGTTACCAAGAATCCCAACAGTGAGGAGGCGTGGTTCCTGCTCGGTCAGGCCCGGCTGGAGCAGAAGAAATACACTGGCATGGACGAAGCATACACGAAGGCCTTGGGAATCTCCACTGCCCACAAAAGCGAGATCGAGCGCAACCGGCTTGCGATCTGGGCCAACCTCTATAACGAGGGCGTTGCCTCCTACAACAAGGGCAAGGAAGATCCGGCCAAGTATGACGAAGCGCTGTCGAAGTTCGGTACAGCCATCAAGCTCCAGCCCGATAGCTCAACGACGTACTACGTAGCGGCATTGGCCCACTATGCCAAGGAGGATCTTGCCGGCGCCCAGGCGAAACTGGAGACGTGTCTGGAGAAGGACCCGAACAATGCCGAAGCGGCCATCTTTCTGGGACAGCTCTACTACTTGAAGGGGGGTGAGTTGAAGAGCGCCGACGATCCCGCGGCTGCGGCACAGTTCGGCAAGGCGGCCGAGGCGTTTGAGATCGCCTACCGCGCAGATCCCTCGAACACCGAGACCATCGCCAATCTGATCGACTCCTACGAACAGGCGGGTCAGTCCGATAAGGCCTTGGCCCTCACACGCGATGCCGTCGAGAGGGACCCTGAGAACAAGGTCTTCCGCTATGCCTACGGCGTGTTTCTCGTGAAGCAAGGGGACTTCGCCGGATCCGTCGGCCAGTTCCAGAAGGCCGTGGAGATCGACCCGGAGTACGATGATGCGATCTACAATCTGGGTGTCGCCTACCTGAACTGGGGCGTAAAGGAGAAGCAGGAGAGCGACAAACGTGCAGAGGAAGCGCAGAAAGCAGGCAGGAAGGTTTCCGAGGACCGTTCCTACCAGGAGCGGTTCAAGCAGGCCCTTCCCTGGTTGGAGTTGGCCTCACGGAAGCGCCCCAATGATGCCCTGCTCTGGCAGCAGCTGGGTCGGGTCTATGCGAACCTGAACATGGTCGAGAAGTCAAAGGCAGCGTTCGACCGGTACGACGAGATCTCAAAGGAAGAATAACGACAGACAGATGAACGAGGGTCGCCCCGCCCGTTGAGCGAGCGGGGCGTTTTTATTCGGAGGTACTACGTATGGCGGAACAGCAGCCGCAGTCACACCAGATCAATATCGAGCTCGGCGAAAAAGAGGCCGAGGGTATCTATTCAAATCTCGCGATCATCACCCATTCGCCGGCGGAGTTCATCATCGACTTCACGCGCGTCCTGCCAGGGGTTCCGAAGGCCCGCGTTCACGCGCGCGTTTTGATGACTGCCCAGCACGCCAAACTGCTCCTGCGCGCGCTGGAGGACAACGTGAAGAAATTCGAGATGAAATTCGGAGAGATCAAGATTCACGGAGAAGGCCCTGAAGGGAACCTCACGTTCCGGCCGACGGCAAGCTCCGAGAAGGTCCACTGAGCCACTTGCTCCCGGCTGGCTGAACGATTCCCCGGGGTGACCCCCCGGCGACGCACCTGTGATAAGACTTGGGTGCATCATTGTGGTGGTGGGACCCCGGGGAGCGACATTCTTACTTCTTTCCTTGCAGTTTTTTCATGTCCGTTTGACCCACTCCACCTCAGCCGACTCTGGCCGGGTGGCGGGGTGCTCTCGCGCTGGCGCTTAAACGAGTGTGAAGTCGTCCACCGGCCCCCGTTTCCGGGATTTTCCCATGTGAGTATCGCGGGGGGGTCCGTGTGATGCACGCGACATCCCGGCGGCAAGCTGTGGCACCGGCTTTGTCCCTTCTGCCCCAGGAACTAGCATACAGCCACGCGGAAGGAGGCCTCACCGGCCTATGAAACGTTCTCTCCGATCCCCTCTTATCGTCACGCTTTGCCTGGCGTCGTTTCAGTGCATTGAGCCGCCGGAGGACATTGTCATGCCGACTTGGGATGTCACCCTCACGGTGCCGGTCATGAACAGAACCTATGTCCTCGGATCGATCATCGCCCTTGACTCGGCGATCGTGGATTCGCTCAGCACCTCTTCCAAAGTCGCGGTGAGCAACCTTGCGGGGGTTCTTCAGGACACCACCGTGATCGGTGATAGTACGGGGGATGGCGAGACTGATCGATGGGTGGATGCCTCGACTGCCGAACGGGTGACCGCTGCGACCGCATATGTCGAAGTTGTCAACGGAATCCCGGGGACGCTCAGAGTCAAGCTTGCCATGCTGGATGCGGCGGGTACTGTCCTGTTTTGGGTCCCGGCATCGCAGGGGGATTCGCTCCTGGTGGAGGCACCGAGCATCGTCAATGGTGATGTGGTTGCCCCTAGCCTCACCCGGACGCCCCTGGAGCTCTCGCCCGAGAGCATCCGGGACATCAATAGAGTCTCACATGTCGCCTACGCGATTGCAGCGGGCACACCGGTCGGTGAGTCCGTCAACGTCGGTCTGACCGATCAGGTCGTGATCCGGAGCTGGGCTCAGCTGACCTACAGGGTGGCCCAATGAAACGATTCGTGATGGTTACCCGCCACGGTGTGCTGACGATGCTGATTCTGCTTCTCTGGCCGACACCCGGATGGGCCGGGGGTGATCGGCTCAACATCGCCGGGATGGGAATGGGCCGGACGGGGACGGCGGGTTCCTTCGGCCTGGATGCGGTCGGCGTGAACCCGGCCAACCTCCAGCGACCCTCTGCTTCGACAGTCGAGATAGCCATCGTCCCCTTCGGCGCCTACGTTGGGAGCGACTTCTTGAGTTATGATCTTCTGACCGCCTACTTCACCGGCACGCCCACCGACAGCGGACGGGTGCCCCATGTGCTTTCCGAGGCTGATAAGCAGCGCCTGCTGCAGTCATTTGAAGATGGAATGGGGCACGCCCAGCTCGATGCCGCCTCGCGCCCGCTGGGGGTGCTGGTCAATGTTGCTGGGATTTCGGCTGCCCTGACGGTGACCGAACACCTCCGCGGGGATGCCGCCCTTCCTCGCTCGTATGCCGAGTTCCTCCTCTACGGAAACCCTGCGGGATCGGCCTACGACTTCACCAACAGCGCGGGTGCCGCCTCCTGGGTGAGGGAATACGGGCTCTCGGTGGCCTTCCCTCTCCCGACCCCTCCGTGGATGCGCTCCCTTCGGGGTGGTGCAGCGGTGAAGCTCGTCCACGGGATGGCCTACTCCGAGCTCGTCCGATTCAACACGGTTCTCAGGACGTCGGACATCGGGGTGCTTGACGGCAGTCTTGACATGCTGGCCCGGAGCTCGCTCACCGATCCGCTGGCCGGCAGGGGAGGGACATTCTCCCCGTTTGATGCTCCCGCCGGGAGCGGGTTTGGGGTGGATCTGGGGGTGGCCGGAGATCTCGGCGACGGGATTGCTGTGGGCGCAAGCCTTACGGATCTGGGGTCGCTGACCTGGACGCGGAACATTCAGGAGATCACCGCGGCAGGCTCGCTACACTTCGACAACCCCCTCAGCTCGGCGCAACGCGATTCCATTGAGGATGCGGTCAATGGTGAGGCGCGCGAAGGATCCTCCTTCTCAACAAACCTCCCCACGACGCTCAGGGCAGGGGTGGCGCTTGAGCTCCACCGCTTCACGGGGTTGCGCCAGCTCATTTTTGGGGAACTGCGTGTGGCAGTGGATCTGGTGCAGGGGCTGGTGGACGCGCCGGGAACATCGACAACCCCGCGTCTCTCAGCGGGGGTCGAGTACAGTCCGATCAGTATGCTCCCTGTCCGCATCGGGATGATCGGCGGCGGGGGAGAGCCTCTGCACTATGCGCTCGGATTCGGCGTGCATTTTGGGATGATCAACCTGGATATTGCCTCGGAGGATCTGGACTGGCTCTTCCGGCCGAGTGCCTTTTCCTACGGCTCGGTCGCTCTGGGGATTAGCGCGCGCCTGTAGGCTGGAACGCCGGGGGCTCCCTTCCGGGATCTAGAGGATATAGCGGCTCAGATCGCGGTTCTTGACGATGGCCTCAAGCTTGGAGGCCACCTGCGCCTTGTCGATGACCAGCACGGTGGTGTCCTTCTCGTAAGGGGCGTTGAAAAGGACTTCGTCGAGCAGTGTCGTGATGATGGTGTGCAGGCGCCGCGCCCCGATGTTCTCCACCTGCTCGTTGACTGCTGAGGCAGTGCGAGCAATCTCCCGAATCCCATCCTCGCGGAACTCCACCGTTACCCCCTCGGTGTGCAGGAGCGCCGCATACTGCTTCAGAAGCGCGTTTTCGGGAATCGTGAGAATCTTGACAAAATCCTCCTCCGTCAGGCTGGAGAGTTCCACGCGGATGGGGAACCTTCCCTGGAGCTCGGGGATCAGGTCTGATGGTTTGGAGACATGAAATGCCCCCGAGGCGATGAACAGGATGTGGTCTGTCTTGACCATCCCGTACTTGGTCATGACGCTTGACCCCTCGATGATGGGGAGGAGATCGCGCTGGACGCCTTCGCGGGAGACGTCCGGCCCTCCTGCTGCACTCCGTGATCCGGCGATCTTGTCGATCTCATCCAGGAAGACGATCCCGGAATTCTCCACCCGCTGGAGCGCCTCGCGGACAGCCGCTTCCTGATCGATCAGCTTCTGCGCCTCCTCGCTCGTCAGCAGAAGACGGGCTTCGGCCACCGTCACCTTCCGTCGCTTCATCTTTTTCGGGAGCAGGTTCCCGAACATGTCCTGCAAATTGACGCCCATCTCCTCCAGGTTGAAGGGGCCGATCACCTGCATCAGTGGCCCGTCCGAGGAGGGAAGATCAAGCTCGATCACCCGGTCATCCAGTTCCCCTGCGCGCAGGCGTGCCCGCAACTTCTCCCGCGTGCGACTCTGGTCGTCCGGGGGTTCGCCGGCATCAGCCGTCTCTCCTCCGGCTGACGGTACCGGGCGCCGGGGGGAGGGAGGCAGCAGGATGTCCAACACGCGTTCCTCGGCGAGCTCTTTGGCCCTGTCGTTGACGCTTGCCCGCCGCTCCGCCTTGACCATCGTCACGGCATATTCGGTCAGATCGCGAACGATTGACTCAACGTCCCGTCCCACATACCCCACTTCGGTGAACTTGGAGGCTTCCACTTTGATGAACGGCGCGTTTGCCAACCGGGCGAGGCGACGTGCGATCTCGGTTTTCCCGACACCCGTCGGTCCGATCATAATGATATTGTTCGGCATGATCTCCTCGCGGAGACCGGGGGGAACCTGCAGCCGGCGCCACCGGTTCCGGAGCGCGATGGCAACCGATCGCTTCGCGGCATCCTGTCCGATGATGAACTTGTCCAGTTCTGCGACGATCTGTCCAGGGGTGAGTTCTTCAGGGGCGATTGTGAGGGCGGTCCTGGTGTCGGCGGAATCGTTCCGGGTGCGTTCAGTCATTGAGGCTGCAATTCTTCGAAGGTGAAATGTGTGTTGGTGTAGACACAGATGTCTGCCGCAGCGCGGATTGACTCTTCCACGATCTCGCGCGCCGAGAGATCTGTATGGCGGACCAGCATGCGAGCGGCGGCGAGGGCAAAGGCGCCCCCTGATCCAATGGCCACGATGCCGTCATCCGGCTGGATGATTTCGCCGGTGCCGGAGATGATCAATGCGTGCTCGCGGCTCAGCACGGCCAGCAGAGCCTCGAGGTGCCGAAGATAGCGATCGGTGCGCCATTCCCGGGCGAGTTCCACGGCAGCGCGTTCCAGATTCCCGCCATAGCGTTCGAGCTGCTCCTCAAACTTCGAGAACAGCGTGAATGCATCGGCCGCTGCCCCCGCAAATCCCGCAAGGATGGAGCCGTTATAGAGCGTCCGGACCTTCCGGGCCTTGTGTTTCATCACGGTCTGGCCGACCGTCACCTGGCCATCGGACCCGATGACGGCATGGCCGTTGTGCGTCAAACCGATAACGGTTGTCGCGAGGATACGCTCACTCATGATGCTCCGCGGGCAACTGTGGGTGATCAGGTCAGCTTTC
>Ga0209536_100012904_pt1 | contig 12100 bp, 8 predicted proteins | sample DeeMarSeWOR28_12_FD_187461 | JGI IMG/M metagenome (GOLD analysis project Ga0209536, IMG submission 187461) | Marine sediment microbial communities from White Oak River estuary, North Carolina - WOR-2-8_12 (SPAdes) (version 2) | ecosystem: Environmental > Aquatic > Marine > Intertidal zone >...
TTAAGACAAACTCAATTCAAAAGGGGTGCCCTAAATGACGGGCTGAGATCATACCCTCATGACCTGATGCCGGTAATGCGGACGAAGGGAGGTATGGTAAACAACAGGGGAACTTACCCCAGTTTCCTGAATGTTTCACCTATAATTTTTCATTATGCAAAAGTTGATTTTTGTAAGCATCTTACTCCTGGTGTCAGGAATACTTGATGCACAAACCACAATTCAAGGCCGGGTATATGATAAAAATACCGGGGAAGCTTTGGTGGGGGCCAATGTAGTCATTGCCGGCACTACTTTGGGTACTATCACTGACATGTCAGGTGAATTCTCCCTGAATGTCAATAAAGAGATGTATTCAGAAATACGTATCAGCTATGTGGGATATGATCCAGTGACCTTTAACATCAATAAGAAGGATTACTTGTCGATTGCCTTATCTTCTACATATAAGTTGGATGAGGTAGTAATCCATGCTGTTCGGGGAAACGCTTTAAGACCATCGACCAGGGACATTATTTCCAAAAAACAAATTGAAAATGTATATATCGGACAGGATGCTATTTATGTTATTGATAACTTATCTCCTTCTATTATATCCTATTCAGAATCCGGAACAAATGTGACGAATTACGGGTTGATACGGCTGCGTGGAATTGACCAGTCCCGTATCAATATTACTTTGGATGGAACACCCCTGAATGATATGATCGACCAGGGGGTGTTTTTTTCAAATTTTACTGATTTCTCAAATTCCATTGAGTCCATACAGGTCGAACGAGGTGTTGGTACGAGCACAAACGGTACAGCCTCTTATGCCGGATCAATCGATTTCCAGTCTGTTGATCTCAGGAACCGTGATGCTGGCGTTGAATTACAATTTACGACCGGATCTTTTGGCACTTACCGCGGAAGCATAGAACTTATTTCAGGCATGCTGGCTGATAAGTTCAATTTTTATTCACGATTTACGAAAACGCACACTGACGGTTACCGGTATCATTCCGGTACTGACTCCTATTCCTTTTTCTTTTCCGGGGGCTATTTCGGAGAGCGCGACATGGTTACCCTGAAAGGATTCACCGGAAAAACTCAAAATGGCCTGGCCTATTTACCAGTTGCCATTTCCGATATAGAAACAGACCCGAGAACGAACTACGTGAACGAGAACGATATAGATAATTTCGGGCAGGATTTTCTACAGCTGCAATACACCCGCTCATTGAGCGATTATTCCTCCCTGGTGACTACCTTGTACTACGGTGCGGCAGGGGGAGATTTCCCAGCGGGGTGGTATGTCACCGATTCCATATACAGTGCCGAAAGTCCGGATGGATACTATCTTTCAGAGCGGCTGATGCAGATCAACTATCCCCTGTTTAACGACCACTATGGTTTTATTTCCTATTTTGACCACAATTCCAAAAACCAGAAAATTGACCTGAGTGCGGGAATTCATGCCTATACCTTCCAGCGGCAGAACCTGGAAAGCGTGATCCCGGATAATGCCAACCCATACTATGATGAAAGGTCATGGAAGAATGAATTGAGTTTATTCACCAAAATCGATTACAGGCTGAACCGGTTGTTGCTATATGCCGATCTGCAGTTAAGGACGTTGAAACTGGAGATCGATCCTGATGAAACGCTGCTTCCGGAGGAGCCTAACGTGGTGAAGAACTGGACCTTCCTGAATCCAAAGCTCGGACTGACCTATACCCTTGATGGAGTGAAAGACCTGTATCTTTTCTATGGATACACCGGAAGGGAGCCCACAAAAATAGATATCCTGGGAGGCTTTCAATTGAATGGCGCCAACCTGGAGAACGTATTGTCTGATGATGTTAAACCCGAGTACGTCCATGACATTGAAGCGGGGTTCAGGATCAACAGATTTGATTTCAAAGGGCAGGTCAATGCTTTCTTCATGAAATTCAACAATGAGATCGCTCCTATTGGCGAATACGTTCCCGAAGGATTCATCCAATTGAGAAAGAATATTCCATCCAGCTACCGTGCCGGTATCGAGTTCGACTGGAAATGGAATTTTGTGCCGGCTTTCTATTTTAACGGGAATATGACCCTGATGCAGAGCCGGATCAAGGAGTATGCGCCGGAGGAAGATCCCCAGGTATATGAAAATGTCACGCAGCCCTTCAGTCCGAATATCATGGCCATGGCCTCCCTGATCTACCAGTTCCGCAACCTGTTCGACGTGGAGATCTCCGGAAGGTATGTAGGAGAATCTTACCTGGAGCCCACCAACCAGGCAGATTTGATACTGCCTTCTTTCTTTGTGGCAGACCTGCGGTTCGGCATCAACTTCTACAAAGAGAACAGGCTGGAATTATTCTTTAATAACATCTTTAACAAGCAATACTTCACGTATGGAGCCCCGGTAGACCCTAGTTTTGACGGCAATCTGGAACCGGGATATTTCGTACAGCCTCCAAGGAATCTATTCCTGCAGCTGACCCTACGCCTGTAAAAGGGATAATTATATTGTGACCCGGGAAGAGGAATAATTATTGATCCTCTCGTTCAATTTAATAATAATTGTATTTTTGCAAGATGACCCAAATTGAAAGCATTGGTTAGAGAGATCAGGACGTTAATCTTACAGGAATCAATTATTGAATGGCGCTTGAGGTATGCCATCAATGGGATCCTGCTGTATCTGATCAGTGTGATTTTCATCAGTTATCTGAGTTTCCGCTCTCAGGTGAGTTCCCTTAATCCACTGGTCTGGAATACGCTTTTCTGGATCATAATTCTTTTTACGGCGATCAATGCCGTTACAAAGAGTTTCATTCAACTGAACAGGGGGAGGTTGATTTATTACTATTCGATTGCCAATCCGGTAGCCATCATTCTGTCGAAGATCATCTATAATGCGTTGATGCTGATGCTGATCGCTACCATCGGATTTATAATGTACAGCCTGGTATTGGGGAATCCGGTAGAGGACATAGGCCTTTTCATGGCCAATATACTCCTCGGCGCCCTGGGATTTTCAGGGGTTCTGACCATGAATTCAGGCATTGCGTCAAAAGCAGCCAACAGCACCACCCTGATGGCCATTCTCAGTTTTCCGGTGGTGCTTCCCATGTTGCTGGTCATCATGCGGATATCTAAAAATGCCATTGAAGGGCTGGATTGGTCTGCAAGTTACGGACCAATAACCTATTTATGTGCCATTGATATAATAGTCATTACAATATCAACCATTTTATTTCCCTACATATGGAGAAGCTGATGCCTGGTTTAAGAAATAACTGGTGGAAATTGCTGGCGGTAATCCTCGTATTCTATACGGTTATCGGCGGATTTCTTATGCCTGTCCCGAGGATAGCCATTGTCCAGGAGAGTGTGCGTAACCAGTTCTTCCACGTATCCATGTGGTTCAGCATGATGATCCTGCTTACGACTTCACTGGTTTTCTCCATCAGGTACCTGGCAAAGCCCAGGTTCCGCAACGATGTCATAGCCGAAGAATTTGCCTATATGGGCATCGTTCTGGGATTGCTGGGGCTTGCCACGGGCAGCATCTGGGCCAGGTTCACCTGGGGCGCCTGGTGGGTGAACGATGCCAAACTCAATGGGGCGGCCATCTGTATGCTGATCTACCTGGCGTATGTCATACTGCGCAATTCAATAGAGGACGAAGTGCAAAGGGCCAGGATAGCCGCAGTATATAATATATTTGCATGGTCCACCCTCCTGCCCTTGTTGTATATATTGCCAAGAATGACCGATTCCCTGCATCCGGGAAGCGGGGGCAATCCGGGTTTCAATATATACGATCTGGATAACAATTTAAGGTTGGTATTCTATCCATCGATCATCGGCTGGACCCTTTTGGGCATATGGATCATTCAACTGAAGGTGAGGATAAAAGAAATAAAATCAAAACTTGAAGATATTAGTTAACATTATGAAAAAGTGGTTGCTGTTTGTCTTATTTCAGGTTTGGGCGGCATCGGTTTTCGCCCAGCAAACGGGTGAGAAAATTGAAATGGCGGACGCCATGCGGGCTTCAGGCAAAATCTATGTGGTCGTTCTGGTGGTATGCGTGATCCTGACCGGCCTGATTGTCTATCTCGTTAAGCTGGACCGGAGAATCCGCCAATTGGAAAAAGAAGTCGCGGTAAAGACTCAAAAATGATATGACAGGGAACAAATACATCTGACATGAAGAAGACTCATATATTTGGAATTATAATCATAGCCATTGCGGTAATGATCATCATCATTACGGCGGGTGATGCGAGTACCTACGTTACGTTTAAAGAGGCGATGCGTATGGCTGACGAGGGGAACAACAAGAAAATACATGTTGTCGGCCAGCTCAAAAAAGATAGTGAGGGGAATATACAGGGCGTGGAAGTCACCGAAGACAGACTTTCCGTTTCTTTCATAATGGTCGACAATGAAAATATGGAACAGAAGGTGTATTACAATGAGCCAATGCCTCCCGATCTGCAACGGTCGGAACAGGTAGTCGTGATTGGCTCCTTTAAGGAGGATATTTTTGTGGCTGATAAGATCCTGTTGAAGTGCCCCTCAAAATATCAGGAGGAAGAAATTAAGATATAAGCGCGACGTATGGTACATATTTGGGCGGGTAATCTAGGGCATTTATTTGTAATCGTAGCTTTTGTTTCGGCAGTGGTGGCAGCCTTTTCCTATTTTAAGGCTGAACGCGGACTGAGTACAGACTGGAAACTAACCGCGCGGTTTGCCTTTTATGTTCATTTCGCAGCAGTGATGGGGATCGTCACTGTGCTGTACTATATCATTTATAACAATTATTTTGAATATCATTATGTCTGGAGTCATTCCTCCAGATATTTGCCCTTTTATTATAAATTATCGGCCTTCTGGGAAGGTCAGGAAGGAAGTTTCCTTCTGTGGATATTCTGGCACGTGATATTGGGGGTGATCATAGTCCGGACCTTTGGCAAGTGGGAATCCTCGGTCATGTTCGTTTTCTCCCTGGTGCAGGCCTTCCTGGTATCCATGATCCTGGGCGTGGTAATTTTCAACCTGAAGTTGGGAAGCTCTCCCTTTTTGCTCACCAGGGATGTTATAAATGCCCCGGTATTTGAGATAAATCCGGAGTTTATTCCTGAGAACGGATCAGGATTGAATCCCCTCTTACAGAATTACTGGATGGTCATTCATCCTCCGACATTATTTCTCGGATTTGCGGCTACCATCGTACCTTTCGCCCTCGCCATTTCGGGATTATGGACCAACCGGATCACGGACTGGATAAAACATGCCATTCCCTGGACCTTGTTTGCCTCTGCCTCCCTGGGATTGGGCATAATCATGGGTGCCTACTGGGCGTATGAAACGTTGAATTTCGGAGGATACTGGAACTGGGATCCTGTTGAAAATGCCATCTTTGTTCCCTGGCTGATCCTGATTGGCGGGATACATACCATGCTGATCCATAAGAAAAACGGGGCTGCCGTAAAGAGCTCTTACCTGCTCATCATTGCGGCGTTCCTGCTGGTTGTCTATTCCACCTTCCTGACACGTAGCGGTATACTGGGGGATAGCTCAGTACATTCATTTACTGATCTCGGATTGAGTGGACAGCTTTTGTTGTACCTCCTGGTGTTCGTCGGTATCAGCATTTATCTGCTCATTGCCAAATGGAACATGATTCCATCCACCGAAAAAGAAATATCCACCTACAACAGGGAATTCTGGATCTTTATCGGCGCTACAGTGCTTTCACTGTCCGCTTTCCAGGTAATACTTCCCACCTCCATCCCTGTTTTTAATTCTATCCTGAATAATCTGGGCATACAGACTTCAATGGCCCCGCCTGCCGACCAGGTTACCTTCTATACGCGCTTCCAGGTCTGGTTCGGCATAGGCATTGCCCTGCTCACCGGCATCGGACAGTTCTTCTGGTGGAAAAACCTGGAGAAAGGCAAGGTTTACAAAGAGTTCGCCCTGCCTGTTGTGATCAGTCTGATGCTCTCTACTTTGATTATGGTGTTCTCGGGACTCGTAAATCTTCCGTTTCTCCTGCTTCTCAGCTCGGGCATTTTCGCCATAGTCTCCAATGGAAAGACCCTCATCAGGTTGTACTCAAAGAAGGCCGGATTATCCGGTGGCGCCATTTCACACATCGGTATTTCGCTTATGCTGATCGGCATATTGTATTCTTCGGGATTGTCACGGGTGATAAGCCTGAACAGATCCGGATTGATGTACAGTAGCGACCTGCCTGAGGAAGTCAATAAAGAGAACATCCTGCTGTTTCAGGATGAACCGGTAGCCATGGACGACTATCAACTTTCCTATCAGGGCAGACGCATACGTCTGGACGGACATGCCGGTTACTTCACCAAAGATCAATTCAACCTATCGAATAACGTACACTATCTGATTGCTAAGGAGGATATAAAACAGGGGAATATAGCCATCATTCCAAAAGGGGATACCGTAAAATACAATCCAGAGAACACCTATTATGAGGTGAAATATACCCGCCAGAACGGAAATAACTTTTTACTATACCCACGATTACAGGAAAACCCGGATATGGGGAATGTGGTTTCACCATCTATAAAAAGAAGTGCGCTCAGGGATATATACACGCACGTTACCGTAGTTGCCAATGAAGAGAAGGAATGGAGTGAAACCATAGAGGAAGAAGTACAATTGGGAAAAACTTTTTTTGTGAATGACTATGTATCCACGGTGGAAGGCTTCGAACGGATTGAAGAAGTTGATGGCCTTCCTTTGCAGGAGGGAGATGTTGCGGTGAAAGCCGAGATAAGAATTCAGGGAAAAACGCAGGATTACTACCTGGAGCCGGTATACCTGATCCGGGATAACTTTGCTGCCAGGATTCCTGATGAGAATGAAGCATTGGGCATCAGGCTCACCGTGCTTAAGATCATCCCGGAAAAAGATGCCCTCATATTGGGAATCAATACCACCCAGAAAGATTACATCATCTTAAAGGCAATTGAGAAACCCTATATCAATCTACTCTGGACCGGAACCATTGTCTTGATGATCGGCTTTACCGTGGCCATTGTCAGACGCACCAAGGACCTGAATAGATAGTACAGGTTACCAATTGCGGCCTGTCAAAATTAATAATAGCATCAGCTATTGTATGAAAACCAGCTTTACCATACTATTTGTGGCTATATTGGCCATTTTGCTTTCCTGTGATGTGGAAAATCCCACACCCGATCCGATTGAAAACCCGGAATATGCCAACTGGACAATCCCAAAGAGCGAGATCATAAAACGGGGGCTTGAGAATGACCTTATACCTTCCATCGATCATCCGGAATTCATACCGGTCAACTCAGCCACACACCTGGAAGAGGACGATGTGGTGCTGGGCATTAATGTAAAAGGCGACTATCGGGCGTATCCTGTGAAGATCCTGAATTATCACGAAGTCATCAATGATCACTTTGCCGCAGGAGAAAAGACCATCGCCTATTGCCCCCTGAGCGGCAGCTATTCCATGTGGGACAATACCATTAAAGGAATTGCCACCACGTTTGGCGTATCAAGATACATTTACAATTCCACCCATATTCTGTATGACCGCGTATCAAAAGGACACTGGTTGCCCACAATATATGCATGTGTGAATGGAGAACTGGAGGGTCTGGAGATTGAGGGTCAACAGATGATCGCGCTAACCTGGGGGAAATGGATGTCCATGTTTCCGGGGTCTAAGGTATTGGAGCCCCCTGTGAATACAGCATATGACTACCAGGTTGATCTGTATGCGGGATACAAAACCAGCGACTCGCTCACGTATCCTGTCAATCCACTGAATCCAATACTTCCTCCCAAGAAGAAAGTTCATGGTGTTATCGTAGACAGGCGCATGAAGGTATATTCTCCCGATAGCTTTGGAGATTCCACCACGGTCCTTCAGGATAATTTTCAGGGTTTGTCTGTCGTTGTGGTCGGTAATACCTCGGATAAATTCATAGTGTCCTATGAAAGGAGATTTCCCGGTGGCCCTGAACTTGATTTCCTTCCTGCCCAGGATGTGCCCGCCAATATTATCATGACGGATAGTAAAGGGAATAAATATGACATTTTTGGCCTGGCAGTAGATGGTCCGGACAAAGGGCGGGCATTGACACCTACAAAATCCATTACCGGATACTGGTTCGTTATGGCTACAATTTTTTCTGATCCGGTGGTATATTAATTTTGATTTTCTGACATAAATCATTTTTTCTCATTATCTTCAATTATATTTTTGTTTTAGTTAGTATTTTTTACTTGTTCGCTGGTTGAAAAACATTTAAAAGGCAATAAAGATTTCCCCTTTGTAGTGAGGGGGTTTTGGTGGAACTAGAAAGCACCTGTAGAGGTGGTCAACGCCACGCGTTGATTTCTAGTTTTTTGTGGTTGTAAAGTTTGGTTTAGCCGGGTATTTTTATACCCGGTTTTTTTATTTTCATTTTATGGAATATTACAATATTGCCTTCATCGGAGCAGGAAATCTTGCCTGGCATCTTGCGCCCAATCTGGAAAACTACGGACATAAGGTTTCTCTCGTGCACAGCAGATCGAGGAAGCATGCCATGGCCATCATCGACAGGCTATATTCAGCCTCCTACAAGAAAAATCTCGATTTTTCAAAGTCTGACATTGATATTGTCATAATCGCAGTCGGTGATAGCCAGATCAAGGATATAGCTTCAGAAATTATTATTCCGGACCACTGCTGCGTCATTCATACCAGCGGCACCCAGTCCATGGAAATCCTCAAACGGTCAGCTGCGCCGTACATCGGGGTACTCTATCCCCTTCAAACCTTCACCTGGGGAGTTAAGACCAGCTTCAGGGAAACGCCCATATTCCTGGAAGCAAACAGTGATTACGCCTACGCCGTATTGCAAAGGCTTACCAAAGGACTTTCAAAGCATGTCTTTAAAATCGACAGTGAGCAGCGCAGCATACTCCATTTAAGTGCGGTAATAGGGTCAAACTTTTCAAACCACATGCTAACGCTAGCAAAAGGATTGATGGATAAACACGACATGGAATTTGATCTTCTCAGAAATGTGGTTTACTCCATGGTGGATAAAGCTTTCGATGTTGGTCCTGAACGTGGACAGACGGGTCCGGCAATACGGCAGGACCTTTCCACATTAAAAAAACACCAGCAGATGCTTAAAGACGATCCCGGCCTACAGAAGATCTATACCCTGATTACGAACCACATCATGAAAACCTACAATGACTGATCCTCTGGAATGAATACTTAGTGCGCACCACAGGAACATCCGGGCAGCATGAAACTGTGGCTTTCCTCATGCCATTCAAAATTGTTGTTGTATCCATCCAGTTCCCAGAAGAACTTGCTCCTCTTCCTGTCAACGTTGCCAATCTCATTCATGGTTTCCGTATCAAACAATCTGCCATTGACCATAACCATTTCTACTGAATTTGAATTCCTGATATCCTGCAACGGGTCTTCCCCAAGTACTATAAGGTCGGCCAGCTTTCCGGTCTCGATAGATCCGAGGTCCTCACCCATGCCGATATACTCTGCACCATCCAGCGTGGCAGCTTTAAGTACCTGCATATTGGTCATGCCCCCCTGGGAAAGGTTCCACATCTCCCAGTGCACCCCAAGGCCCTGTAGTTGACCATGTCCGCCAACACATATTCTAACCCCCCGGTCCGCCAATGCCTTACAGGATTGAGACACGAGGATATGCCCATTTTCATATTCTCCATCCGGCACCATGGTTCTGTGTCTCGACCGGCTGTCTATGATACTCCTGGGTGTAAATTTCAAAAGTTTCTCATTTTCCCAGACGTTGGTTTTCTGATACCAGAAATATTCTCCATTCAATCCGCCGTAATTGACGATCAATGTGGGCGTGTTTGCCGTATTGCTTGCCGACCACAATTTAAGTACGTCGTCGTAAAGGGGTGCAATCGGCAGGTTGTGCTCGATACTGGTATGTCCATCCAGGATCTCGCTCAGATTGTGATAGTAGGTTGACCCGCCCTCAGGATATACCATAATGCCCAGTTCACGCGCAGCCTTTATGACCTGCTGACGTTGTTCCCGGCGGGGCTGATTGTAACTTTTTATGGTGAAGGCACCGTACGCCTGTGTTCTTCTCAATGCGCTTCTGGCGTCATCAAGATTGTTGATCACCGCTTTGAAATCCCCGTCAGCACCGTAAATTATGGTTCCAGTGGTATATATTCTTGGCCCCACCATTATTCCTGCCTTAACCATTTCGGATTGTGAGAAAGACATCTCGGAATTGGAGGATGGGTCATGCGTCGCTGTGATCCCGTAGGCCAGGTTTGCATAATATGGCCAGTCCTGTTGCGGACTCAATCCGTACCGGAAAGCAAACAGGTGGGCATGTGAATCAATGATTCCAGGCATGATCACCTTACCGCTGACATCATATACCTTGGCCTTTCCCGGAACTTTCACCTCCCCTTTTTCCCCTACCGCGGTTATCCTGTTATTTTTCACGACGATCACGCCATTGTCAATGATCTTCTCTCCATCCATGGTTATGATTTTCGCCCCCTCAAAAGCGATAGTACCTTCCGGCACATCGGTTTTCAGTTCCAGGCCGACTGCTGTCACTTCCTTTTGTATTTGTGCGATCGAGTCCGGCGAACCTTCCAGAAAGGTAAAACAATCCTTTACGTCGACAGAAAAATATTTTTCGCCCAGGGTCCAATGCAGCCGCTGGCTGTTATTGGCCCAGTGAAGGTTTATTCCTGCGTCATCGGATACCCTGGCCACCGGTAGGGCCTTGGTATTGGCCGATAATTCAAATGGCTGTCCCGATGGATTGAAGGGAATAATATATACCTGGTGCAACTCTCCGAAAGCCAGCCACTTGTTGTCAGGGCTAACCCGATATTGATTGGCGTAGGTGGAATTAAAGTGTACTTTTTCTTCATTCCCATTCAGATTGACACTCTTATAGGACTTCTTCAGCGATCCGAAAAGGTATCCTCCCGTCTGGAAATATACCCGCGAACCATCCTGGTTAAACCGGGGAGATGTACCCTCCCCGCAGATGAAATGAGCATTGCCACCGTCCCGTGACATCCAGTAAATCCCGGGTTCTTTTGTGTGGGACATACCCAGGGCCAGGTTTCCTGATTCCTTCTGGTATACAATCTTGCTGCCATCCGGCGAAAAAGAGGGTGTCCTGTATATTCCCTTTTCAGCAGTCAGTGTGATTACTTCCGCATCCTTATCCAGTGACATCATTTTTATGCTGCCTTTTTGCTCATCATTCCAGGTTACAAAAACTAAATGCTTCCCATCAGGAGAAAAGGAGGGCTCAAACTCAAAATCGGATCCATTCGTTAATCTTTCAGGCTTCCCGTCGGGTAATTTTTTCGACCAGAGATATCCCACCGCATTAAATACCAGCAATTGTTCATCCGGTGAGGTAATCGCATGGCGAATGACATTGACCTTGAATGACTCCGGCGCTACTTCATGCTTGAAATACAGGGCCTCGGAAATCCGGTGCCTGGCGGAGGCGGTAAATTCGATGGGTTGAAAATCACCGGACAGGGTATTTATCCTGAGGATCTTACCGCCTGCCCATATGATTATATGTTCATTGTCGGGCAACCAGTTGAAGTTTGTATATACTCCAAAAATGGCCCACGCCTCCTGCTGGTCCTTGCTCAGCCGGTCAAATACAGGCTGCTGGATCCCGGTTTCAAGGTCGTGTACATACAGTACTGATTTTTCCCTTACGCGCCGGACAAATGCCAGCATCTTCCCGTCAGGAGAGATCTGTGGACGGACGGCCCCTCCCGGTCCCCGAATAACTGTCTCAGATTTACCTTCCTGAATATCATATCTTTTAATCACATATATCTGTGAATTCGGGTCTTTATTGTATTGAAAAAATCCGCCGGGATAAACATCCTGGCTATAATAAATATATCTCCCGTCAGGACTGAAGCAAGGCTCGCCGAGATCCTGTTGATCATTCATTTTCTTGACCAGCTGTATGCCGGAACCTCCTGAGGTATGATACATCCACAATTCTACCGCCCCTAAAGACCTTTCTGAAGTAAA
>Ga0209536_100012906_pt1 | contig 12098 bp, 9 predicted proteins | sample DeeMarSeWOR28_12_FD_187461 | JGI IMG/M metagenome (GOLD analysis project Ga0209536, IMG submission 187461) | Marine sediment microbial communities from White Oak River estuary, North Carolina - WOR-2-8_12 (SPAdes) (version 2) | ecosystem: Environmental > Aquatic > Marine > Intertidal zone >...
CCAGATGAGGACCGGTTCGTGTGGGAACACCGAAATCGCCGTATTGGCCGGTATCGAGTAGAAGAACAGGTAGAAATAGCCTTCCGATTGGCCGTTCGTAGCCATCAGAGTGAAGGTGACGATGCCGATGACCACCATCAGCGCACCCAGCCACCATACGCGAGCGGGAAGTTGGTCGTATTCGGTTGCACCGAACCGGGGTTCTGACAGTGATGTGCCTTCGTTCGGGGCAGGGGACTCGCTCAAGGGTTATACGCTATGCCTTTCACACGTTATATTATGATAGCGCTTTCGATATCGCCTAGCTGTTTGAAGTAGAGCGCCGCAAGGTATCAGCAGCCTCGGCGCTAGGGCAAGGGCGTCCCGGGTGGCCCTGAGCTCAAGACGCGGTGATGGATCCGGGGTGATAGGGAGGCCGGTGATGGACTGTACAATATGTGGTGCGGACCTGCATGTGGATGCCATGGGTTGCCACGCCTGTGGGGCCCCCACGGACGACCGGGCCGTTTCCGGTGACCGGTCCGATTGTACCTTGTGCGGGAAGGCGCTCTGGTCACTGGCCGAGACATGTCTTCACTGCGGTGGGAAAGGCTATCCAGCGCTGCGGCCCAGACTGGGCGACAAGAGCCTCGGCGCACCGGAAGAGGAAGTCAGCGTCTAAGTAGCCCCGATCGGCCGCCTAGATTCCCAGCTCGGTCATAGCTCGACCGGCGGCTTTGGTGTCGAACCCCTGCCGGCCGGGGTACCCGTAGTACTCTTCCACCACGCGACCGTCCCTGTCTATGAGTACCAGGTTGGGGCAGTTCGAGTTGCCACGCCGGACACCAGCTGGCTCAGAAGACGACGAGCGAGACTTTGCCTTCCACATCGCCCAACGTCAGACTGTCCCCTTCGAGGGTCTCCAACGCGAAGTGCTTGAACGGTCGTCGCCCGGCCTCTCCGGCGTTGGCAGGGCCGCAAGCCTTTTATCGACATCGACACGACCATCGAATTGAAGCTGCCGTACCCAGCAGCGCCGACTCCAAAGACATTCCTGCCTCCTCCCCCGAGACGGACGCCGCTTGCGGTCGTGCGGTTCCAGGAGGTCCTGACCGGCTTGGCTTTTGGTGCCGGAGTAGCATCTTTGGACAGGGATATGGCTAGGGCCGTCTGTGAGTGGCAATCAGTAAACCGGTGGTTCGGTAGCCGTTCGCGGTCCATGACGCGCCGTCGGACGGTGAGGGGCTGAAAGCGTTCGGTGGAGGAGATTATGAACAGGGCAACCTGGTTCGCCGTGACCTTGTCGCTGGCTGGAATCGTTGCGAGCTGCGGGGAGGAACCGATTAGCGGCCCCCAAGAAATCACCAGTCTCCCGCGCCAACTCGAGGCGGGCGAGACCGCGTTGGTCCAGGCGGACAACGCATTCGGCTTCAAGCTTTTCCGTGAAGTAAATGCGGAAGAGGACGGTGGGAACGTTTTCATCGCGCCCCTAAGCGTGGGTATGGCTCTGGGCATGGCTTACAATGGTGCCAACGGCACGACCCAAGAGGCGATGCGGAATACGCTGGAACTCCAGGGTCTCGAGATCCCCGAGGTGAACGAGAGTTATCGCAGCCTCATCGAACTACTGCGCAACCTCGACCCTGCGGTGGAGTTCAGGATCGCGAACTCGATCTGGTACGACCAGGCTTACACCTTCGAGCAGAGTTTTCTGGACGTGAATCGAGATTACTTCGATGCGGAAGTCGCGGGTCTCGACTTCGCCGATCCCAGCGCGGCGCAGACGATCAACGACTGGGTTGACAGGAACACGAGCGGCCGCATCACAGAGATCGTCGACAGTCCCATTTCACCGGAACTGGTGATGTTCCTGATCAACGCCATCTACTTCAAAGGCGACTGGACGAACCCGTTCGATGAGGAACTGACCCGTGAGGGGGCGTTCACCCTCGCGGACGGCAGCCAGCGTCAGGTCGAGATGATGTCATACGCTTCGCCGGACACGGTGCTGGCCTACTTCGACAGCGACGGGGGTGTCCAGGTACTCGACATGAAGTACGGCGGTAAGGCCTACAGCATGACCATCGTGATGCCCGAACAGCCCGGCGATATCGATGCGTTGGTTCAAGGGTTGGACTCGGAGGTGTGGGACGGTTGGATCGACGGCTTGGCGGAGGTGCAGGCTCAGGTGACGATGCCCAAGTTCACTCTCGAGTACGAAATCGAGCTGAAGTCCGCGCTCGAGGCGCTTGGGATGGGGATTGCATTCGACCCGTCCAATGCGGACTTCACTGGGATCTACTCCGGCATTGAGCGGGTCTACATCAGCAAGGTCAAGCACAAGACGTTCGTCGATGTGAACGAAGAGGGGACGGAAGCGGCGGCCGTCACATCGGTCGAGATCGGTGTCACGAGTCTGCCGCCGATGATTGTGGTGGACAGACCCTTTTTGTTTGCTATCCGAGAGAAGTTCTCGGGGACGATACTGTTCTTGGGTGTGGTGTTAGACCCGGCGGGGAAGTGATTAGTAATAAGTAATTGGTGATTAGTAACATTGCACCTACTAATCACCAATTACTGCCACTACTTACTTCTCATTTCAGTTTCCCGATGACTGCGTTCGCGATGATGTTCTTCTGGATTTCCCGCGTGCCTTCGTAAATCTCGGTGATGCGAACGTCCCGGTAGAAGCGCTCGACCTCGAACTCGGTCATGTAGCCGTAGCCCCCGAGCAACTGTATGGCTTCGTCGGCGACTTCCACCGCGGCGCGACCGGCGTAGTATTTCGCCATTGAGGTGATCTTGGCATCGGGCTTCCCGGTGTCAGCTATCCACGCGGCTTTATAGGTGATCAGCCGGGCCAGTTCAATCTTCGTGGCCATGTCGGCGATCTTGTGTTGGGTCGCTTGCAGTTGGGCGATCTTCTGCCCGAACTGTTCGCGCCCTTTGACATACTCCAGGGCACGATCGAAGGCGCCCTGCGCCGTTCCCAGCGCCTGAGCGGCGGTCTCGATGCGGCTCTCGTCGAAGAAGCCGAGGATCTGATAGAAACCTCGATTCTCCTCGCCCAGCAGGTTGGTGGCGGGGACGCGAGTGTTCTTGAACGTTACCTCTCCGGTGGGAATCATGCGGAGGCCCATCTTGTGGCCGACGCTGGACACCTCGATACCCACCGCGTCTTTCTCGACCATGATCATCGACTGTCCGCGGTGGCCGGCATCGGTGTCCGTCTGGCAGATCACGACGTAATAGTCGGCCATTCCAGCGTTCGTGATGAACGTCTTCACGCCGTTGATCACCCACTCATCTCCGTCGAGTACCGCCGTCGTGGACATCTGAGTGATGTCGCTGCCATGCTCGGGCTCGGTGATGGCGCCGGCCGAGATCGCTTCGCCTTCGGCCACCGGGATGAGGTAGCGCTCCTTCTGCTCGTGCGTCCCATAGCGGAGCACGTTCTCGGAAGAGAAGTCCACCGTCATGAGCGCCGCACCGATCCCCGAATCTTTACGGCAGAATTCCTCGACCACGAGCGTATTCTCGAGGACGCCGAACCCCGAGCCGCCATACTCTTCCGGGTAGTGAAGGCCGACGAAGCCCTCCTCCGCCGCCTTCTTCCAGATCGCGGTCGGGAACTCGTGCTTCTCTTCCAGTTCGATGGCCAGTTCCTTGTCGAATTCGCCCTTCGCGAACTGTCGAGCGGCCTTCTGGATGTCCTTTTGTGCCTTGTTCAGTGCGAAGTCCATTTCGCTCCCTCTATTGTAACTAGCCTCGTCGCTCTCGGACCTTCTCCTCAAGCAGTGGGATCAATTCCAGGATGTCACCGACGATCCCGACATTCGCAACGGCGAAGATCGGAGCTGCTGGGTCAATGTTCACAGCTGCAATGAACGGATCGCCCTTGATACCGCCGAGGTGTTGAAAGGAACCACTGATCCCAAGGGCCAGATAGACTCTCGGCTTGACCGTCACCCCCGAAGTCCCCACTTGGCGGGTCTTCTCCAACCACTTCTTGTCCACAACGGGCCGCGTACAGGCGACCTCCGCCCCCATCGCCTCGGCCAGTGAATGAACGAGTTCGAGGTTTTCCTCGTCGTCGATGCCACGGCCTACGGCCACGAGGACCTCGGCTTGGCTGATGTCCACAGCGCTGGGATCGGGCGATACAGTTTCGAGGTACTGCCGCCTAGGGGCAATGCCGTCGGTGATGTTCTGCGAGTGCACGGCACCGCCGGCTTCAGGCAGCGTCGCGGATGCTGTGAAGGCTCCGGGTCGAAGGCTTACGATAGCACCGTTGTCAGCGGACGCAGCGACGCGAGCTTGCACCTTTCCGGAGAACATGGTGCGAACGGCACGGATCTCCTGCCCCTCGGCTTCGATCGAGATCGCGTCGGCGATAAGCGGAGCGTTCGCGCGAACCGCAAGCATGGGTGCCAGCTCCATGCCCGTGTTGGTGTGCGGGATGAGAGTTGCAAACGGTCTCTCGCCCTCGACCAGCGAAGCGAGCACGCGCGCTTGATAGTCGCCGTCTGGCTCTGCCAGGCTGGGATGATCGTAGACGTGAACGTTCTCGAACCAGCGCGTTAACTCCTCGGCCATACCGGAGATGCCCTCGCCCATTAGAACAGCCGAGACGTCCACGTCACCCATGCCTTGAGCGGCGGCGAGTAGCTCGAAGGCGGTCTCATCCGGCTCGCCTTTCACGCGCTCAACCACGACCAAGACCTTGTGCATGGTTAGAGCCCTCCTTCCCGCTGCAGCCGCTCGACGAGCGCTTCGATCACCGACGCCTCATCGCCTTCGAGCATCTCGGCGCCCTCACCTCTGGGCGGCAAGAACATCTCCTCGAGCTTCACGCGGGCCGCTCCGGCCCCGACCGTCGACGCATCCAGGCCGAGGTCCGTGGCTGTCTTCACCGGGATCTCCATTCCCGAGACCTTACGGATGCCGCGGATTGAGACGTAGCGGGGCTCGTTCAAGCCGGTCTGAACCGTAACCAGCGCTGGCAAATTGACGCGGGTGACTCGCTCAAGTCCGCCCTCGACTTCGTGCCTGACCGTGGCTGTCGTGCGGTCGACGGACAGGTCCGTGGCCAGCGCCACCATGGGGATGTCCAGCATGGCGGCGAGCATGCCGCCCACGTGACCGCGGGCCTCGTCGCTGGAGATGGCGCCGGTCAGCACCAGGTCGTACGACCGGTCGGCTATGGCCCGGTGCAGCGCGGTAGCGATTCCCAAAGCATCGGACCCGTCAAAGGCGGAATCCATCAGGTGCAGCGCGTCGTCCGCTCCCATGGCGAGCGCGCGGCGCAGGACGTCCTCCGAATCTTCGTCGCCGATGGTGATGGCGGTTACGCGGGCGCCCTGTGCTTCCTTGAGCTGGACAGCCGCCTCGATGGCGAAGTTGTCCCACTCGTTGACGTCGTATTCCAGGTCGCTGTCCACGAGCGATAGGCCGTCGCGGTCCACCTCGATTTCGGTCTCCGAAAGGTTGGGTACGCGCTTTACGCAGACGATGATCTCCAAATCTCCTCCGTATGCTCGGTTATTCGGTCAAAGAACGTTCCACCAACTCGGCCAGGTCGATGACCTCCATGCTTCCTTCGCGACCGGTAGTTTTGATGGCGTCTTCCAGATTGATCAGGCAGAAGGGGCAGGCGGTAACAACGACCTCGGCTCCCGCCTTCGCAGCCATTTCCACCCGCGCCTCACCCATTCTGCTCTCGCTCTCGCCTTCGTAGAATAGGTAGAGCGAGCCGCCGCCGCAGCAGAAGCTGCGGTTCTTGGTTCGCTCCATTTCCACGACCTTCAGTCCCAAACCGCCGAGCACTTCCCGCGGGGCAGCGTATTCGCTGTTGTGCCGGCCTAGATAGCACGGGTCGTGGAAGGTGTAGACCCGATCGTCACCGGTCGGCCGTAAGCGAAGCCGACCTTCCCGAATCAATTGTGCCATCACTTGGCTGTGGTGTTGAACCGGTTGCTCCAATGTGTACGACTGGGTGAGCTCGTTGAAAGCGTGCGGGTCGGTGGTGACCACGCGTTCGAACGACCGTTGTTCCATCGCCTCCAGGTTGGTGTCACGGAGCTGTTCGTACAGTCCCTCTTCGCCTAGTCGGCGAACCTCGTGACCCGAGTCGACCTCGTCCTTCCCCATCGTGCCGACTTTGGAGTCTGCCGCTCGAAGCACTCGACCGAACGCGCGGGCCGTATCCTGGATTCTCGGGTCGTAGGCAGCACAGCTATCGGTGAAGAACAAGAAGTCCGTCTCGTCGCCGGGGGCAAGTTGGCGTACTCCGCTCGACTCGTTCTCTTCACCGATCCAGTCGCCGCGTTTGCGGGCCGGCTTACCGTACGGGTTGCCACGTTTCTCGAGGTCGGCCATGGGCTTCTGCAGGCTCGAGGGCACGCGCCCTTGGTCGACGAGAAAGCGGCGCATGTCGACGATCTTGTCCACGTACTCGATGAGCACCGGACACGCTTCCTCGCACGCCCCGCAGGTGGTGCACGCCCACAGCTCTTCGTCGGCAATCGTCGCCCCGACCAGCGGCTTTCGCTGATCCACCGGGGTTGCATCGCCGAACACCGGGTAGTTCGCGTAAGCTTCGTCACGGCACTTGATGCTGATCATACGCGGCGAGAGCGGCGTTCCCGTGAAGTAGGCGGGGCAGTGGTCCGAACAACGCCCACAGTCGGTGCAGCTGTAGAAGTCGAGGGTGTGCTTCCAGGTGAAGTCCTCCAACTTCTCGACCCCGAGTACCTCGAGCTTGTCCAGATCCGGCGCATCGTAACGAGGGGGCTTGATCCGACCGGGCGGAGTCAGGTTCGCGAAGAAGACGTTCGGCAACGCCGTAATCACGTGAAAGTGCTTCGAGAGCGGCAGATAGCACAGGAAGAAGAGCAGCGCAGCGTTGTGTACCCAGAAGCCGGTCAGACTAAGCGTTTCGAGTGTCCCGATTGACGACCCGTCGAACATCGAGGCGGCAGTCGAGGCCAGCGGCAGGAATGAGTGGCCGTCGCCTTGCGCGCCACCTGTCCTGGCCGCCATCGCCAACGCGCTGCCTTCGAACACGGCATCGGCCACCATCAGCAGTGCGATGAGCCCGAGGATGATGTACGCTTCGTGTCCGTGGGAGGCCCGTGCGTAGCGATCGTGATACCTGGCGGGCCGGAAAACCAGTCGCCGCACGATGGCCACCACGCAGCAGATCAAGACGATCAAGGCCGTGATGTCCTTGAAAGTCGCATAGCCGGCGCCGATGTCAGAGTAACCCGCTCGAAATCCCTCGCCGATCAGCGTGATCGACCGAACGGATAGGATCAAGAAACCGGCGAAAATCAGGATGTGCAGAGTACCGGCCACGAAATACCGTGGCTGGCGCGACTGCCCGAAACCGACGACCAACAGCTTGCGAAGCCGGGCGCCGAGGTGGTCCAGGCGCGGGTCGGGCGCGCCGATTCGGAGCAGCCCTATCCTCTTCCACATGATGAAGGCAAAGAACCCCAATGAAACGGCGAGTAAGACCGCCTGGAGGGCCGGGCCTGGAAGGCCTAAGTAGGTCTGCTCGGCTGGGTTCATGAGGCGGCTGAGTTCATCAAAGTGTACAGAGGCGATGTTCGGTCTGTGTTTCGGTGGTGGGGCTACCTGTGTGTTGCGCAATCTGAGAGTTTTGCACGGGCTGTGCCAGTCCCGACGGGCGAGTTGGTAGGACCGGCCGGGAAGTCATTAGTGATTAGTAATTGGTGGATGACGGACCCAGTTAGGTCAGCGCTGTACTCGGTTACCGCAGCACACCACGGCCTCACTAATCACCACTGACTAATTACTTTCGCTGGGGATCAGCTCCAACTGTTCAGCCAAGCTCCGGGCCGAATCGGCGATGGCGTTGTGCTGTTCGGTGAGGGTGCGGCAGGCGGTCCAGTGGACTTGAAGGGTGTCGCCGCCGGCGGCTCGAGCGGGAATCTCTTCGTTGTAGGTGTTGAAGATATCTATGTATACATCGTAGCTGTCAGCCGGTACGCCGCGTGGGTCGAGGCCTTCGTAGTAGTCGATGAGAGCTTTGAGCGAGTCCAACCGTTCGTCGCTCGCCAGCAGGCGGGCTTCCTCGCTGGTGAGAGCCTGCCTGCAGGAGTCAGCGGCCGTGCGCAGGTCGGTCATCTCCTGGCGCAACACCCTCAAGCGCTCGCTTGGCGGGATCGGCGTCAGCAAATCGATCACGACGATCGCCACGAAGGCGATCAGCGAGATCGCCAGCATGATCAGGAACGGTCTGCGCTGACGTGCCATCAGCTCGAGGGAGTGGTTGCGCCAAACATAGGGTATCCACAAATAGCTGGAGCGGCCTGGATTGGCTCGACAAGATTCGGGGTGCGGCCGCGTGTACGTTGCGCAATCTGAGTGAATTGGACGTGGCGGGCCAGTGCGGCCCGACGGTTCTGGGGTGGGGCTGAGAAGTAATCAGTGACCAGTAGCACCACGCACCGTCGCGGCCCTCGGAGGCGGAACGTCTACAGAGTTACTCGTTACTGACCACTGATCACACTAGCCGTCCACCGGGGACCATGAACACATCGAACGCTTGGAACCAGCTCGAAACGCGTATAACGAAGTGCCGCGACTGCCCTCGTCTCGTCGAGTGGCGTGAGAAGGTTGCCCGAGAGAAACGCGCCGCGTTTGCCGACCAGGACTACTGGGGCCGGCCACTTCCTGGTTTCGGTGATCGGAAGGCATGGCTGCTGCTGGTCGGGCTTGCGCCGGCGGCTCACGGCGCCAATCGAACCGGTCGAATGTTCACAGGGGATCGATCTGGCGATTTTCTCTATGCCGCATTGCATAGGGCTGGGTTCGCCAGTCAGCCGGAGGCGACCGATCGGAACGACGGACTCGAGCTGAGGGGTTCCTACATCACGGCTGTCGTCCGCTGCGCCCCACCTGCGAACAAACCGATGACCGAAGAGCGCGATCGTTGTCGCGGGTTTTTCGAGGAGGAATTCGATCTGTTGACCGGCGTGAAGGTGGTACTGGCGTTGGGTGGGTATGCGTTTGGACAGGTCCTTCGAGTGCTGAAGGATCGAGACCATCCCGTGCCGTCGCCGCTGCCCAAGTTCGCGCACGGCCAGGCGGTCAAATTGGGTCCGAACTCGCCGACCGTCATCGCCTCGTACCATCCCAGCCAGCAGAACACGTTCACGGGTCGGCTGACCCCCGACATGCTCGACGTCGTGCTGAGACGCTCCTGCAAGTTGGCGGAGGGTCGGTGAGGCCGTTCTTGGCCTGTAACTGCAGCGATTAGCTTCTACTATATTAGAAGTCCATCAAAGAGCAGGTTGACCGGTGACGGGTGCAGCGAGCGTGGCTGCCCGTAGAGGGTAGAAGAAAGGCATCAGTTGGACGAGCGAGAGGGAAGGTCCGGGTTGCGAAAGTGGATCATTGGAACGGCCGCAGCCCTAGCGGTTGTCGTGGTGAGTGGCGTCGTGGCTCTGAAGCTGCTTTTTCCGCCAGATAAGCTGCAGGCCCTGGTCGTACCACAGCTCGAATCCCGGATAGGGCGTGATGTTCAACTCGCCTCCGTGCGCTTGAAAGTCTTCCCGCGCATCGCGGTCAGGCTCGACGACTTCGCCATCGCCAACCCGCCAGGCTTCAGCAGTCAGCCGGCCGTCCATGTCGATGCCTTGGATCTCCAGGTTCGACTCTGGCCCCTGGTCCGCAAGCAAGTCGAGTTGGGTCAGTTACGCCTGGTTCGACCGACGATTCGCTATGAAGTCCACGAGAACGGGATCAGCAACTTCCAGGGGCTTGGGGGGAGTGGCAGGTCAGCCTCTGCCGGGGCGACGGGTGGTGCGCAGGCTTTGGGCGCGGCCGGTTTTGTCGTGGAGGATCTGGTCCTTAGAGAGGGGACGATCTACTACCGGGATCGGCAGAACGGACGCAGTGCCCGAATGGGCGTTGATGGGCATCTGTCGGCGACTCGAGACCCTGAGAGCGGAGCATTGCGGAGTGACGGCGTTTTCGACGTCGTATCCATTCGCGCCCTCTTCGATGAATCCGGCGCGGATAGCATCGCGATTCCCGACCTGACCGTCGACTACGAAGCGATCGTTGACCTTCGGGGCGATAGCGTCGCCTTGCCCTTGCTCGAGGCGCGGGTAGGCGAGATACCCATCGCGGGTTCGGGCACCATTCGTGGTCTGATGGGAAACCGGACGATCGATCTCACCCTCGGGTCGGAAGACGTCGACATCGCTGAGATCGTGGGCAGCCTGCCCTCCGATCTGCGGCCGATCGATATCGATCTGTCAGGCTCGGCGCGTCTGTCACTCAGGGCGAACGGCCGGCTCGGCGAGGGCGCGATACCCGAGATTGATGGGTCCGTCGAGCTCGATGGGATTTCAATCGGCTACGGCGAACTCGGACGCATCGTATCTGACGGGTCGGGTGTGATGGACTTCGACTTGGCCTCACTGTCGCTAGCGCCTTTCGAGGCCGAGGTATTGGGCCGAAGAGTCGAGCTTGAGCTCGATGTTTCGGACTTCGAGACGTTACTCATCGAAGGACGCCTGAACGGCAGCTTCGACCTTGCCAGGATCGCCGAACTGCGGGAAAACTCGCAGCCCATGGAGGGTGAGGCCGCCGTCGACCTCGAGTTCTCCGGCCGGGGGAAGGACCGGACGAGTCTCCGTCTCTTGGGGCCTATCCGGCTTTCCAAGTTCAGTTACCAGAGCGAGTCAATGGCTGCCCCCGCTCGGATCGAGTCGGCCTCGCTTAGGCTGACCGGGACGGGCCTGGAAGCGGATGCGATTCCGGTGCGGATCGGCGATAGCGACCTGACGCTGTCGCTGACTAGCCGGACCGTTGTTTTGTTCGCCTTGAGCGGCGGTAAAGACGACTACTTGCCGTTCGTCGAGTTCATCGCGACGTCGAGGCGGCTGGACGTCGGTGATTTGATCGTGGATACAGCGAGTGTCGGCTACGGCGGTTTGGTGGCTGCTCGCCTGGCGGGGCGAAGGCTGGATGGGCGAGAGCCCGCGGATATCGCGCGCGAGCGTTACGCCGACATGGCGCTGCCGCCTGTGAACTCGAGCGGGCATGTCGAGATCGCCGAGCTGATCAACGGGCCGACTGTGGCGCGGGACGTAAGCTTCGATCTGGCCATGGACAACGGCGTGTTGGAAATCCGAGAGGTAAGCGGCTCTGTGTATGGCGGTCGGGTGGCCGGGGGAGTCGTGCTCGACTTCAGCGGCGGAGAGCCGCCATTCACGATGCGCTACAACTTCAGTCTAAGCGCTGCACAAGCAGGTGATTTCCTGCAGAATTGGACGCGTCTCGGTTCGGCCACGACAGGGATAGTGGACTTCGATATTGCGGGAACGAGTACGGTCGATGAGTCGCTATTGCCGGCACCCGATGCTCTGAGCGCGTCGGGGCAGGCGACGTTCCGGGAGGGCCGTTTCCAGGACTTTGGGCTCGCAAACGCTCTTGCGAATCAACTCAGGTTGGATCCGAGTCGGATGTCCGGTTTTCAGGACTTCGGCGGCCCGTTCCGGATCGAGAACGGCGCCTTTCTCGTCGAGGATTGGGCGTTCTCTGGAAGCGACCTTAACGGTTTGCTGAAGGGTTCGGCTGGTTTGGGCGGTAGCCTCGATCTCCGGCTCGCGCTCGAGGTCCCGCCGTCCACTCTACAGAAGGCCGGCTTGGTACAGGGTGCCGGTGGCCTGGGTGATGTCATCGGTCAGCTGGCCGGCGGCGACGAGGCGATACAGGTAGCGTTTGGCGTGGGAGGTACGATGTCGAACCCGGCACTCACGCTGGACACCGAGGCTCTTCGGGCTGAGTTGGCTGCCCGGCTCGAGGACGCCGGGAAAAGTCTTCTGGACCGGCTGCTCAAGAAGAAAGAGCAGCCCGACTGATCGCCCGCTTGCCCCGGCCGCACTCCTAGCCATCTTTCACGGATGTCCTCCGGATTCTGGTCCCGTCTTCGTGAGTCTCCGCTGCTGCGGGTGCTGCTGATCTACATCGGTGCCTCATGGGCGGTGCTCGAGGCCACCGACTTCTTCATTGGCAAGTTCGATCTCCCCGAGTGGTTCTTCGCTGCGGCCTTGGTCCTTCTGTTGATCGGTTTGGTCAAC
>Ga0209536_100012908_pt1 | contig 12097 bp, 11 predicted proteins | sample DeeMarSeWOR28_12_FD_187461 | JGI IMG/M metagenome (GOLD analysis project Ga0209536, IMG submission 187461) | Marine sediment microbial communities from White Oak River estuary, North Carolina - WOR-2-8_12 (SPAdes) (version 2) | ecosystem: Environmental > Aquatic > Marine > Intertidal zone >...
AAAAACTGAATTAAAACTGGTCGGCGTGACGCGTGCCAGCCTGGAAGAGCTGCTGCTCGATTATTACGACTTCCTGCGGCAACGCAATCTGCCACTTTGGGAGAAAAACCATCCCCAAGCGCAGAAAATCCGCAAGTTCGCCTACGCGAGCAATAGGTCCTATACGACCTATAGAATCTATATCGAGGGTGCTCCGCCCGCAATCGCCGCCAACACCCTGATCTGCCTGGTTCATCAGACCAATTTTTTGCTGGACCAGCAATTGCGGCAATTGGAAAAGCAATTTTTAGAGCAAGGCGGTTTCACAGAAAAACTCTATAGAGCGCGACAGAGCTCGAGAAGACGATATCGCTAGAAAGGACTTAATATGCTGCTAAAACAGTTACAAAAACATTTCGGATTTAATTCATTTCTAAAGGGTCAGGAAGACGTTATCCGTAAAGTACTGGATCACCAGTCCGCGGCGGCCATCTTTCCCACCGGTGCCGGTAAATCCCTTTGTTATCAGCTGCCGGCGATGTTGCTGCCCGGCCTGACACTGGTTGTGTCGCCCCTGCTGTCTTTGATGAAAGACCAACTTGACTTTTTGCTGGCCAACAACATTCCAGCTGCACGCCTGGACTCAACCCTCTCAAAGGACGAATATAATAGGATTGTTGAAAGCGCCAAAAACGGCGAATTAAAAATCCTAATGATTGCGGTCGAACGATTTAAGAATGAACGATTTCGCGCTCAACTGGAAAAAATGAACGTCACTCTGCTGGTGGTGGACGAGGCGCACTGCATCTCCGAGTGGGGGCATAATTTTAGGCCCGAATATCTGAAGCTGCCGGATTACCAGAAGGAATTCAAAATAGCGCAGACGCTGTTGCTGACCGCAACCGCGACCGAGCGGGTAAGAGACGACATGTGCGCCAAGTTCAATATTCTTAAACAAAATGTGTTTGTGACCGGATTTTATCGTGACAATCTCTTTCTGAAAATAACGCCAACGGACAATTCTGAAAAAAAGACCCGCCTGTTGCAAAGAATCCAGGAATCCCCCCGGAACCCGACCATAGTCTATGTCACCCTGCAGAAAACAGCTGAAGCTGTCGCGGAATTTCTTTGCGCAAATAAAATCAATGCGCACCCGTATCATGCCGGAATGGAGACCGAGACACGGGAGCAGATTCAAAACAAATTTATGGATGGATCACTGGATTGTGTGGTGGCAACCATCGCCTTTGGGATGGGGATTGATAAAAAGGACATTCGCAGAATCATTCATTACGATTTGCCCAAATCGATTGAAAACTACAGTCAGGAAATCGGGCGTTCCGGGAGAGACGGTCTGCCTGCGTTGTGCGAAGTGCTGGCCAACCGGGACAACATTCATATTTTGGAGAATTTTATTTATGGTGATACTCCAGAAAAATCGTCGATCTCACAATTGCTCCGTACCATAAAGGAAAATGAGGGCTTTATCTGGGAAATTAAGGAAGTCACCCTTTCTAACACCCTGAATATCAGGCTTCTACCACTAAAGACGCTGCTGGTTTATCTGGCAATGGAAAAAGTCATTCGACCCAAGCTGTCCTATTTTGAGGAATACGAATTCAAATGCAATATGGAGCCGGATAGCATCATTAACTCATTTAAAGGAGAAAGAAAGCAGTTTGTTACCGCGATCATCAATCATTGTCATACTAAGAAAATATGGACTACCGTTGATATCCCAGAAATCCTAAACAGTTATGCTACGGATCGGCAACGGATTCTCGCTGCACTGGAATACTTTGATCAGCAAGGCTGGATCGAGCTCCAATCCAGACAGGCCATCGAAGTGTACGACATTCTAACCCAGGCGTTTAATATCGATGACCTGGCCGAAAAAATGTATGCGTTGTTTAAAAATAAAGAAAATCTAGAAATCCAACGAATCCACAATATGGTCAGCTTTTTTGAAAGCGATGCTTGCATCAGCAAACAACTGGCGGGATATTTTGGAGAGGATCTTGAAGAAGAACACTGCGGGCATTGTTCGTTTTGTAAAAACGGAAAAGCGCTTCTTCAAAATACGACGACATTAAAGCCTCTGTCTGATTTCGAATTTGGGGAGATTACAAATGAATTTACCCAAGCGGTCGGCGAACAGTTTATCGCGGCGAATTTAACCAAATTTCTGTGTGGTATTTATACGCCTGTTTTCTCGAAGCTGAAAATAAAGAAACTGCCATATTTCGGTATCCTTGAAAGTTATCCCTTTTTGGAAGTAAGAAATTGGATTGTAGATAAAAGCAAAGGATAGACCTGCCGGTGCTCTAACTATATGAGACAAAGGTTAATTCATTTATTACGCCATATCGATAGGAGGTCTCGATGGCCAAGAAAAAAAACAAAGCAAAGATTTCCTCATCCGTAAAATGATGGTCACCCCCCGGAATATGTTCTCTGGCCGCCGGCCCTGAAACTCTTTTATCGATTTCTCCATGAAAAGGATTATCTCAATAATCCGGACACAATCATCGGACGAATCGACAAAATCGAGCCCGATTTTATCGAGGTCCTGAAGCATCAATTTTGAAGATCGGACATAATCAGAACTCAACAACATGGAGAGAATCGGAAAGAGAAAGACCAAATTTCAGTATTTAAGATAATTTCAACATATGCTGAAAATCATAAAAAAGGTGGAACTTATTGACAAGGTATAAATTTCACTATAAAGTTTATTTCAGCATATGCTGAAATGATTAATAAAATGAAAGAATACGAAAACAATCTTGAAAACCAGGCGAAAACTGCGCTCCTATCATGCCTTTCCGAAATCCCCTTCTTAAAAGTCGTTGATGTTTATGAAGAATATCGCGATTCAGATATCCAAACGGGTCTTGCCGCGAAGATTGAATTCCCCGAAGGAGTCAAACACCTGATTGCCGAGGTCAAAGGCAGCGGCCAACCACGACTGGCCCGCGAAGCTGTGAATCAGATGCTTCGATATAAAGGGAGAGTTTCCGATGTGTATTTTATTTTTATGGCGCCATACATATCCCCCAAGGCGGCTGAAATTTGCCGATCAGAAGGCATCGGCTATATCGATTTCTCAGGCAACTGTCTATTGTTTTTTGATAAGATTTTCATCCAAAAGAAAGACTATCCGAATCAGTTCAGGCAAAAGCGGGAGTTAAAATCTCTGTATTCACCCAAAGCCGAGCGAATCCTCAGGGTGCTGTTATCTAATCCCGGCAAGAGCTGGAAGATTAAAGAGCTGGCTGATGAAAGCGTTGTCAGTCTTGGCCAAGCCTCAAATGTAAAAAGAATCTTACAGGATCGGGAGCTTCTCTCCGGGAAAAGGGGCGGATTCAGCCTGGAACAACCGGCTTCACTATTGCAGGAATGGGCTGAAAATTACGACTATCGCAAAAACCAGATTCAAGAATTTTACTCTTTAATGAGTGCAATAGATATTGAAAAAGTTTTTGCAGCTTACTGCAATAAGAATAAAATCCAATATGCATTGACCGGGTTTTCAGGTGCGGCACGAATTGCCCCTGCAGTTCGATATGCAAAAGCCATGGTTTACGCCTCCGACATTGCAGAAGCTGCATTTTCAGACCTTTCGCTGAAAGCGGTAAAAAGCGGCGGCAACCTCCTGCTGTTTACCCCATATGATGATGGTGTTTTTTACGGATCAACTAGAATCGATGATATTCAGGTCGTGTCAAAAATACAGCTTTACTTAGACCTTCAGGGATTTCGCGGGCGCGGCGAGGAGGCTGCCGCAGTGCTGTTTAACAGGATTATTGAAAAGGCGTGGTAACAAGGACAGATTATAATCAAATAGCCGTTAACGCTGCATACTCAGTTCTGATAGAGATTGTCAGGATTCTTGGTGAGTATAGAGACAAGATTGTTTTAATTGGTGGCTGGGTCCCTCAAATTCTTTTCCAAAACAAAGATGATCTGCACACCGGAAGCATTGATATCGACCTGGCACTTGATCACCGACGGATCACAGATGAGGGTTATAAGGGCATTCGTGACCTGCTTATGGACAGAGGGTATCGACAGGGCAAGCAGCCATTTATTTTTCACCGTACGTTCAAAATCGAAGGGACCGAAGTAAGCGTTCAGGTTGATCTGCTATCTGGTGAATACGCGGGGACTGGAAAAAGCCACCGCCATCAAAGGATTCAGGAGATCCGAACTCGAAAGGTAAGGGGATGCGATCTTGCTTTCAATAATCCCATTGAACTGACGATCGAAGGCAACCTTCCCGGAGGCGCTAAAGATTCAGTCGCCATCAAAGTTGCGTCAATTGTTTCATTTCTCATTATGAAAGCTATCGTGTTGGATGACCGGCTAAAGGAAAAGGATGCTTACGACATTTATTATTGTCTCAAACAGTATTCCGACAAGCTAGATGACTTGGTGGCGGAATTCGAACCCTACCTGGAAAACAGCCTGATTCAAGAAGGGCTTGCCAAGTTGGCTAAAAATTTTGAGACTATGGGCCACACCGGTCCAAAATTCGTGGCGGCGTTTGAGGAAGTGATGGACGAGGAAGATCGCATAATGATAGAGCGAGACGCATTTGAGCGCGTAAACTATCTTCTTAAAAAATTGGGGCTTGTATGAATACTCATTGGAAAGTCCAATAAAAGATGAAATTTTCAAGCTTTCAAGAAAAAGTCCAGAAGATTCTGGCTGTTGACTTGCCCGCCGGCGATTCGATCAAGCAACAGGGCCGATCCATCGCCCACGGCCTCAGTATTGGCCGCACAGCCTTCATGAACAAAATGGGTGTCGATTCTGAACGTGAATACAAACAGAAATGTATTCGCAATAACAAAATCATGTTTCACGCTCACATCGGGATGAATTCATGGGGCAACACGGCGGAGGCACTAAGCTTTCTCTACAAAGTCATTGAAGATTCCGGTACATTAATTGATCGAGTCGGCATCTGCCTGGACAGGCGTATGGGGTTACCCCAGGGTTGCAGAGATAACATACCAGCTGAAACCGGTCCTATGCTGGAAACCAATCAGGAATGGATGCAGGTCGGAAAGGTCGCACCTATTCAACCCCACATGGGCGATTTCATGATCGGATTTCCCGCGTCGACAGAAAACACGATACATGCACTGAAGGCAGGCGTCACGACCATTGGAAATCTCTCCCAATTTTTTTCCCATGAAGTTCCCATGTGGACCGACCAGATCACCACTACGATTGAAACAGTAAAAGCAATTGCCATTTTGGGGGCACTACGTGAAAAAGGAACCCTGATGCACTCCTATCTTGAAGACGGCTTTGGTGCCCTATTTTGCGACTGTGCAACGGTGGCCGGCTGGGCTTACCTTGAGCGATACATTGTGGAATCCTTGCTGGGTGCCAAACTGGCCCATTGTATCGGAGGTCTGACCACTGATCCCGTAAAACGTGCTGGATGGGTTTTCGCCCTCCACGAAATTCATGAACACGATTGCATCGGCTCCATGTTTTATGGGGACACGCTATCGTTCGGAACGGACTTTACAATCAACCGCGGCCTTGTTGGAGAATATTTAATGTGGGATATCATGGCCCAGCTTAAATGTCCTACAGGACATGCGCTGTTACCCTTGCCGGTCACCGAGGCATTGAGAGTACCTTCACCCGAAGAAATCGCCGAAGCCCAAATATATGGCCGGCGGGTAGAAGACACTGCGCGTAGATTGTATCCCCATATGGATTTCAGGGTGGCTTATGATTTTTCTAAAACAATATTAACCGCCGGGAAATCAGTGTTCGAAAGCGCAATGGATGGATTAAGGGAAGCTGGCGCCGATGTAGGAGACCCGATTCAATTACTTTATGTGCTTAAAAATCTCGGACCGGCTACATTTGAGGAGATGTTTGGGTCCGGGAAGAAGAACGAATTATATGCAAGAGGCAGAGAACCCGTCATCTCGACCGACGTATATGCATTGTCGAACACCTATGTTGAAAAATACCGCGATATATTTACCAATACCAAGGCAAAGCGTATTCTCAAAGGCCGCCGGATTTTAATCGCCTCGACCGATGTCCACGAGCATGCGATTATGATTATCCATCAGCTGCTCGCTGAAGCCGGAGCCGAATTAATTAATTTAGGGGCAGAGGTAAATCCCAATCAAATCGCTTTGGCAGCTCAAAACCACAACGTAGATGCTATATTGGTCAGCACCCACAATGGAATGGCGCTGGATTATGCTCGACGCCTCAAACATGAATTAAAAAAACAAGGCATTGAAATTCCGGTAGTTATGGGAGGAATCCTTAATCAAAAAATTGAATATCAGGCTTTGCCGATGGATGTATCTTTCGACTTGAAAAAACTGAACTTTTATCCCTGTCCCAAATTTGATGGTGACTTTAGAAAATTATTAGAATCTAGTATATAATTTTCTCTAGATCGCCTTTAGAGCGTTTGTCATAAATTACGATAACCTTGGATAATCATAGATAAATATCTTCGCCTGTTATTGATCTGGACCAAACGGAACATATTTATGACAACCGGTATAGAGAGGAAGAACTATATTGCTAAAGACGTGGTTCGTAAAAACAACAGATATAGCCTTTACGATGTGCTTTTCGAAAAATGGCTGAAACAACGCCTTATTTTCTGAGAGGTTAAAGCTATGTCATTAAAAGATCGCTATATCGCCTTCATCGGGGGTAGCCACATCACCGAAATCATCGTCTCCAACTTAACCAGAACTCACAATGTCGTGTCGCGACGCTTGATCGTTAGCGATCCGGTAAAGAATAAATCCTAAAAACTTCAACGCAAGTACGATATTTCAATTGCAGAAGATAATATCTCGGCGATGCTCGCCGATGACTTTGTGTTTATCAATGCCGTGATGGCCTTGAGCAGCCCGATCATCACTTATACGCTCTTTCAATCTTTGATCGATGCTGAAGTTCGGACAGGGCTTGATCGGGAAACAGCCACAAAAATCGTATATCAGACCATCACCGGCTCCCTGGAAGTTTGGAAAACCCGGCATGTGCCCACTTATGAGTTAATCAGCGAAGCCAGCACTCCGGGCGGAATTTCCATCGAAAGCATGTTTACGTTAGATAAACATGCCTTCAAGGCGTCCATTGTTGAGGCTGTTCATGCGGCCATCCAAATAGCCGATAGTTTTCCTTAAGCAATCCGATGAGTTGTCAGGTGCTCACTCTGAGATTTTTTGGGGCAGTTCAAAGAGACCTCCGGCGAGGAAGCAAAACGCACAGAGCAAACGTAATCAGGCTTACCAAAAGCGTTAACCAGAACACCCGCATTACCCCTTGAACCACGGCATTCTGGATGGTCTTTTGAACCTCGGTTGAAAGTTGAGCAAGTATTTCCGGTTGAAAAATATTTTCAAGATTGGTTTGCAATTGAACCTGTAACGGCGCTGGAATTTTGCCCAGCAGACCGGATATACGTAGAGCTTCGATGCTGCCTGAAAGCCTCTCTGAAACAAAACTGCCGGCAATACCGATACCGACGGTTCCGCCTAATGTCCGGGCAAATTGATGCGAGGACGTGGCCACTCCTAAATCTGAATTATCGACACTATCCTGAACAATTAATAGCGTTGGAATGGAGACGAATCCCATCCCTAACCCCACAATGAAGAACACAACGGCGCATTGGAGCAGAGATGTGGCAGCGGAAAACATCAACGTAGTTCCGCATCCAGATACCATCAATATACCCCCAGCGATCGCTGAGGGTTTTTTGCGCAGCCATTGAACCGCTTGTCCACAAAACAAAGCACCAATCGACCAACCCAGGCTGAGAGAAAGCATTGCCATTGCCAGCTGCAGGGGCGTTTTTCCCAGTGCCCCCTGAATAAATAGCGGGCTGAAGGCAAACAGCGAAAAAATTGCAAAACTGCTGAAAAATGACGCTGCATTACCAATGCTGAATCCCCTTAGTTTGAAGAACTCGATCGGAAGAATTGGTTCTTTGGCACGTTTTTCAATATGAAATAACACCACAGCAAAGCCGACGGTAATGACTAAGAGCCCAAGAATATGTGGGGATGTCCATTTATAGTGTTGCCCTGCCAGCAAACAGGCCGTCAACAGCGAAAGCACCGACACCGTCAGTGATAGACTCCCCCAAGCATCAATGGCTATTTCCTTCTTTTTTTCACGCACTTCAATCAAATACAGAAATATACCCAAAAGTGAAATTCCACCGATGGGCACGTTGATAAAGAAAATCCAGCGCCAGGAGAAATAGGTAACAATGACTCCCCCGATGGTCGGCCCTAAAACGCTGGCAAGTCCCCATATAAAACTGGCCAAAGATAGGGTTTTGCCACGCTTCTCCGGTGACGAAATGTCGGCCAATACAATGTAGACCAAGGCGAAATTTCCTCCGGCTCCTATTCCTTGAAAAACCCGGGACAGGATCAGCTGGGTCATATTTTGAGACAATCCGGCAAAAATAGATCCCAAAATAAAAATAGCGATAGAAATGGCGAAAAGCGTTTTGTTCGTAAATAGGTCGGCTAACTTGCCGAACAATGGAAGGGATATCGCCCGGGTCAGAAGATAGGCAGAAAAAACCCAGCTGTATAGATTCATACTGCCGAGATCCGATACTATGGTCGGCATGGCCGCACTCATTACCAACGCATCCAGAGCCCCCAGAAAAAGAACTAATAAAGACGCGACAATAATATAACTGCGGCGTTTAGGGCTGAGGACAACTTCCGGTGATGGCGGTTGATCCGGCACGGAGTTGGGCTTAGCCCCGGCATTTGGGCGTTGATCTCTAAACAAAATTTAGGAATGACCTTTCCGGAGAGGTATTTGCAGCAATATTTTTTCACCAATGAGGCACTGAGGACACAGAGGATATTTTTGTTTTTGCCCTTCGGGAGACAGCGATGGACAAAAAAACTGAACCTTGGTTACCGTATTTGTGAAACAGTGTGCTTAGGTTGAAAAAACCATTTTAGTGCCGGACATATTCAGAAGAAACTTATTTGGCATTTCTTTTTCAATATGCATCGTGGCCTTACGGCCGGTGCAGTGAGCGGGTACGATAAATTCCGGATTCATTGATTTTAACGCCGCAGTTGTCGGTTCAATGATCGGCTCAAAGTCAGCTCCGGAAAGATGAAATCCTCCCATTATCACATAAATCCGGTTGATGCCGGTTACTTCCCGGGCATAGTTGACGGTGTTAACGATACCCGCGTGGGCACAACCTGAGAGGATCACCAGGCCTTTCTCCTTCACATGAGCGACGATCGCTGTGTCTTCTTCAATAGGATCCCATTTTGATTCTCCCTTTTCCTCGTAGTACATGCGGGGAAATCCTTTCTCAAAATCGGTCTTCTTGGGTATTTCTCCCAGGAAAACCAGTGACCCGTCCAATAATGGCCTGGGATCAACGGATTCAATCACCGTAACGTTTGCATCTGAAATTTTTTTCTTGTTCAAAGAAGGCAGGTTGATATGACGCTTATCGCTGACCTTGAGGTACCGGGATTGCCTGAATGCCGACGGGTGAAGCACCAGTTCTAGGCCTGGCTTTCCCGTTTTTTCAGCTAACGACCATAATCCGCCGAAATGATCCATGTGCCCGTGCGAAAGAACCAGGGCTTCGACGGTGCTCAGATCCACTTCCAACGTATCCGCATTCAAGGCAGCGCCATATTCGGAGAATCCGAAGTCAAAAAGTATACTCCGGGATAGGTTGCCGGTCGTAACCGTAACAAGGGCACAGAAGCCATGCTCGGCCAAGATGCTGTTTTTTAGCTCCATATCTTTCACGGGTACAGCCCGTTGCACCATATCCGTGCTGTCCATCGCGGCAACATCGATATAGTTATCTTGAAGTGTCAGAATTTCGACTTTATCCACTTCATTAAGTGTAAGCGCCATAGTCTTTTCCTTTCTATTCAGTTGCTTTTTCAGCCATTTGTGAGTGGCAGCACGATGCGATAATGTGTAAAAGCGTGGTGGCCGATGTTACTTGCGAAAAACAACTAATTTTTCCCAAAATCCAGAAAAACCTGCAATAGCATCTTTTTGTCGAATTTTTTACAGGACTGGGTGAAACGTCTGTTTTCTCGCGAACGAGAGCAAATGATTTTTTGTGACGTAAGCCGTTTAGTTGATATTGATTAAGGAGTATGGGTGTCAAGTTGGGTATAATCAAATATCTGACCCGTCTCGTTTACTCCGTACCAACAAACCCTTCCAAAAGTCAAGAACGATAGGTCCATCTTCTGCTCCTAGATTTCTAAGCTGCTGGTTTGAAAACACGAATGAACAAATATCGAGATTTATTCTTGACAATTAAAATTTTTGTGAATTATATTCTATTGATTTACAAAAAATATGAATAATGGATACCAATAGCTTAAAAATACTGAAGATTTTACAAGAGAAAGCTCGAATCCCTAACGTCGAAATAGCCCGGTTGATCGGCTTGGCTCCTTCAGCGGTTCTCGAACGAATTCGGAAATTGGAGAAACAGGGAATTATTGAAGGTTATGAGGTTCGTCTGAACCCAAAATTTTTTGCTAAAGGGTTAATTGCCTTCATAACGGTTAAAACAGACAAATATGCCGATGAAAAGGAGGTTGGCGAAAAATTAGCTCGACGTCCTAAAGTGCAGGAAGTTCATTATGTCGCCGGGGATGATGCGTTTTTGGTTAAATTGCGTGGCGCAGATACAGAGGAGATCGGCCGCCTGATCCGCGATACCATCAAATCCATCGATGGCGTCCAATTAACAAAGACCGCCATTGTACTGTCAACCTACAAAGAAACGGCTCAATTTCCAATTGAGGATATTGTTGACAAACACTAGCCTGAACCAACATGAATTTTACTGAGGTGAACAATGATTAAAATCAATGAAAATTATCTTAAACTTGAGGCATCCTATTTATTCGCTGAAATTAAAAACCGAACGGCGTCCTTTCAGAAAGCGCATCCCGAGCGGGAAATTATTAAGCTAGGAATCGGCGATGTTACACGACCGCTGCCGCACGCCTGCATTGCAGCGTTTCACCGGGCGGTGGACGAGATGGCAGACGAAGCAACCTTTCGCGGCTACGGTCCTGAACAGGGATATGCGTTTTTACGTAAAAAAATAGCAAAAAATGATTTTCAAGCCAGAGGCGCCGATATTTCTGCAGATGAGATATTTATCAGCGATGGTGCCAAATGCGACAATGGAAATATCCAGGAACTTTTTTCAACGGAGATCAAGATTGCCATACCTGATCCGGTTTATCCGGTTTACGTCGACACCAACGTCATGGCGGGCAGAACCGGTTCGTTTAACCATGGCCGTTACGATGGTATTGTTTATCTGGAGGGAAAACCGGAAAACGGCTTTATTCCTGATCTGCCAAAAGAACGTGTGGATTTAATTTATCTATGCTTTCCAAACAATCCCACCGGTGCAACCATCTCAAAATCTAAGCTTAAAGAATGGGTGGATTTCGCCAGACAAAACAAAGCCGTCATCTTATACGATGCAGCGTATGAATCCTTCATCCGCAACGATGACCTTCCTAAATCGATTTATGAAATTAAGGGAGCACGGGAAGTAGCCATAGAATTTCGAAGCTTTTCTAAAACAGCCGGATTTACCGGGATTCGCTGTGCCTTCACAGTGGTACCGAAAACATGCGCGGCTTACACAGCGGACGGGAAGAAACAATTTTTGCACCCGCTTTGGTATCGCCGCCATTCGACCAAATTTAATGGGGTCTCATATCCAGTGCAGAGGGCCGCCGAGGCTGTTTACAGCGATGAGGGCAGGGCCCAAACCAAAGAACTCATCGATTACTACCTCCGGAATGCCGCGCTGATCCGCCAGGAAATATCTGCCCTCGGTTTTGAATGTATCGGAGGAGACAATTCACCTTACATTTGGGTGGACGGCAAAACCGATTCCTGGAGTTTTTTTGACAGGCTTCTTGGCAAGGCTGGAGTCGTCTGTACCCCAGGGGCCGGTTTTGGGAAATGCGGTCAGGGATTTATACGAATCAGCGCCTTCAACAGCTTTGATAATGTCAAAAAGGCTCTGCCAAGAATTAAAGAAGAATTA
>Ga0209536_100012909_pt1 | contig 12096 bp, 8 predicted proteins | sample DeeMarSeWOR28_12_FD_187461 | JGI IMG/M metagenome (GOLD analysis project Ga0209536, IMG submission 187461) | Marine sediment microbial communities from White Oak River estuary, North Carolina - WOR-2-8_12 (SPAdes) (version 2) | ecosystem: Environmental > Aquatic > Marine > Intertidal zone >...
TCATTCTACTTCATCAATATCATCTTCTTTGTCTGAACAAAATTGCCCGCTTTAAGTCTATAAAAGTATATCCCACTTGAAAGTGCATCTGCATCAAACTCAACCTCATAATTTCCAATAGGTTTTTCTTGGTTAACAAGAGTTGTTATTTCATTTCCCAAAACATCATAGATTTTAATTGCTACAAAACTTAATTCTGGAATTTGATATCTTATTTTTGTACTCGAGTTGAAGGGATTAGGATAGTTTTGTTCTAAAGAAAATTGCTCAGGCAATGAATTATTTTCATCATCAACCGAAACAACTATATATGTGCTATATGCTAATCCGGGAACATTAATAAATCCTGTTTCCCCAATAATGGAACCTTGCGCGTTGCTTGTATCAACACTAACAAATTTTCCCATTTCAGTTGGTCTGCCGATAATGCCGTAAAGTTTGCCATGTTCGTCAAATGCAAGATCATTAATTATAGCATTAAATCCAGTCAAACCAATCTCCGATGCTTCACCATTTAATAAATTAATTTTGTAAATCTTGTCCTTGTTCGGACCTATGGGATAATACGGTGCGGCCCACATTTCATTAGTAAACGGATTAAAAGCTATCGCGCTAAGTGTTATTGATGGTGTAGCAATTAAATTAAGAGAGTTATTTTCCAAATCAATTAAATATATTTCACCGGTCCTTAATGCACCATAAAGATTTCCCGATGTATCAAACGCAATTGTCATTTGAGGTAGCTCAATTGTTAATATTGAATAAGCGTCTGCCTCCGTTGCATTAATTTTTAGAACTGAACTTTGTGTATAATTTGTAATCATCCCGTAAAGTTTTCTAGTAGTGGGGTTTACAGACATACTATTAATAATCAGGTAATTTGTTGTGTCCACCTCAGTAGCTGTACCGTTAAATTTGTTAAGCATAAGAAGCAAGCCACCACTTTCCGCTCCGTTACAGGCATAGAAAGTTGTATCCTGAACTGTGTTAATTATATATCCATATCCATTGAGCACAACTGATTTTATTGGATTATTTGGATCGTTACTAAGAATATTGAGAACTTCAGTTACATTACCCTGGCTGTTTGCGGTAAACTGAATGCCAATTGTAAGAGTATCTTCATAATCGTTTAATGAATATGGTAAGGCTGGACATTCAATTACCTCAAAATCATTACCTGACGTGAAGATGCTGTCTATCGTAAGTGGATTAAGTCCAAGATTAATTATTTGAAAGTCTGAAACATATTTGCTCTGAGGAAACTCAGCCATTAATAACAACGTATCTGATGAAACACCAATAGTCTGCTGATAAGCGGGGTAATAAACTCCAACAGCATTCCAGGCCTCAAGTATAGAATAAAATTGCTGCGAGGTATTACCGAATAAGTCAATAGCTGAATTAATAGTGGCAAGTCGTGCGTCTTCATATTTTGATGATGGAACTAAATAGACTGTAAGATTTCTATAAGCAATTTTTGCCGCATCTGTCAGTCCAATACCAGTTATATTATAATTATAGCCGTTATCATTAACACCGCTTCCTCCCTCTGAAAGCAAATAGAACCAATAGTTTTGAACTCCACTATTTGTATGGACACCGCCGTTATCTCCACCATCTAGCGGAGCCCAGAAATTACCAAAATATGTATCTGGATGACCAAGCTCATTTGGATTTGCCATATTTCTGAAACCTAAGCCGGTTAAACAAAAGTCTTCGCCCATTCTCCAGCTTCCAGAACCACTTCCGGGATTGCCTTCGATCATAAACTCAACCAGATTTCCAAAAATATCACTGAAAGATTCGTTCAAAGCTCCCGATTCAGCTTGATAAATTAAATTAGCAGAAAACTCTGTTACACCATGAGTAAACTCATGACTAATAACATCAAGACTTACTAAAGGGAAATAATTTATCCCATCTCCATCGCCATAAGTTACTTTGCTACCATCCCAGAATGCATTTATGTTATTTTCAAATCCGAGGCCCACTAAATTTGCATGAATATAACTCCGCATTGGGAAACCAGCATCGTCCAGACCATTTCTTCCATGATCATTTAAGTAATAATCAAAAGTTGCTTCCGCGCCAAAGTGAGCATTAACGCCAGCAGAATCCCAGGGACCGTTTGCTGTACTTGATAAAAAATCGACGGCATTCGTATAAACACTTCCACCTTGCATATCAAAACTTTCAATTGCTGCAGTTCTTGTGGTGTGTTCTTGCAGGCGGTAACTTGAACCGGGAACAACCTCATCAGCGGTAAATAATAATAAACCATTGTAAAGTGATTCGCCGCTACCAGGTACATCCTCTTCCATTATCCTGCTAATTACATTAACAACTTTACCTGTGATTGCATCTACATCAACATAGTTTCTGCTCAAAGGATACTCTGCGTATATATCAAATCGATATACCAGCCTCACATTACTCTCTTTCAATTGTTGAGTGCCTGATGTCAGTTTTAGGTGACCATCAGGAAAATAAGTTGCATTTGGATCTTGCTTTTCCTTTTTAAGGAAGTTCTCGTTCGATTCATTTTCCCACATGTAACTTTTAGCCCCAATATGATTTAATGCTAACTGAAGAGCGCTTTCTTCAGAATATGATGGAGATACGTTTAGGTTTAAATTATGCACGATGTGCCCGTTGGCATAATGAATATATCCATCTTTTTTATGAAGAATATATTGTGCACCTATAATTTCAATTCCTTTGTAATATTCACTGTACCTGTAATGTATCTGGCCTAATTGATCTTTAGTTTCCTGTATAAGTTCAAAATCATAATCACCTGATAAACCAAAATGTTTTTTGTAGATTTCAAAAAAGTTTAATTCGGTTAAGCCGGAATTTTCTATAAATCTGATTTCATAAGGTGAAGAACTTCCTTCGTCAAAACGAATTAATGCTGATGTGAATACGGATTTTACATCCCTATCTTTTTCCTGCGCAAAAATGGTTATGGGTAATAAAAGAAATGCAATAAAAATTATAGAAAAGGTTTTCATGACTCCCTCCTGAAAAATTCAAATAGAAAAATTTTTCATTATGATGGATACAGGAAGCACAGCACATCATATCATAATGATTTATACTGCACTCCACACCAGGGGGAATCAATGAAAAAGAATAGTCTACAAAATACGTTGTTCCACAACAACCTCTCCCTAGGATGTAGAAGTATTTTTCTTAATTGTTAAATTGGTAAAATAATTTGTTAGAAGCAACTAATGGTTGCTGATTGGCTAATGTTGGTAATCGACACGCGACCATCAAAAACACCTGCAATATATTATTAATTGCATGAGGGAAATATGAACTATTAATCATTCCTTAATTATCATCAAACATTAATTTATTAAATAATAATCGCTATTTTTATCTCCAATAAATCTTAACTTCATTATGGCAAACGAAAGAAAACAACAAATAATTCGTGCGGCTGTAAAACGCTTTGCTAGACACGGACCTGGGAAAACAACTCTTGATGAAATTGCCCGTGATATCAGAATTGGTAAAGCAACTATCTACTACTACTTCGAATCGAAGGACGAACTATTTTTTGAATCTCTTAAATGGGAAACTGATCAATTTATTGAGGACATAAAAGCAATTTTTAATAATGAAGAATTGGCAGTTGGTGCAAGATTACTTGAATATATAAGTTACAAAGAGAATGTTGATACCCGTTATAAATTATTATTTGATCTCATACTTAAGCTGGTTGAAGATGAATCTTATGTAAAGGAAAAAGAAATAATGAAAAGCATGTTAATAAGGGAAGAAGAAATTGTTAAACTTGTCTTAAGTTCAATTTACAGTAACCGCCTTGAAGCTATGAGTGAATCCCTTCCAAACTTTATAGTTACATCAAGCTGGGGAGGATTTTTCGGAAATCGTATAAATCATATCTCACATCCTGATAGGATTTTGAATATAAGAGAATTTGTATTTAAGAGTCTTGAAAATATTTTAAGTTAATTACTCATCTTCTTTATCAACATCATCGCTTTCATCATCATCAAACAAATATTTTTCATATCGGTGTTTTATCAAATGTGCTTCGACAATAAAGTAAACATCTTCGGCAATGTTTGTTGCGTGGTCACCAAGTCTCTCCATTATTCTTGATATACCTAACATGCTTACTCCCTCTTCAACATAATTACAATCTTTTTTCATAATCTCAACTATAATACGATGATTTTCTTTATCTAGTATATCAAGCTGGTCATCCATCTCTATTACTTTCCTTGCATATTCAGCATTGTTATCAATAAAAGAATCAATTGCTGTTTTTACCATTACTTTAACCAGTTCAGCCATTTCTGTAAATTTTGTCTCAGCAAAGAATCCCGGCTTCTTTTTCATATCGATTATATACCTGGCAATATTCACTGCATTATCACCAATCCGTTCAAGATTCATATCCAGAGACATGGCAGACATAATCAATCTTAAGTCCATTGCAACGGGCTGATTGAGTGCAAATATTTTTTGACATGTTTTTTCAATTTTGACATCAAATTTATCTACCTTATCATCTTTCTCTATTACCGATTTTGCTAATTCAATATCTTCCTCTTCGACTGACTTAATAGCGTTATTAACCTGTTCATCCACTAGACTGCACATTTTAAATAATCTTTTTTTAAGTTTTTCAAGTTGAACGTCTAATTGTCTTTCCATTTTATTTCCTGGTTTAATTTAAAAACTAATAACTTATTGTAATGAATCAACCAAACTTTCCTGAAATATAATCTTCAGTTTGATTTAGTGAAGGATTGGTAAATATTTTCGAAGTCTTGTCAAACTCAATTAATTCACCGATATAGAAAAATGCAGTTAGATCACTCACTCGTGCTGCCTGCTGCATATTATGTGTAACTATAACAATAGTGTACTCATTTTTCAGTTCGTGTATTAACTCTTCTATTTTTGCCGTTGAAATCGGGTCTAATGCACTCGCCGGTTCATCCATTAAAATTATTTCCGGTTGAATTGCCAGTGCTCTTGCAATGCATAAGCGCTGCTGCTGTCCGCCGGATAAACCCAGTGCTGATTCATTCATCCTGTCTTTTACTTCATCCCACAGCGCAGCCTGTTTTAAGCTTTTTTCAACGACTTCATTCAAACCATTTTTATCATTCTTGAACATTCCATTGACACGCGGACCGTAAGCAACGTTTTCATAAACTGATTTTGGAAACGGATTTGACTTCTGGAATATCATTCCTATTTTTTTCCTAAGTTCAACAACATCAATCGTTTTATCATATATATTCTGTTCATCAATAATTAATTTGCCTTCAACCCGTATGTCATCAATCAGGTCATTCATCCTGTTTATTGTACGAAGGAAAGTGGATTTACCGCAGCCCGAGGGTCCGATCAATGCGGTAACTTTCTTTTCCGGAATATTCATTGTAATTTTTTTCAATGCCCGTGCAGAACCGTAATAAAAATCAAGGTTTTCAACAAGTATTTTTTCACTAACTGTCTTCATCTTTTTTGTTTTCTCTGTTATTTCGGTTTGTTCTATACTTGCATCCAAATCAAATATTACCTGTTATAATTAAAATGTAGATGCTTTGTATTTATCTCTTAATTTATTTCTCATAATCATTGCACTAATATTAAGCAGCACAACGATTGCGATCAATAAGAAAGTTGTCATATAAACCATCGGCAGTGCAGCTTCAACATTAGGCGATTGAAATCCAACATCATAAATATGAAAACCAAGATGCATAAACTTTCTATCTAAATGAAAAAACGGAAAGTTTCCGTCCAATGGTAAATTAGGTGCAAGTTTAACAACTCCTGTTATCATCAATGGTGCAACTTCGCCGGCTCCGCGTGCCATTGCTAAAATAACCCCTGTTAAAATTCCTGGTGTTGCTGCCGGAAGAACAATTTTTCTAATCGTCTGCCATTTTGTACTTCCAAGAGCAAGCGATGCTTCTCTTATTCCACGAGGGATTGCTGCAAGAGCTTCTTCAGTGGAAACAATTACTACAGGAACAGTTAATAGTGCAAGAGTTAAAGATGCCCATAGAATTCCTCCTGTTCCCCACGTTGGAGTTGGCAAAGTTTCAGGATAAAATAATTGGTCAATTGTACCACCGACGAAATAAATAAAGAAACCAAGTCCAAACATTCCAAATACTATTGAAGGGACTCCTGCAAGATTATTTACAGCGATCCTTACCGTTCTTACTACCGGTCCTTGCTTTGCATATTCCCTAAGATATAATGCAGTTACAACACCAAAGGGTACGGCTATCAGGCTCATTAAAATCACCATCATTACTGTCCCAAAAATCGCAGGGAAAACGCCGCCTTCGGTGTTCGATTCGCGGGGATCTTCAACCAGGAATTCAACAATTTTGCTAAACATAAAACCCGCCTGCTGAAAAACCGACATATCATTTGGATAATAAACCCTGACAATATTCAAAAGCTCTATTTCTTTTTCATGTCCGTCAGCGGTCATTACAATCAATGTATATTGACCTGCTGATTCCCGCAATGAATCAATTTTAAGGGTAATTGCATTGTACTTTTTATTTAATTCATCAATTTCACTTTGAATTTTATCAATTTTATCTTTAAATGAACTCAGGTTGTCTTGATTGTAGTATTTAATCCTTTTTATTTCAAGGTTTTTTTGTTCAATCTGATAATTTATTTTTCCTACTTCACCATGCTCAAGATCTTTTATCTTATCTCTGTAATCTGTGGCAAGATGAATATACTTATCCAGCTCATTTTCAAAAGCCGGTTCATCTACAGATATTATATCATCATTCTTTTTTAACTGAAGCAAGTAACCGTTAAAATTTCCATACTCCATTCTCTCAATTACGGCGGCGCTAACCGGGTGTTCTATGGTTTTAATTTGAGGCTCTTCAATCCATTTGAAATCCAAACCATAAATATCTCTGTTAGCAATTTTAAAATTGTAACGTATAAGATTTTTGTCTTTTAGTGAGTCCGGCAAATTAGTTTTGGGGATACTCTCATCTCTAACAATCTGTCCTAAATATTTTGTGTCATCATAGGATGTTACCAGTGCAAGCTTTGAAGGATAATAATAATCACTGCCTTTTATTAAAATAAGAAACATCAAACCGGCAATCATAATTACAGTAATCCCCAATCCGAAACCGGTAAACCAAATAAATATTTCGCCTGTGCTGAATAACTTTTTCATTGCTGATTAGATATGCATATATTTTTTTCTTAATCTTTGTCTTACTATTTCTGCAATCGTGTTAATAATAAAAGTAAGCAGAAACAAGAGACCTGCGGAAACAAACAACACTCTATACAAAGTACCATGATAAGGAGCTTCAGGAATTTCAACCGCAATGTTTGCCGATAAAGTGCGCATACCGTTAAACGGACTGAAAGACAAAATCGGAGTGTTTCCCGTGGCCATTAAAACAATCATCGTTTCACCTACTGCCCTTCCCAATCCAATCATAATTGCAGAAAAAATACCCGGGCTTGCCGTTGGAAGAATAACACGAACAGCTGTTTGCCATTTACTTGCTCCAAGTGCAAGCGATGCTGATGAAAGATGCTGTGGAACACTGGTAAGTGCATCTTCGCACATTGTAAAGATGATTGGAATTACTGCAAATCCCATTGCAAATCCTACTACAATGCTGTTTCTTTGGTCATAATTTTGATCTAAATAATCAGAAAGCCACAAACGATAATCACCACCGAAAATCAACGACTCAAACAACGGACCTAACTCAATTGAAATGAACCCGCCGAGTATTAGTAAAGGTATAATAAATAATACCTCGTAACCTTCTTTGAATCCAAATCTTAATTTAGGAAACCGGTTCCAAATATATACTCCGAGGATTATCATTAAAGGTAAAATAAAAACTGAAAGTAAAGCCCCCGGAAGGATCCTTTCTAGAAGCGGTGCAAGCCACAATCCTCCAATAAATCCTATTACAACACTGGGTAATGCTGCCATCAATTCCACTGTGGGTTTAATTTTTCTTTTTAGTTTGGGATGACTGAAAGTTGAAAGATATAAAGCCCCTAATATTGCCAGCGGAACAGCAAATAACATTGCGTAAAGTGTACCTTTAAATGTTCCCAATATTAAAGGAACCAAGCTTAATTTTGATTCAAAAGCATCTGAGCCGCCGGTAGATTGCCAAACATATTCCGGCTGTTTATATCCTTCGTACCATACCTTATTAAATAGAACTCCAAGAGTTACTTCTGGATGAGGATCTTCAAACTCATAGTTTGAAAGCAGACCATCTGCATACAAAATTATTGCGCCATTCGATTTAGGGGATATCGTTACATTTTTTACAGGAATATCTCTTTCATCAATTTTTAAAATTGTCTTACCTGTTGTAAGATAATACAACATTGAACTTCCGTCTTCAGAACCTGCAATAAAACTTTTATTTCTTGATGAACCAGATAATGACGTAATTGCTGAATTTTGTGATTCAAAAGTATGAAACTTTACAAGCTTCCATCCACGTTCAGATCCATCATCCAGAACTTTCATAAATGAATTGATGTTACCCTTCACATCACCAACAATAATCGATTGGTCGCCCAATAAAAACTGAATTTTGGTAATTGATGTTTTATTCTCGGTGGCTAAAATATTAGTTAGAGATTCCGGAGCTGATTTATCCGATACATCGAAGTAATAAAGCAAACCCCCCGAAGTTGATACGAATAATTTTTCGCCTTCGGAATCCATACTCAAGTCGGTTGGAGAGTCTTTAATATTATCTGAAAGTTCGAACAGATATTCTCTGATTTCGCCATCACCTAAAAGAGAATATTCCCGAAACTTTGAATAAAAGACTAACCTGCCATCAGAAGTTATAGCAGCAACAGATGGCTGGTCATCTTCATTTAATTGGTAATCTACTTTAATTATTTGATGATTAAGTGAATCAATATGATGAAAACCGGCTAATGATAATTCAGGTGAAATTATTCTATTGTCATTATCATCAAATTCAGTTAAGTAAATAAGTCTGAACAGAGCTACATTTCCGGAATCTAAACCAAGCGCAATATTCTTACCTGATATATCCATCGAAGAGGAAGTAACTGTTCTTCCCTTTAATTCATCGAAACGAAATGACTTTATTATTTTTTTCGAATTCAGATTTATAAAATCAAAAGTGGCCGAATCTGTGGCAACAAAAATAATTTCCTGGTATTCGTCTATCGCAGATAAAACCGGCAATCCAACCGGGTTGAAAACTGAAGGTTCAAGCTCAGTTTCATTGGTAATTGATGCACCCGTAAGCAGAGGATATGATTCTGCCAGGATAAAAACGAGAATGCTCGCAACAGCCAGTATAACTAAAACACCGCCGCTTTTAATTATCCATCCTGCCGATTTATCAAAAAAGACCGCACGCTTATGTACGGTCTTTTTCTTGTTCTTATTTGAGGAGGAGAGATTCAAATCATCAGTCCAGCTTTTTCAATTCTTCTAGAACAACCTTTGCTGGAAGGGGCAAATATCCATCTTTGATAACTATTTGCTGTCCTTCATAACTTAAAACAAAGGTTAAGAATTCTTTCATAAGGGGCTCTAATTTCTGATTCGGTTTTTTATTAATATAGATGTAAAGAAATCTGGATAGCGGATAGTTACCTGATAGAACGTTTTCGTAAGATCCATCGTAATATTTACCATCTTCTTTTTTAGAAAGCGGAACTATCCTAACACCTGATGTTTTGTAGCCGACACCACTGTAACCAATACCAAATCTGTCTTCGGTTATTCCCTGCACAACTGAAGCCGAGCCAGGTTGTTCTTTCACTTCGTCCTTATAATCACCTTTGAAAAGAGCATTAGATTTAAAAAATCCGTAAGTACCCGAGGCAGAATTTCTGCCGTATAAACTAATTCTTCTGTTTTCCCAGTCGCCGGTTAAGCCAAGAGAACCCCATGTAGTAAGATTTTGTGAGAATCCGCCTCTTCTTGTTTTAGAAAAGATAGCATCTACCTGGGGCAGTGAGAGACCTTTAATTGGATTATCTTTATTTACATATACCGCAAGTGCATCCAGGCTCGTTTTGAGCTCGGTAGGTTTATAACCGAATTTTTTTTCGAACTTATCTATTTCTTCTGATTTCATATTTCGGGACATAGGACCAAGCTGTGCGGTTCCGCTGATCAGTGCAGGTGGTGCAGTGCTGGATCCCTTACCTTCAATCTGAATATTAACATTTGGATAATATTTTTTAAATGCTTCCAGCCAGAGGGTAAGAAGATTATTCATTGTATCGGAACCGATACTGTTAAGATTGCCCGAAACACCACTAACTTTTTTGTATTGGGGCAAATCTTTATCTGCTTCTATGGTTTGTGCTTTTACGTTAATTACGAAAAACAAAACAGCTAATAGGATGGATAAAATAAATTTGATTTTCATTTTCTTTTACTCCTTAATTTATAGTTGCACAAATTTAAGAAGTTAAATCGGTTTAAAATTTAAGGAATGATTATCTTAATGTTAAGAAATTGTTAAGAGCAGGCACCTGCAGTACTGGACCAACAGTAAATTATTTATTTCTTTTCTAAATGACAATTTTATTGGCTTGTATAATGGAGAAAAGGAAAGCCAAATCATTAAATACTTTATTTAATAATACAGCCAATCATACATTCATACTTTCATTCAATCATTAAAGCATTCGAGCATAAAAAAGAAGTAAATTAAGAGAAAATCCGTTTTACTCACTTTTTCTCTTTTTTGGTTTAAAGCCAATGCGATGAAATGGATTAACAACACTTGTTGTTACATTTCTAAGATGACCATTTATTCTTTTTAAAGACCTGAAATAAAGTGCCAGAGCAGCAGCACTTCCGCTTGTAATTGAAGGATCGGTTTGTTTTACCAGATCCATAAGAATCTTATCCGTAAGCTTCGGAATCCATTTATACTCTTTAATGAGTTCTCTCGCTGCAGCCTCGTCAGATGTCTTAAATACATCGATCGTTCTCCTAAAGTTATCATCAACTGCATTTTCAATTCGCAATAAGTCGTCTTCGAACATGCCGCCGTGTAATCGTTGAGGATGATTTTGTGCTATCTCAACTATATTTTTAGTGAAATCACCAATGCGCTCCAGATCAATTACAATACTAACCAGCACCAAACCGGATGAAAGCTGTTCCCCCTCGGTTAAAACAAGATGATTAAAAACATCTCTACGAACCTCGCGCTGGTATTTATTTACCTCAATATCCTCATCAGAAATATCTACTTCTAATTCGGTGTGTTCTGTGTTCCGTAAAACTTCTTTTGCCTGAAGAAACATATGATATGTTAAATCAAGCATATCGTAAGAACGCTGAAATGCCCTGTCCATAAGAGTGTTTGCTCTAAATACAGATAATATTTCTTTAATCATCATTTACCTCAATTAAAAATAAAAATTATTAATAATGGAATCAGAAAAAATAACACCAGGATATAAGCTACCGGTATTATTTTATTCCGTGTTGAATATTCCGCAAATTTTCTTGCCAAAAGAATTGGTAATTTCTTAAATGGCCACCAGACAATAATTCCGCTAATGTTAAAAATAAGATGTGAAAATGCAACTGTTACAGCTGCCGGATTCCCTGTTAGTAGTGCAGCTAACATTGCTGTAATCGTTGTTCCAATGTTTGAACCCAAAGTGTATGGAAATATTTGCTCTAATGTTAACAAACCTGCACCAGCCATTGGAACTATTAATGAAGTTGTAATAGAACTGCTTTGAACCAATATGGTTAAAATTATTCCTACTGAAAAAGCTCTTATTGCCGTTTTGAACAAATACCGGTCAAACCAATCCTTCGCTCTGGATACCACGATTACCTTAAGTGAAGATACCATATATTTTAATGCAATGAAAAGTAAAAGAATTGCCAGAATAAGCATTAGCCAGGGAATCTCTGTAAAATACTCTTGAATTATTTTTACTACCGGCTTTGTTATTGCTTTAACCGGGCTCAGAAATTGGAGTCCGCCTACACCCGCAAATAGTTCTTCCAATTCTGTAGCTATAATACCCAAA
>Ga0209536_100012910_pt1 | contig 12096 bp, 5 predicted proteins | sample DeeMarSeWOR28_12_FD_187461 | JGI IMG/M metagenome (GOLD analysis project Ga0209536, IMG submission 187461) | Marine sediment microbial communities from White Oak River estuary, North Carolina - WOR-2-8_12 (SPAdes) (version 2) | ecosystem: Environmental > Aquatic > Marine > Intertidal zone >...
AATAATACAAGGATCTGATGAAACGTGCATCTATGATACAGAAGACATTTAACCGGACCAGGCACACGATCCTGTTGGCCCTCGGACTGGTCATGGCCGTGAACCTCACCGCGCAGGACAGCCTCGTGGTAACAGGGGTAATAAAAAACAGTTCGGGCGATGTGATCCCCAATGTATCCGTCAGTATCGAGGGTTCCACCAAATTACCGGTGGTTACCGATGCCGAGGGTAGATTTGAGATCACGCCCGAATCACACGATGCCTGGCTGATCATTTCGCCCGCCACGGGGTATAAGAGAAGAATGGTGAACCTCAACAGGAGGGAGGAGCTGACCATTGTGCTTACGCCCAATGACCTCAGATCGGGCGATGATCCCCTGCTGTTGTTTGCAGCCCAGATTCCAAGGCGGAACATGGTACCCGCCCATACGGAAATAGATGTGACAGACATGTACCAGTCATCGTCACTTTCTGTGGACCAGTTTATGCAGGGCAGAACCCCCGGAATGTATGTGGTCAATCGTTCCGGGATGCCGGGGAGCGGTGCGGTCACCTCCCTCAGGGGGGTGAATTCCATCAATGCCACCAACATGCCCCTTTATATAGTGGACGGCATCCCGCAGATATCCCACGGGTTGTTCGAATCCAATCTGGCGGGGTATGCCTATAACGGCCTGATGGGAATCAACTCTTTTGATATCTCCAGGGCCACTGTCTATAAGGATGCGGCGGTGGAATCGGTATTCGGTTCAAAGGGATCCAACGGGATCATCTTCCTGGAGACCCTCGACCCGAGTGCCACGCAGACCTCCATAGAATTGAATTTCAGAACCGGGTATTCACTGGCACCCTCCAACCAGATCCCCCAGATGAATGCGGCTCAGCACAACACCCTGATGAATGAAGTGCTCTTTTCCACCGGCACATATGAAGAGGACCTGAGGGAGTTCTATCCCACCCTTTTCATGGAAGAAGATGATCCCCGATTCATCGATTACCAGCACAACACCAACTGGCAGGATTTCATATTTAACAATGCTTTCTTCTACAACATGAATATCAAGGTGAAGGGAGGGGATGAAATTGCCAGGTACGGGCTCTCTTTCGGTTATCTGGACAGTGATGGGATCATCGAATCAACAGGTTTTCAGGGATATAACCTCAGGTTTGTGAGCCGCCTTAACATTTTTACCTGGCTGAAGATGGATGCGGGGGTTTCCCTTAACTACAATTCCTCCAATCTGAAAGAATCTGCTGTGGTGAAAGAGACCAGTCCGATCATGACCGCCCTGGCCAAATCACCCCTCTTGAATCCTTTCCAGTACGACCTGGAAGGACGGGAACTGGCCATCCTTGCGAATGTGGACGAGATCGGTGTAAGTAACCCGCTGGCAACGATTGAGAATTATGAAGCCTTCAACAACAACTACAGCTTCACCTCCATGCTGGGACTGGAAGGGACCATCAACAGGAACCTGTCCGTAGTCAGCCAATTCAGCTTTACATACGATGTATTGAAGGAGCAGATCTTTCAGCCCAACCTGGGTATGGAGCTCTACTACAACAAGGAGGCCTTCAATGTTTCAAAAGCCACCAACAATGACCTGACTTCCATGTACAACAACACCTATCTGAAGTACGTCAAGTCATTCGGCAACAACCACCAGCTCTCCTCCTGGACAGGCATGTATCTGATGAACAATAGATTCCAGAATGACTGGGGACTGACCAAGAATGCCCATGAGAATGACCAGTACCGGGACCTGCAGGACGGGATCAATAACCTGAGGGAGATCGGTGGAGATAACCGGATATGGAACTGGGTCTCTTTCTATGAGAATCTGACCTATGCCTACAGGGACAGGTATTTCCTGAATGCCACGATCAATGTGGACGGTTCCTCCCTGATAGGTGCCGATGCGGCCAATACCATACGGATGGGCAACATCCCGTTCGGACTCTTCTATGCAGGAGGGGTCGCATGGAGGATCTCGGGCGAACCTTTCCTGAGGGACCTGTCGTGGATGGAGGACCTCAGGATCAGATTCACTTATGGCAAAAGCGGCAATGACGATATCGGTGTGGCAAGTGCGACCAACTATTATGAAGCAGCCAAATTCAGGGAGACAGTGGGACTTTTCCCGGCGCTGCTCTATAACGACCAGCTTACTTACGAAACAGTTACCATGATGAATGCCGGGTTGAACCTCTCATTGTTCGGGAACCGGGTAACTGTGGACTTCGATTATTTTATATCCGAGACCAACGACATGATGATCTTTTCACCGGTGGAGTCCTACCTGGGTTACGATTATCTGATCGAGAACGGGGGAAGCATGCAGAATAAAGGGTGGGAAATCGGGACATTCCTGAGGCCGATCAACACCAGTTCCTTCAAATGGGATCTGCAGCTTACTTTTTCCACTGTGGAGAATGAGGTCACATCCATCAAAGGCGATCAGCTGGTCTATGCGGTCCCGGGAGCAGAGAAAGTGAACAGAACCGGAAGTCCGGCGAACAGCTTTTACGGGTATGTTTTCGAGGGTGTATATGCCACTGATGCGGAGGCCCGGGAAGCAGGTCTGGTAAACAACCGGAGTATCCCATATGGTGCCGGGGACGCCAGGTATGCGGACCTCTCAGGTCCCGAAGGTGCTCCCGACGGAAGGATCGATGAATTCGACAAAACGATCATCGGAAATCCTTTACCCGATTACTATGGAGGGGTGATCAATTCTTTCTCCTTCAAGGGACTTACCCTGAGTGCATTTTTACAGGTAAGCAGCGGCCAGGAGGTTTTCAACTACGTGCGTTACCAGAATGAGCGAATGACCGGTCTCGAAAACCAGAGCCAGCGCGTACTCAACAGGTGGCAGTTCGAAGGACAGCAGACCGATGTACCCCGGGCTTTGTGGGACGATCCCATGGGGAATTCCGATTTTAGCACCCGGTGGATCGAGGATGGATCCTTTATGAGGGTAAAGTTCATCAAGCTGAGCTATACCATGCCCTCGCAATTGTTCATGTTTAAGAGTGCGGAGTTCTACGCTTCCGTCAACAATATTTTTACATTCACCAACTACCTGGGCTATGATCCGGAGTTTGCATACTCCTATTCGCAGATGTACCAGGGCATCGACTACGGACTGACACCCGTCCCGAGGCAATTTATTGTTGGAGTAACATTAGGTTTATAAACTACGAAAAGAGATGAACGTGATGAAACGTTTCGGCAGATATAAATTTGGAATACTGATCCTTTTTGCAGGTCTGATCTGGTTTTCCTCATGCGAAAAGTTCCTCACTCCCGACCAGGAGTTGTATGTCACCGAGGACAGGCTCTACAAGGACTGGTATGAATACCGTTCCGTTGAGATGGGGATGTATGCCCTGCAACAGGACCTGGTGGAACAGATATTGATTCTGGGAGAATTGCGTGGTGACCTGCTGGAGATCACCCCCTACGCCGACGCAGACATGGTGGAGGTGTATAATTTCAACATCTCCAGAACGAACCGTTTTGCTTCGCCCACCAACTTTTTCAAGCTGATCTCCGCCTGTAACAATTTTATCGTGATCCTTGAGGAGGAACACCCTGAGGTGCTCGATCCAGAGAGTCCGGTGACCAATTACGACAGGCTGTATGGTGAAGCCCTCTGCATGAGGGCATGGGCCTATTTCAATGCGGTCCGGATTTACGGGAAGGTGCCCTTTATTCCGGAATCACTTACTACCATTGAGGAGATCGAATCCTTTATAGAATCATCCGGAACCTATATTGACTCTGTTCACATCCGGTATGACAAGGATGGTTATAACAACGATACCACCATCAATGAGGAGATCGTGCTCGAAAAGCACTATTTTGATACCGACCGTGTGGTGGATCATTTCGCCAAAGAACTGGAGAATGAGATCAAGGCGGTCGGGGTGAACCACTATATCGACAACGAGGATGATTCCTGGGAAATAACCATCTGGAACGAATTTGCAAAAAATGCCCTCCTGGGTCAGATGTACCTGACACGCGGCGACCTGGTGAAATCGATCAGCTATCTGGAAAGAATCATGTGGTTCAGTTCCCAGACCAACCGGTACAGGGTCTCCAGGAGCCTCTCCGGAACCGGTTGGAGGAATATTTTCGGGGATGTCAACAACACAGAACACATCTATACCATCTGGTTTGAGAAGGACTTTTTCCAGCAAAACGAGTTTCAGAGCTGGTTCGAGAACTGGGGTCCCCACCAGTATAAGCTAAAACCCACTTACCAGGCGATCCTGAACTGGGAATCGCAGTGGCGGGGTTTCAATATCCTGCATAACCAGAACGATCCCTCAAGGTCAGAAACCCTGAACAAGGGCACGCCGACAGATTATTTCAGGGGATTTGGTTCATCCTACATGTATGTCCGCAATGGCATTGAACCACTGGATCAGATGGAATACCAGGATATGATCCTGCTCAGGGCAGAGGAGGATTTCAGGAGCTCCAGGGCCATCATGGAGAACATGGATACGATTGTATTCAAATATTCCGTCAACAGGAACTCATTTGCCCAGGATGCCAACTTTACCATTTTCAGGGCAGCCAGCATTCACCTCTATGCAGCAGAGATCTATGTCTACTGGGTTCATATGATCAATGGGATCCTGAGAACAGATCATGATGCGGTAAAAGGAATTGTGAATAATGGTGCATTTTACGGTCCCAATCCCACCAAGCCGGAAGTAGGTGTCCGTGGAAGGGTTGGATTGGGTGGCGGATTGGCTGCGATCGATGTGGGGAACATCAATTACATCTACGATCCCTTTACCAATGAGATCATCGATTACATCGACCTCACCGGCGACTTCCAGGGCAAACAGGAATACCTGGAGGAACAAATACTGGAGGAACGTGCACTGGAACTGGCTTTCGAGGGAGAAAGGTTTTACGACCTGATGAGGATCGCCAAGCGCAGGAACGATCCTTCCTTCCTGGCCGGAAAGGTAGCATCCACTTACCGGGCCGAGAAAAGGGGACAGATCTACGACCACCTGCTCGACGAAAACAACTGGTACATTAACTATTTCGACGAATAGATCTCTGTTATCAGTGCACTGCCACCTTGTGGCTCCGCATTCCGGCATCGAAACCTGCCTGCACGATGTAGATACCCGGGGGAAGCGGATCTGACACCAGGAGGTCTCCCGGGGCGAGGCCCTGGTGCATGAATACCAGCCTGCCCTGAATATCAAGGATCCGGATGGATCCGGAACCAATGGTTGGAGCGATCCTGATCCCCAGCTGGCGTCCGGGATGCAGTGAAACTGTCATCAAGGTGCCGTTGGTTTGCGGTTCAACCGCCCCGGGCAAAGAAAATGCAATTTTATCGAAGTTGAACAGCGGTTCCCCGATCACATCGAACCTCAGCACCTGGACCCCAGGGTAAAGATGCATCCATTGTGAAACGGGAGTGGTGGTTAACCAGCTTCCGGAGCTGATCGATTCCAGGGTATCCGATGAAACCTCGCCGACCTTCACCCGGAACGTACCTCCGCTCTGGATGGCTGCCAGTTGGACCTCCATCAGGTAATCCGCCTCCTCCGCCACCTCTACCGTATACTCCAGCCATTCCCCGGGCATCGCGTTCCCGATGTGATATCCCTCTCCGAGGCGGTCATAAATATCCACCCCGTCGTCAGGCCTGAAGGCACCTGCAATATTGATCCTGTCCATATCGTGGTATGCCTTCCCCTCACCACCCAGGTCAAAGTGTTCTGCTTCAATCACCCCGGGGATGGGAAGGGGTTCTCCCAGGAACAATCCGCGCTCCTGTTCCACATATTCAGGCAGGTAAATGGATACCGGCTGGGAGTAGATGCTGCTGTCGTTGGCGTAGCGTCCCAGGACCCGGTAATAATAGGTGCGGTCCGGTACCACATCTGTGTCGATGTAGCTGGAGCTGTCTGCGGGGATCAATGCGATGTGCTCAAAAAAGGTCTGATTGGTTCTTCTTTCAATGACCATGCTGTCGTAATCGGTGACCAGGTGGTTCCAGGAAAACCTGATCCGGGTATCCTGATAGATGGAAAGCCTGGGATTGGTTGGTGATTGGGGTGTGTAATGGATGAGGATATCCTTGATCTCGTTCCACAGGTAGGCCGACCTGAGAAGAATCCCGAAATTACCCCCGTCGTCCCAGGCAGAGAACATGAATCCATATTTCTCGATCAGATCCATATAGGTTTTATAGTGTTTCATCCGCTGGTTGTATTCGGCATCCCTGTGACATCCGAATTCTCCGAGCAGTACGGGAATATTGTGCAGGTCCGACCAGGCCTTTACCGCAGCAAATTTTTCATCCAGTTCCCTTATCTCGGTCATGCCGAATGGTCCGTGCCCCTCGAGTCCGAAAGGCCATGGATCGTAGGTGTGAAAAGAACCGATCAGGTAATCATCATCGGGAATGGCCATATCGATCAGTTCCTGGGCCCCGCCCCATTCATTGCCCTGAATGATGACGATCCTGTAGGGATTGGTACGCCGGATGATCTGGAGTGCGCGGGCGTGAAGCTCGTCATTCTGTGATTTGGTGAGGCCGTGCGGTTCATTCAGAACCTCAAACATCAGTTTATCCGGTTTGTCCTGAAAGTGAACCGATATCTGTGACCAGATGCTGTCGAAGCGGGCCCTGTAGAGTGCATTGGAATAGTTATCCTTGATCCAGTTGTCGTGATGGGCATTGATGATCACAAAAAGATCCCTCTCCAGGGCCCAGTCCACCACCTGCTCCACCCTTTGCATCCATACGGGATCAACTGTAAAAGGGGCTTCGTAGCTTGTGTGCATATCCCAGCGCACAGGGATCCTGACCATGTCGAATCCGGCATCCCGGTAGAGATCAAAATAGTATTCACGGGCAGGCGGATTGTTCCAGCCCCCTTCCAGAGGGGGCTCCAGCGTGTTACCCATATTGATGCCCTTCTTGATCTGCTCAGCGGTCTCATGAGGTGTGATCTGTGCTGCCACAGATATGATCGGAAACAGGATGATTGAGAGAATGGTAAGGTGCGTCCTCATTTTGTCAGCTTGTTTAAATGTGAATAAAAAAAGAAGCTGTCCGCTATGTGCGGACAGCCTCTTTAAATTATTGATAAGAGGGTTTACTGTTTGATCACCTTGTGTCGGCTGATCACATCCTCATCATTGCTGATGGTAATGTAATACATGCCGTTGGGCTGATCATCCAGTGTGATTTGCTCCATACTGCTGTATGCAGTGATGTTCCTCAGCGTGACACCCACAGCGTTGAATACCTTGATCCTGAGACCCGGCTCAAGTCCTTCGATGTAGATCTGGCCGGAAGTCGGGTTCGGATAGATACTCAATCCGTCGAGGCCGTATTCTGCAACGTTGACCGTATTCAGCTCAATCATGTAGATCACGATATTCACTCCGTTGGCAGCGGTTACCTCTAGCTGATCAGTTACAGCAAGCATATCTGCACCCGCTTTTCCAGTACCTGTATTGTCCTGAACCTCCATGGTGGCACCAACGGCCGGAGTCAGGTTGGCCAGGAAGTCGGTCACAGAAACACTGGAGGTGATATCCTGACCGGATATGGTCAGCATATCCTGGTCTACCGTATAGACATCCGATACAACATAGGCCAGGTACTCTGCAACATCTCCAAGCATCGAGAGGTAGTAGGTCTTCGTTGTGACCCCGTCGGCTGCTGTAACAACCAGCTGGTCATCCTGAACGACACCACCTTCTGTTCGCTCATATCCAAGTTTGTCGAGCAATACCCAGGAAGCTCCTGTGGCAGGTACCAGGTTGGCAAGTAGCGCATCTACCGTGGTCCCTTCCGGGATCAGTCCGATGATCTGTGCACCCTGATCCACTGAGAATACAGCGGAGGTAACATATGCATCGGTTTCATCCCCGTTGGGCATCAATTGATAGGTGATCTTGGTCGCCCCGTCTTCGGCCACCACCTCAAACCATACATTGGAGGTGGCAAGCACATCCACGTACATGGTGTCAAAGTTGATGGTCTTCAGCGGTACGTACGCATCATTTGCATCAATGATGTTCAGGGTGGCACCGGCAGGTACATTCACACCTGCAACCACATCTTTCAGCAGGGTACCGATATCGAAACCGGATACCTCTGCAGGATCGGTGGTGACGGTGTATGTATCCGAAGTCAGGACTGCATCATCGCTCAATCCGTCGGCTGTAACTTCGATGTAGTACATCGACGTATTGGTCGAATCGGCACTCAGGACTACCAGGGAGTCGCCGTCGGTAAGTGCAGCGTCGCCGCTGATCTCCACTCCGCCGGATTTCACCGTAAGTGACTGATCCGGGTCAGCCGGAGAAAGGTTGGCCAGGAACTGTTCCACAGTGGTTCCGGTGGTGGCACCACGGATCTCTTCTTCCATGGAATAACCCGGAGAGACCTTGTAGACACTGGAAGCAACCGTTGACTTATAGACAGTCACCTCGTTCATGAAGTGCGATCCAAGGCCGTCGGTCACCCTCAGGATATCCATGGGCCAGCCCACACCAATCGAGTTGAAGTAGGGCCTGTTGACCATGATCCATTCGCTGGTCTCCTCGTCGGTCCCCCATGATCCGGTAATCTCAGGATTACCTACGTAGATCTCAGGTTTCCTGGTATATCCAAAGATCTGATCCATGGGCACGCCTCCGATGGATGGCTGCTCGTTGTCTTCGGCACCCCATGTATCCAGCAACAGGAAGTCGTTGGGATCGGTGGCCGGCTTCAGGCCGTTCCTCACGGAATCCCCTCCTTCGCCGATGATCTTGAACAGATAGATATGTTCACCATACCAGCTGTCAAGGGTTGTACCACGGCCGGCAGGTGAATCCCACGGACAGAAGAGGGCGGTCTCCTTCTCATCGTCCGGAACGTTGTCCGGTTGTCGTGTAAGGAAGATATCGGTGTTCTGATAGGCAGGCCATGCTGCAACACTTCCATATCCGCCGCCTGAAGAGGCCTGGCTGACAGATCCTGCATCACCCAGGACAAATACATCACCCGGGGCCACCATGGTGTTGACGTTCAGATCCTGAACGGCAATTCCGGGTGTGGCTTGCCAGGTAGTGGTATCCACCCAGATACGGCCCGGTATGTACTTGGAATATCGGTTATCGAAATCCTCTGCTGTGGCGTTGGCTGTAATGGCCTCGGCCGGTGTTAGCGCATAGGAGAAGCTAAGCATATATTGGCTCAGATCAAGAAAATCGGTCCCCGGATTCACGATCTCCAGGAAGGTGTTGGACCAGTGATCCCGGAAGATAAACTGCGACATGAAAGGTTCGCCCAGCCATGGCTGAATGTCCCCCGTTGCTTTCTGCTTCACGAGTTCGACGGAGTATGCCCTGATGCTGGTGTCATTCTCGGCAGTCACCGTGAAGGTAACAGTCCGGTCGGCTGTGGAACCGAACAGGTTCACCGCCCGTTGTACCGCTACACTTGCATTGTCATCCTGTGGTTTTGCGACCAGTCCGGGAATTCCATCCACATCGGCCGGCACCTGAACCACATAGTTCTGGATGGCGCTGGCGAAGCCGGGAATGGTGTCACCCACCCAGCCGTACAATCCTTTGTAGAACTCAGGAATGTCGGGCCATGTGATGGAGCTCAGGTAGTCGTTCCTGCCCTTCCTGTATTTCTGAAGATCCAGGTAGTAATCCTTCACTGATGCACCATCCTCGGCGGTGACCCTCAGCAGGTCGCCTTCCATCAGGTCGGTACGCACGTTGCCGTCTACCCAGACAATTTCCCAGTTTGCATTGGGTGCTTTCTCCAGGTATTTAAGCAGTGTGTCAACCCTGGTAGCAAACGGAATCTCACTCACTGTATCGAGTGCCCGTCCGTCCGTTACCTCATAGGGTACATAATTGTTCACGTACGTTCCGAAATCATCACTCTCTTCATTCATCACAGGCATATACTTGGGCATCACCCTGTTTTCAGCAGTGGTGGGCGGCAACACGTTCAGGACCATGTCTGCTGAATCCAGTGTTACACCCACTGCAAAGAGGGTCAGCACATCACCCGTTCTGACCGAAACATAGGCTGAGTCTTCATGGTTTGGCGCAAAGTTGTAGTGCCAGGCGATCCCGGGGGTGTAGTTGAATGCACCCATGATGGAATCGTTGTTCCTGACGCCCCATGGAACCTCAATGGTTTTGCCCACCCAGTCGATGTTCAGTACGTCGGTGGTCAGATCATCCAGTGTGGCATCCACATGGTTCCCCACGGTCCACAGCGGTCCGCGAAGCCTTTCGCTGTACCCACCGGTAAGCATGGGGATCGGGATCCACTCTGAGTTCGACAGGTCAGTTCCCCTCGCGTTTAGGAAATCGACGTTCCCCTGTTTCACATCGAACCTCCTGATCAGGTAGTGTGTACCTGTAGCACCCTCCACACCGGCCACATCCTGGTTCCCTCCGTCCGGGTTGGTCCCGTTACCGGAAAGATCATCGAAGGTACCGCCGACCTGGTCAATGACAGCCGAGTCGGTGGGTGAGATGTGGTGCCTGACGAAGAAGCAGCTGCGGCCTCCCCAGTCTTCCATCACCCCGCCGTAGTTCAGGCGCGGGATGTCACTGGTGGAGACGCTGTCGGTATCCCCGAAATCGTTGGTGCCACCAGGTGACTCGTACTGGTAGACCCTCAGGTCAATCAGCGGAACCAGCTTGGGATTGGTCAGGAAACGCTGTCCCCAGTCCTGGGAATAGCCGAACCTTTCCAGGTCCCTGGCATAGTTCTCCTCTGTAAAGTCACTCACCGTACCGATCACGAACGATTCGCCCGGAGCAAGCACCAGGTCGGGTAAACGCTCGATACTCCGGTCATCCCTGTTGGGTGCCTGTTCAGGCCAGGCAACACCTTCCGGGAAGCCCTGCCACGGGTCCATACAGGTGAACTCGAAGTCAGACAGGTTGAGTGCCTCGTCTCCCACGTTGGTCAGCTCGAAGTAGAGCTGCTCCGCGCGGTCCATCTTGGCCTCACTGATAATCAATGTCTTAATTGTATCCTGGGCCATCAACAGGCCGCCGGACACAAATAACATTGCAAATAGTAGTTTTAACCTCATAGCGATTTAGATTTAGTTAAAAGTTAAAGAATAGTACTTATAAATCTGCTCGGACAGCAATATATGAATTTTTTTTAATCAACACACATCTATACTTTGCAATCTGTTGCATTTTTTATTAATTGTCCGAAATCCTACCTTTATGTGGTCCAAATATTGATGAAATCAGTCCTGAACACCTACCACCATTCACTTTCAGGGCAACAGCGACCAACTATTGAAACGGGAAAATCTATCCATCAGCACCACTGTGAAGAGTGATTCGTTACATATAGGGCATCCTTTCACCAGAGGAATCTTATTCATGAACCAGACACGGGAATAATTGACTGTAACAATGAACACAACGGAAGAGTCAGACAGAGCCAGAAAAAGGGCCCTGAAAATACTCGAACAATCGGGAATTCAGCTGGGCCAGGGCGAAACGGATCAACTGGAGGTGATCGATTTCGGACTGGGGAACCCGCGGGTGGAGGGGCTTCAATTGCTCACCCTGTTCCAGACCGGTCGCATGGCCGGAAGGATCCTTATTATGACACCTCACCAGACCGAACCGGAACACTGGCATCCTCCTTTCGCAGGAAATCCAGGGAAAGAGGAGATCATCAGGGCCATCTGGGGAGAGGTGCGGTTCTATCTGCCCGGAAAGGATACCATGAGTAAGGGATTCCTGGTTCCCGGAAAGGAGCACCTCTACACCATGCGCCATGAAAAAGTGCTCGTTCCAGGGGATACACTTATCCTGGAACCGGGTACCAAACACTGGTTCCAGGCCGGAGGCGAGGGGGCGGTGTTTTATTCTTTTTCAACCATGGTTCAGGATGGTGCAGATAAGTTTACTGATCCAAAGGTTGCCAGGTAAAAGTTGAAAGGGAAAAGGGACAAGTAGGTCCAGGTTGAAAGGGAAAAGGGACAAGTAGGTCCAGGTTGAAAGGGAAAAGGGACAAGTAGGTCCAGGTTGAAAGGGAAAAGGGACAA
>Ga0209536_100012911_pt1 | contig 12096 bp, 8 predicted proteins | sample DeeMarSeWOR28_12_FD_187461 | JGI IMG/M metagenome (GOLD analysis project Ga0209536, IMG submission 187461) | Marine sediment microbial communities from White Oak River estuary, North Carolina - WOR-2-8_12 (SPAdes) (version 2) | ecosystem: Environmental > Aquatic > Marine > Intertidal zone >...
GTGGAAACTGTCGATCCACCAGCGGACGCGTACCTTACGGGCCGCATTATCAAATTCGACGAACAAAACATCCACCGGCTTATCATCCAGCACGTACTTTACACCCCGTACCGCATCTGTAGCCGTCTTTCGAATCAGGTCGATATCGATGCCGTAAGCAATACCGATATCAGTTTGCAGGCGGTACTTGGTATCGGGATAGTTGTAGTTCACTATCTGGCTCTTGGCGATCTTGGAATTGGGCACGATTAACTCACGGTTATCTACTGTAAGGATACGTGTGGTGCGCGTGCCGATATCCAACACATCGCCCCAGGTGTTTAAATCCTGAATCAGAACAGAGTCGCCGATGCGGAACGGCTGGTCGGCCAGGATGATAAAACCGCTAAGGGCATCGGTAATGACATCCCTGGCTGCCAGCGAGACGATCGCGACGGTTGCGAGCAGGGTGAAATAGAGCGTATTTGCATTGGCGCCGAAATGGGACAATCCAAGACTCACGGCAATGATCACTACAAGGAAGTAAGCGAAGCGCTGTATGCCTGTAATGATGGGATCGAGGCGATCTTGATCTTCCGCGTTGTCCAGAGAAGCTATATAGTGTTTAGCGGCAAATTGAATCAATCCCAGGGACATGGAGGTCAGAATGATCAAGTTTAGCACGAAGAACAAGTCGTCCGTGGCTGTGCGCAAGGTGTCGCCTAGAAAAGATAGCCCGGAGACGGCGAAATCGACGATAAATAGAATTAACAGCCACTGCAACTCATCTTTGACTTCGACAAACATCTCGTCGTCAAGCTTCGTCTTCGTCCGCTTAACGATCCGCTTCAAAATCTGGTTTACCAGCAGTCGAGCAAGGAAGTATCCGCCGGCAATAATGAGCGTGGCGCCAACGAGTTCTGCCCATTGGTTGCCTGTTAATCCGAGGAAAGTTCTTTGGCCTAGACCGAAACGGTCCGCAACCTCACTGGTCCTGCGTTCAATGGCGCTGGGGGTGGGGGTGGGTATTGGGGTCCTGGCGGCAACGGCCGTGGAGAAACCCGCGGCGGCGCCGCTTTCTGCAGAAGATAGCGTTGGCTCGGCCGTACCCGCACTGATTGGTGCGGCGGGCGGCGTTACCGTTGGCGTCGGCGGTGGCGTGTCTGATGCGCAAGCCGGCACCAGAAAAATGAGCCAGAGCATCACCAGAATCGCTGCCCCTGTCAATACACGGCTCGACTTCATTAGCTTTCAATCCCGATGGAACAGACAATGATAGTTATCAAACATCCATCTCCTGGCATCACTCACCTGACCCACTGTGGACAATAGCGACCGGAGCTGTTTCCCCACGCGTTGGCATCTCCGGCACCAGCTTCAATTCTGAATCAACCTCGCCTTTTTTATCCATTTCCGCTATGCGTTTGCCATACCAGTCGGATAAGGGCGCGGCCGTCAAACCATGGGCCAACACACTCATGAAAATAGTAATCATGACTGCCGAGTAAATGGTCTCCCTGCCGCCGAGATCTTCCGCTGCGACGACAGTGAGGACATACAGGATGGAAGCGATGCCACGCGGCCCGAACCAACCGATGAACAGCACGCTCACCGCCCGTAATTTCGTCCCTAACAAGCTGATAGCCACCGGCACCATGCGCACGATGGTCAGGCTTAAAATTGCATACAGCACGATGGTCAGGTTTAGCCGCTCGAAAGCGGGCAATAGCATGACCATGCCAAAGAGGATGTAAGTCATCAACATCAACAAGTCATTTTCGACTTCGGCGAAATCGTCGAGGGATTCCATCTCGCGAACGCTCATGTAACGACCCGAGACGATGCCGAAAACGAATGAAGCGATGAACCCATTGCCGCCGATCAACAATGCCGAGCCGTAAGCAACTATGATTAAAGCCAGCCAGCAGATTTTTTGGAATCCCCGCGACATCCAACTGCTGTCGTCGCCCCAGCGGATATAGCGGGCGCCCAGGAAACCGATAAGCAGGCCGGCCAAGAGGCCAAAAACGATCTGTCTGGCTGTGAAAAGTAAAAAAACGCCCGAGCCAAGCTGTTGTTCGGTCGAAACGGCTATTGACAAAGTCAGGATCAGGAATGGCATGGCAATGCCATCATTCAAGCCACTCTCGATGTTGAGGGCCTGGCGGATGCGCGCCGGCACCAACTTGTTGGATACCACGCTCTGTCCCAGGCTGGCATCGGTGGGCGCCAGGATGACCGCCAGGACGGCCGCTGGCCAAATTCCTAACTGGCCGAATAGGACAGCAGCCACCACCGCGCCCAAGGCGATGGTCAGGGGCAAACCAATTGCCAGAAGCCGCACGGGCAACGTGTAATTGCTTAAAGGCCTTTGTATCTTGATGCGCGAGGCATCGGTAGCCAGCACAAGAGCCAGCGCCAAGGTAGCGATTGCCTCCACAATCGGGTCGTCAAAAGTCAGCTTGATAGTGTCTGAAAAGATGACGCCGGCAGCGAGGCCGAACAGCACGTACAACATCGGCAGGGTGACGGCCGTGTTTCGAATGCGTTTCGATACGCCAGCAACCAGTACAAGGCCGACGAGTAGTGCCCAAACAACGATTAGATCCATGATTTCTCAGTTTATCTGCTACCCTTGTGTTGCCCGGTCTCCAATAGGGTTCGCCTGCTAGTTATGTTAATTAGCAGGCGACCCGGGACTACTTCAATAAAGCTCTCTAGTATCCAGTTGGCCAGCGCAGCGGCCGGGTGGTAAAGGGAGGTCTGGGCTCAGGTCGTGTCGTAAGTCCGTTCTGCCGCAGACGCCAGAAGAGCAGGTCGAATCGATCCTGCCCGAAGAACGGCTCGCCGCGGAACACCGAATTGGGCACACCTCCGTGACCCGACGCTAAAAACTCAACCTGGTTCTGCTGCCAGACGGCGTCATACTTTTCGGGATTCTGCTGGATGTCCTTGATCGTGGCCTGGTAATCCAGGCCTGTCTTATTGAAGGCCTCCTCGATTTCGGCCGGCCAGAAATCCGACCGGCCACCCCAAATAAGCGGGCTGGCGTGGTTGACGAACTCAAGGCATTTACCCGCCAGTTGAGCGGCATTGGCAAGACGAACCAACCAGGCGATGTAAGGCTGTTCCTCGAGGGGGAGGATGTAGCCACTATTGGGATTCTCAAACGGCCAGTGATTCTGCACGATGGGATCGGGATCGGTAAAGCGATAGGGAATGCCTTCGTACTTGGCCACGCGAGCTGTGTCGTGCACGGTGTCCGCCCATTTGTACCACCTACCGCCTGGAGCATGCCCCTCCTCAGTTCCGCCAACGCCACCGGAGAACATCCCCGGCGTGCGGACGGCTACCGGGAAAATCACTTTCACGTTCACATCCACGTTGTAGTTGGAATTAAGATAGGTAATGCGTTGCAGGATTAGATAGCTGTATGGACTGCGCATCGAGTAGAAGACGTCCACCTTCAGTGGGTTCTCGGGCGTGACGACATCCGTAAGCGGGGCTGGCAGCGGCTCTAAAGTGTCTTCATTCCTATAGCTGTGGTTGGTGCTATCATAGTGCCGCCACAGCCAATTGCCCTTGTGCGTCCCCGGTTCCATCTTATTGTCTACCGGCGGCATTTCGGGTACTGGAAAACTGTATTTTTCCTTGTCGTAATCTGGGATTAATTCTTTGATTGACATGACTTTCTCCTTTTTCTGAAAAGTGACTGGTTAAACTCTGGTGGTACCCTTTCAACCTTCTTCGGAACCTTTCCACTGTTTACCTCATACCAATAAAACTCAACCTGAGGATTCTCAGAATGCAAAAGCGAACCCTACCTGTCATGTTTGAACATTATCGGCAGCGTGACGATTGGATTTCCCTGCCGTCTCTGAGCTCTTCTTATCTTGTCTTCTCTTTATAACTTCGCGAACGACCCAGCTCAATGACATCACACCATAGATCAGGGCCCAGGCAGTCGCCGCCCAATACACGAAAGGTTGGTCCATTTGCGGCGAGAGGATTAAGAGTCCACCCAACAACACTTCAAGTATGCCTAACAGGAAGTGGACCGTGGTTACTCTATTTGTCGTTATTCCGCCGATCCGGACCTCGCTAAACAAATGCAATAAACCTGTAACCAGGATCACCGAGCCAAACACAAAAACGACAAAATCTTCCCCTATCCATTGACGGGTAAAACTCCTGGTAAGGACCAATAAACCGGCCACGAGCGCCACCACTCCGGCTATCAAAGCAGTATGTCGGCCAGGATACCTGGCATCTTCCTCACTGCGACGAAGGACGGCGAAGCCAATCGACAACCAGAAGAAACCCATGAGATTGAATAAGAAACCGCTGCTCTTGTCGGGCATAAAAAGAAGCAGAATGCCCAGAACAACGGCCGCCCCTCCCCGGTATAGATTCATCGCGATGGGTATCCATGCTTTCATTTAACTTCCCAAACCTAATCTCAAAGTTCTTACCATTTTCCCGCTGTCACTTTTTCGCATTATCTTATTGATACTGACTCGCTCGAATCAGCGAAAAAGGGTCCCTGAGCTAGCGTAGAATCTTCACCCGCCGCTGCAACCTCGATGATCGTGCTGTCGTCGAGTTGGAATTGCATGGTGACTGGCTTGTCGCCCAGCCTTCCTTTAACCTGCTTGGGATCTGCTGATTGTGGGGGTTGAAGGCCCTCATCGACAGGAAAATGCAAGTTACGCCCCAGAAGCAGACCTTTTTCTATAATCAGAATATCGTGTGCCCATATTGCAATCGCCGCAGTACGGGAATAATTGCCGTCAAGATGCCTGTAAGTACCTTCTAACACCCGTACTTTCATCTTGAACAGACCGGGTAGATTCTTTTCGACATCGTGGCGGTGCCACAACCCGGCAGCCAACCAGCCAAGGATTAGCCAAAGCGGGACACCTAATAGTGCAAGAATTGCTAGCATCCAAAGTTTTCCTTCTACCTGAACATCTAAAGAAGACTCTCCCCGGAAGCTGCACTCTGTCGTACAGCTTCCGGGAGTGTGCTTTCATCCTAACCACAGACCAATCTTAACCAGGAACTCATCTGGGTTGACCGTCCTACTGCCTGCCCAGCAGCCTTCGGGCGACGGCCTCGGCATCGTGGATGGCTTCGCCGGAGACGTCGTATGTGACCTTCTTCACCGTTCCCGTGAAGGGGAAGGAGTCCCGGTAGCTCTCGTGGTCGACAGCGTCGCCGTAGTCGTAGCCGACGCTGATGCCTTCGATGCAGAAGACGAAGGGTACCGTGACGTCCATATCGACGGATCCAACCTTCTGACCGTTGACGGCCAGGATCCCGGTGCCCGGCGCGCCCTTGCCGTTGCGCACGTCGGGGTCGCCGGTGACCTTGAAGCCGTACTGGATCGTGACGTCCCCTTCCGGAAGGGGCTTATCCGACACGATGCGAAATGTCTTGTGCCCCTCATAGTTGTAGACGAAGTTGACCTTGCCGTCCTTGACAAACATGGTGTGGCCGCCAGCGTGGGCGCCCCAGGCCACGATGACGCCTTCAGCCCCGCCTTGCGGGACGTGGATCTCGGCCGTGATGGTATGGGGCCGGTTGTAGATGTTGGGGGCCGCGAGGGCAGCGACTGGTGCACCCGGGAAGTAGACGTGGGTGTCGGTCGCCCGGCCCGGCATCGGCCGCGGGAAGGTGAGGCGCTGACCGATGGTGCCCTGGAGCGGGAGCACGTTATACTTCCGCGCCTCTTCATACCAGAGGTCGACCATCTCCTTCAGCTTGTCCGGGTGCTTCTGGGCGAGATCGTAACACTCGGCCGGGTCGTTCCTCAGGTCGTAGAGTTCCCACGTCTTGTCGAGCTCTTCCAGATCCTTGGCGTGGATCGGGTCGCCGACGTGGTGGCCCCGCTCGGCGCCCGTCTTGTAGTTGGGTCCCGGCCAGCCGCACTCGGCCCGCCAACCCTCATGGTAGATCGAACGGTTGCCAAGCACCTCGTAGTACTGGGTGGTGTGCACCTCCGGTGCATTCGGGTCGGAAATGGTCGATGCCAGGCTGACGCCCTCGATGGGATCCTGCTTGACGCCTTTAATCGACTCGGGCGGGTCGATGCCGAGTAGATCGAGCACCGTGGGCACCATGTCGATGGCGTGCCCGTACTGGGTGCGGAACTCGCCGCTGGCGTTGATCTTCGCCGGCCAGGAGAGCACGAAGGGGTCGCTGGTGCCGCCGCGGAATGTCTCTTTCTTCCACCGCTTGAAGGGCGTGTTCCCGGCGTTGGCCCAACCCCAGGCGTAGTGGTTGTAGTTCTCCGGACCGCCGAGAGTATCCAGCTTGGCCAGGTTATCCTCGAGCTTAGTGGGGATGTAATTGAAAAAGTCGTTCTCGTTGAGGGTGCCGTTGAGGCCGCCCTCAGGACTTGCTCCATTGTCGGAGATGATCATGATCAGGGTGTTGTCGAGTTCGCCAATATCCTCGAGGAAGTCGAGGATCCGGCCAAACTGCTCGTCGGTGTAGGTGACGAATCCTGCAAACACCTCCATCATCCGGGTAAAGAGCTTCTTCTCGTCATCGGATAGTTCGTCCCACACCTGCACGTCGGGATCATGCGGCGACAACTCAGTCTCCTCGACGAAGAGGCCCAGCCGCTTCTGGTTGGCGAAGACCAACTCGCGGTACTTATCCCAGCCCATGTCGAATTTGCCCTTGTACTTATCGGCCTCTTCTTTGAAGATGTGGTGCGGTGCGTGTCCGGCGCCGGGGCAGAAGTACATGAAAAAGGGCTTGTCCGGGGCGACAGAGTGGGCGTCGCCGATGAACTGGATCGCCTTGTCCGTCAGATCCTTGGACAGGTGATAGCCTTCCTCGGGGGTAGCCGGCGGCGTGACGCTGTGGTTGTCGTAGACGAGGTCCGGATACCACTGGTCGGTCTCCGCGCCAAGGAACCCATAGAAGCGCTCGAATCCGCGCCGAGATGGCCAGGTGTCGAAGGGGCCGGCCATCGTCTCTTCGGTGGCCACGCTCAGGTGCCACTTGCCCAGGCCCATGGTGTTGTACCCGTGCATATTGAGGATCTCGGAGATGAAGCCGTGCGAGGGCAGGATCCGTCCGTCGTAGCCAGGGAACCCAGTGGACCACTCGCTGATGCAGCCCATGCCATTCGAGTGGTGATTCCGGCCGGTGATGATGCAGGTGCGGGTGGGCGAGCACAACCCGGTGGTATGGAAGTTGGTGTAGCCAAGGCCGCGATCGAGGATGCGCTTGACGCTCGGCGCCTTCACCAGCCCGCCAAACGGTTCGAGGTGCCCGAAGCCGATGTCGTCGAGGACGTAGAAGAGCACGTTCGGTGCGCCTTCGGGAGCCCGGATCGGCATGGGCCACGCCTCCTCTGAGTCATCGATCGTCTTGCCGATCTTGCCAGGAAATTTATCTTCGAGTCCGTATTCAACAAACTTTTCCATGATCTTTCTCCTTTTCTGAATTCATAAGTCGATATTCCAATATCTATAGCTACACTTAACCCATCGCATATGCCACATGCTCAGGTCGAGTGTGCAAAAGCTAACGAATTTTTTTTATTTCAATTTTTGCCTCCATATGGCGAATCTGTAATCACTCAGTCTAATTGACCGTCTTCTTGAATGAGCGAAGCACCTCTAGCAATTCGTCCGGTGGCCCGTCCTTGCTAATGAACGCGTCAGCACCGGCCGATATGGCCTGCGACTCGACTTCAGGATTAACAGAAAAAACAACTATCTTTGGTGGAAGTTCAAGCCCCTTGATATCGGTTAGTAAGTCCTTCATTGATGTACCTGGAAGTTGCCATTCTAATAACAGGACATCAGCCCCAGAGGCTTTCAACTGTATAAGAAGCCCTTCTGCCTGAATGGCCATTCCTATGACATGCATGCCAGGTTCCTGTTGAAATAGCAACTGCAATCCTATTCGCAGATTCGGGTCCGGTTCAGCAAGAAATATCAGCATAGGGGCATCCTTTATCCTTGGTCTAGTGAGGCATCGATAGAATTAATAGAACATTTACCGGCCCTACCCTCTGCAACTGGCCGGGATGCGGATCTCTTGGCCCACAATGATGAGGCCCGGGTTGGCGATATCGTTGTAGGCTGCTAGTTCCTGATAGGAGCAACCGTATTGCAGACCAATACGGAAGAGGTTGTTACCGGACTGGACCACGTGGACCTGCTCACCGTCGACCAGCAGCGGCGTACCCCTAGTTGGAACACTCTCCACAACAGGCTGCTCGCCGGTGCCAGACGAGACGATCGCCTCATCGGGAAACTCTACTTCAAGCGCATGCTCAATTCCCCGAGCCAGCCAGCCATACTCCGTGCCACCTGCCGGATTTAAAATCCGCATGATTGTAGGTTCTGCTTCAGGAGTGGGATAGTAAAGTACCTGCACATGTACTGCCTCACGTGAGATGTTAAGCTCATCAATCCAACCACTGTCCCGCCAGCCATCAAGGGCATACCACTCTGCCACAAATCCTCCCCCCACTTCTTGAACGACATAAGTACCTGTACGGGCTACGTCATCAGTAAATTCAAAATCTATGCGTAAGGCCGTACCATTTGGAGCTGCTTCTGGCTCAACCTCCCCCACACCCCCAGGTTCGGGTTCAACTTCACCCTCACGTCCAGGCTCAATCTCACCCTCACGTCCAGGCTCAGGCTCTATTTCACCCTCTTGGAACAAGGGATCTGCTGTAACAGAATTAACTATCAGCAATAACACAAGGGCAACAATGCCAAATAGGGTCCACACAAGCACTAGTTTCTTCATTTCGATCTCCTGGTAAAATTTGTATGCTATGGAAGAACTAATCTTCCTCCGACGATTTATGAGCCATTCCCTGACAAGTTGGAGGTTAGTCCACAAGGAGAGTCCTTTAGTTCATTGCCGTGGGAACGGAATCTTGTTCAACTATGACAGCGCCGAAACCACACCTTTAGTCTAGGATAGGGCACCTGCTAACACATCTGTCTTTCGGCTCATTGTCAGATAGGAACTTTGGGCTATTGGCGACAGGAAGATTGGCCCTTTCTCACCGAAAAGGCTTTCTTTAATAGATATTCTGTTTAGGTTTTCGAGATTTTGCTTGGGTTTCTTTCGCCTATGTTAGGGAACTAGGAATTAGCTGCAGTTCCACGGCCATGGCCGCGGCCTGAGCCCGGTTGCTGGCCCCCAGCTTTGACATGCAGGCGCTGACATGATGTTTGACCGTGGCCGGGCTGATCGCCAGCTGCATGGCGATCTCCCGGTTGCTCAAACCCTCGACTAAGAGAGTCAGTACCTCCAGCTCGCGCTTGCTCAGGTTATGTCCTGGCTCGGGAAAGCGGGTCTTGGCTTCCATTAGGGCTGCCGTCGCTTCCGGGGCCAGGATCGTCTGACCCGCATGAACGCCTCGAATTGCTTCGGCCAATACATCGATATCCGCATTCTTGGTGAAAAAGCCCACAGCGCCGGATTCGAGGGCATCTTGCACTGTATTCCAATTCGGAAAGGTGGTTAACATGATGATCTTCACTTCTGGATACTGAGCCAAAACCGCCCGGGTGGTTTCCAGGCCATCGATGCCAGGCATGACCACATCCATCAGTATCACATCGGGCGTGAGTTTCGGGAGTTGGGCCAACAGTTCTGACCCACTACCGGCTTCGCCGACTAATTTCATATCGTCAAAAATGAGCAGCATATTCATGATCCCGTTGCGCACAACGGGATGGTCGTCGACGACCATGACCTTGATGGGTGTCTGTTCATTCATTGTCACTATTATCTCCTGGAGCAAGCCAAGACACAGTCACCTGCGTCCCGCGGCCATTCTCGCTTTCGATTTTGATGCTGGCCCCGACCGCTTGGGCGCGCTCGCGCATAATGCCAACCCCCAGATGCCCCGCCGGAATGGCCTGCGGATCAAATCCTCGCCCATCATCTTTGATCATCAACCGGGCGCCGTGAGGGCTGCAGGTCAAGTCGACGACAACCTCGCTCGCCAGGGCATGTTTGGCGACGTTGTTTAAGGATTCTTGGGCGATGCGATACAAGGCGAGGGCCACATCCTCAGGGAGCGAATAGTGTTCGTTTGCGTTAAACGTGACGTCGACGCGGGAACGGGCCCGGGTGCTTTCAGCCAGTAAGTATAATAGTTGAGCCAGGTTCTTTTCTCTGAACTCGCTTGGATGTAGCTCGAGCAACAGAGCGCGCATCTCAGTCAATGCCCCGCGGATTAGTAGGTCTAGTTGCTCCATATTTTGCAGGGCGATACCAGTATTCTTATCCAGCATTCGGGGTATCGCCTGGGCTAACACGCTGGCCGAGAAGAGGTTTTGGGTGACGGAGTCGTGTAGATCACGGGCCAGGCGCTCCCGTTCTCCCAGGACAGCAGCTTCGTGCTCGGCCGTTATCTGATCGGTCACATCCTCGACCAAAGTTAGCAAGACTTCATTCCCTTGTAGAACCAGCTGGCTGATATTCACGCTGGCAAAAAACACATCGCCGTCGTTACGCCTGAGCTGTATACCGAAATTTCGCACCGATCCTGATATTTGCAGCTCAGCTAACAATGTTTTGCGGTCGGCAGGATCTGCATAGAAGTGTCTGACTCTGCTCTGCAATAATTCCTCTTCCGAGATGCGCAGCATGTCTAAAAGGGCCTTGTTTACGGTTAGGAACTCACCTTCAAGACTTGTCAAAGCGATGCCCAAGGGTGAATTTTCAAATAGCGATTGAATCTGCGCTTCTGCAAAACTTAAAGCCTGGGAGCGTTCTTCTAATAATTGCTCCAACTGGTCATGGGTACGGGCGTTATCGATAGAGATGGCCATTTGCGAGGACAATAACTGCAGCAGTTCCACGCGCTCTTGGGTAAAAACATCCGTAGCGAGGTTATTCTCCAGATATAGCACAGCGCTGGTTTTGCCCTGGTTGACCAGCGGCGTACAGAGCACAGATTTCACTTCATTGCTCTGAATGTAGGGATCATCAACGAAATCCCCAGTGTTGACTGCGTCCTCCAACAGCACAGTTTGCTGCGTGCGAGCCGCATAGTGAACGATACGCTGAGACAGCAAATCACTCTCGGCGACATGATGGGGTTGCTCAACCTGCAAGTCTATTTTGTCCATATTCGATTGAGCAACAATCATCCACTGACTGTTTTCCTGGAGCAACAGATAGCCTAGCTGCGCTCCGGAATTCTCGATCGCGTTGGCCATCAGCTGGCCCAGCACTCTATCTAATTCGATCTCTCCGGCGATGGCCTGTGATGCCTTCAGAAAGGTCAAGATATCCAGTTCACCGCTCATCTGCATACTAGTTGTTCTAATACGCAACTCATCGGTGGTGATTCTTTTACTTACCAACCAGGCCGGGTAGCGCCTGACCAGATGTTCAGCCTTGGCAATAGCCCCCCACTTTCGATATAGGCTGTGGGCTTCACGCATAAATTGGCTGGCAAAGCGGTCGTTGCCGCGCTCATCCCAGAAGCGGGCATACAGTTCATTGGCCAGGGCTTCTTCATGGGTAAAGCCGTTTTCCCGGGCACCGCTGATGGCTTGCTCGTAGTGGGACAGAGCACCCTCGAGATCTCCCAAGACCCTGGCCTTTTCGGCGGCGATCAGGTCGCATTTATGCCGAAAGGTTGACGGAACGAATTGGGACCAGATGTCCATCAGGCGGAGGCTATTGTTGACCAGATTCATGATTTCTTCGTGATCTTTAGGACCGTATGCGCCAACTAACCTGAGCCTGGCCAAGGCAAAGTAAAGGTGGATTAGCGGGATTGAAAACATTCCAGGCCCGCCGGTGGTGAAATCCTGAATCTCAGCGGCATAATCATAAAGCTGGTTATCCATGTCAAAGTGGTACATCAATACCAATTTGTTGGCACGAAGAAAGTGCAAACCTGTTGTATCGTTTGTAGCACGCGCAACCGGTTGCCATTCATCCTCGTTAAAATCGGCGCCGTTCAATTTGTGCGGTTCCGGCGAGATCTCTTTAAAGTTTTGAGCTGTTTGCAGGTACATCGAAACATAGTGAGAAGTTAGTTTTTCCCCTATTTCAGACAGTCGGGTTTTGTAGACAGAGAGTTCGTTTTGATACACATCCAGGTTA
>Ga0209536_100012912_pt1 | contig 12096 bp, 10 predicted proteins | sample DeeMarSeWOR28_12_FD_187461 | JGI IMG/M metagenome (GOLD analysis project Ga0209536, IMG submission 187461) | Marine sediment microbial communities from White Oak River estuary, North Carolina - WOR-2-8_12 (SPAdes) (version 2) | ecosystem: Environmental > Aquatic > Marine > Intertidal zone >...
CGAGGAGGGCGAATACCGGGAGTATTTAACCGACGAGCAACGCTGCTGGGCGGAATGCATTGGCGGCCGAATGCCAGCGCATTTATGAATTGGACCACTAAGCATGAGAAGACACGGAGACGCGGAGAGGAGAGGACATTCCACACAATTCCACTCCTTATTATTCTTCATCGCATGTCTTTCGTTGGGTCAGACAGGCTTGCTCGCCCATCACCGCGTCGTCTCTTCCCCGTGTCCCCGCGTCTTCATGAAAGGGAGGGTCGAAATGATAAGAGATCTGATAGAGAGAACCAGGAGCTACCGACGCTTCTACCAGGAGTTCAGCATTGACCTCGAGACCCTGAGGGGGTTGGTTGACCTGGCAAGACTATCTGCGGCGGCAGGTAACCTGCAACCACTCAAGTACATGCTCTCAAACGACCCCGAGAACAATGGTTTCATATTCCAACACCTCGGTTGGGCGGGCTACCTAAAAGACTGGCCCGGACCCCCTGAAGGAGAGCGCCCCTCAGCGTATGTCATAGTCCTCGGAGACACGCGGATATGTAAGTCCTTCGGCTGCGACCATGGTATAGCGTGTCAGAACATCTTGTTGGGCGCTGTGGAACTGGGCTTGGGTGGTTGTATGATTGGCTCCATTCACAGGGAAAGACTCCGCAAGGATCTAAACATACCTGACCATTTCGAGATACTCCTGGTTGTTGCTCTGGGCAAGCCAAAAGAGACCGTGGTTCTCGAAGATGTCGGCCCAGCCGGAGACATCAGGTACTGGCGCGACAGCGAAGGGGTGCACCATGTGCCCAAGAGAAGACTCGAGGATATCATTGTGGGACAGGGTAAAGGGTGCAAGGCGTAAGGCGCGAGGAAGCGCGGCGGTTTGCTGCCGTTTCATAAGAGAGGAACAATGCGACACATTTTGTTGATGATTCCTTTGGGGGTTCTGGTTGGAATCGGCGCCGCCTTTACCGGACTGGGAGGCGGATTTCTCATGGTGCCCACCCTTCTTTTTGTTGGCTATTCAGCCCACAGAGCAGTGGGAACTTCGTTCCTTGCCATTGTGATCATCTCCTTCTCTGCTCTGGTAGCTCACAACAAGCTGACCAACGTAGACTACAAGGTTGGAATCTTGTTGGGGCTCGGTGGCATTATCGGCGCCCAAATAGGCGCGCGCTTGCTAGAGCATGTTCCATCGGCACAATTCAAAAAGATATTTTCTTGCGTGCTGGTGGGTCTTGCATTGTACCTGTTCTTCCAGAAATAGACCGCTGGCCCGTTGAAAAGCTGGACGCTTTGTGAGCAATCACGGGGCTGGATATTGCACTTACGTTCGCAATATTTGCACACTGCAGCACTAGCCATTCCTGCTGCCAACTGTTAAACTTCCAGCCGGTATGCGCTACGACTTCCACATCCATACGCGTGAGTACTCGGCTTGTTCTGTAAGCTCGGTGGAGGAAATGTGTCTCAAGGCCGTTGAGGCAGGACTTGCTGGAATTGCCCTGACCGAGCATGACCTCTGGTGGCCATCGCCTGAGATAGAAAGACTCCAGGAACGATTTTCCGAATTGGTCATCCTCAGGGGAATGGAATATTCCTGCCCCGACGCCCATTTCCTTGTATTTCTGCCGAAATCGGAAAAGAGGAGACTTCCCGGCTGGTGCTCTGCGTTGGATTTGATCCATCGAGTTCACGATCACGGGGGGATTGCCATCTGGGCCCACCCATTTCGCTTCAGCAAGACCTGGCCCCACTGGCTGGACCGTGCCAGACCTGACGCCATGGAGGTGGCCAGCAGCAACATGGGCCAGTGGGCTGAGACCATGGCCAGAAAACTCGCGGCCGAGAAGGAGATCATGATCTTTCGCAACAGCGATGCTCATCATGTGAGCACTTTAGGCAGATACGGCAATGAGTGGGACATCTCGCTGGCCTCCGTTGATGATTTCATCAACTATGTCCGCAAGCACGCAGATGCAAAAACGACAATGCGAGCTTCCCATGCAGGAGCGGCTTTCTAGCCGCGATTCGCAAGCATTCCAATTTTACAGGTGACGTAACTCTCATGGCTCGAACGGTTCAGAAGACCGAAACCTACGTGGGGTCCACCATCCTCCTGGTCTTGGTGGTCATCGCCAGCGTGATCTTCCTCGAACAGTTCGATTACAACTCGGCTATCCTGCAGCGGGGTGCGTTTCAGGCAGAGCGGTCCATCCAACCATCTTCTCCGATCACCTCCTCACCGAACCTCATCCAGTACGCCCCTGATGGACTGAACCCAATTTCTCCAGCCGAGACCTTCGGGCCCGAGGACCTCTCCGACAAGATCAACGGCAAGGCGGAACTCTATCTCTCCGCCGGTTTTGTCAGCCTTTCGACCCAGCGTTTCGCAGCGAAGGAAGATCCTGAGGCTTGGTTGGAAGCATTCGTCTATCACATGGGTTCCATCAGGAACTCTTTCTCTGTCTACAGTCTTCAACGGCGCTTTGAGGCCGAGAACTTAGCGTTGAGCGAGTTCGCTTACCAGACAGAAAACGCTCTATATTTTGTGCACGGTCCTTATTACGTGGAGGTAATTTCCTCAGTTGCCCGGGAAGGAATGGTGGCGCTGATGCTATCGTTCGGCAAGAATTATGTAAGCAAAACTCCCGTGAGCCATGCCCGGATCCATGAGCTGGGCTTTTTCCCCTCAAAGTATCTCAGCAAAGGAAGCATCTCACTTGTGCCCGCCGACGCTTTCGGGTTCGAACGGTTCGATTCCATTTTTACCGCACAATATAATATCGCGGATACAGAGCTGACCGCATTTCTGTCCAAGCGACAAAGCCAAAGTGAAGCCGCCGAACTGGCGGCAACCTATGGTTCGTTTCTCTTGGCGCAAGGCGGCACTGAGGTGAAATCCAGCCTGGACATTCCCGGGGCCAGATTGGTGCAAATCATGGACACCTTTGAACTGATTTTCAGTCAGGCCAATGTGCTCGCCGGTGTGCACGGTGCGGAAAACAGGAAAGCAGCAGAAGAGCTTGCCTTGATGCTGAGAGAGAAACTGGGGGAGGCTGGCCAGTGAACCCGAAACCCGGCCAAGAGACAACGAACCGTAGAGATTTTCTGCTGCGCATGCTCAAGGGTACCGTTTCCATTGCCGCCGCTTCCGCTTTGAGCTACCTGCTCTACGACGGAACCGGCCCAGGCCGGGCCAGCGAGGAAAAAAAGCTCGTTACGTTGCCCGACTTCTCCCTGCCGGAACTCGGCGGTAAAATGAGCTTAGTCACTGGTGCGGACAGGAAAAAGAGTCTAAACCTAGCCCTCAAAGCTCTCGGCGGTATTGAAACATTCATCAGCAAAGGTGACCGCGTGCTGCTCAAGGTCAACGCCGCCTTCGCCAGTCCACCCATCCTTTCCGCCACCACGAATCCAGAAGTGGTCACTGAAGTGGCTCGCCTCTGCTTCAAGGCCGGTGCCGCCTCAGTGGTTGTCACTGACAACCCTATCAATCATCCGGAAAGCTGTTTTTTCCTCACGGGCATAGAGGCGGCAGCCCGGTCAGCCGGAGCGACATTGTTGCTGCCCAACGAGAGTTTCTTCCACCCCACAACGATTCCGGACGCTACGCTAATACGGTCCTGGCCGATTCTTTGGGATCCATTTCAGGGAATAGACAAGGTAATCGGCATCGCTCCGGTCAAGGATCACCATCGCAGCGGGGCTTCCATGGTCATGAAAAATTGGTACGGCCTGCTGGGTGGTCGGCGAAATATCTTCCACCAGGATATCCACACTATCATCAAGGAACTGGCAATGTTGGTCAGGCCCACTCTGGTCATCCTTGACGGAACTCAAACCATGATGACCAACGGTCCAACCGGCGGGTCACTGACAGACCTGAAACAGACAAACACCATGATCGTCAGCACCGATCAGGTGGCGGCAGACGCCTTTGGCGCCACGCTGCTAGGGAGAAACACGGCGGAACTCCCATTTATCGCCAAAGCTGAAGCAGCGGGTGTCGGCACCGCCGACTATGAGGCACTCCAACCGATCCGACTCAACACAGCGTAGTACCGGGTTAAACAGGCAGCCAATACTAGACACCAGGGACCACGCAGCAATTTGGTGAGAGACGTGCATCAGAAGTTGTTGGACCCGACGTCTCGCCTCGCCTGACCTCACGTGTTGCTGCACAGTGCGCTCTGCGAACAAGAGTCCATGCGAATCGTTACCATCAGACGCATCACCCAGATTTTCTTCTTCCTTCTCTTTCTCTGGTTTTGCATTGTCACTACACTGGGAGTGCAGTGGTGGCAGCTGCGAGGCTGGCCAGTTAACTGGCTGCTTCAGCTTGATCCTTTGGTTGCTTTGGGTACCATGCTCAGTACGTACTCCTTATACCGAGGCCTCCTGTGGGCCCTAGTCACCGTGGTACTGACCATTATTTTGGGAAGATTTTTCTGCAGCTGGGTGTGTCCTTTTGGCACGATTCACCATTTCGTCGGTTATCTTGCCAGGCGAGGTAAAACTGCTTCGGCCAATATCGCTCTCAATCAATACCACCCAGGCCAGTCCATCAAATACTATTTGCTTATATTCTTGTTGACAGCAGCCGCCGGGAACTTGACAGCCCGGATGCTGAGAATTTTGCCTGGCAAACCCATACTTTTCATTCTCGTGGCAATTGCCTTGCTGGTAGGTCTTGCCTGGCTCGCCATGCTCGAGGTAGCTCCTAATCCGAGAAAGGCAACGATCATTCTTCTCGTTATCGTCGGAGTTTGGCTGGGGTTGGGATTGATCCTTCCGGCAGACAGGATCGTCGTCGCCTCCCTGCAAACCGGTTTGCTTGACCCGATTCCCCTGGTTCACCGTTCAGTGAATTTCACTCTGTTGCCCCTCTCCGAGAGCCTCTCAACCAGCCAGCGTTATTATCAAGGGTCCTGGCTTATCGGTACGGTGTTCCTGTTGGCGGTTCTTTTGAACCTCCGTGTGCCGCGTTTCTACTGCAGGTTCATCTGCCCCCTAGGTGCTCTGCTTGGCCTGTTGAGCAGATATTCCCTGTGGAGAATAGGCAGAAATGTTGAGGCATGCAGCCAGTGCCAGCTCTGCGACAAGGATTGCGAAGGGGCCTGCCAGCCTGCCGAAAGGATCCGCATCAGTGAATGCGTGCTCTGCATGAACTGTCTGGAGAGTTGTCAACACGGACTGGTGAACTACCGCACTGCCCCCTCCGAAGCCGGTGAAGTTCTGTCGCCCGATCTTTCCCGGCGGGGATTTCTTGCCTCGTTGGTTGCAGGTGCAGCAGCTATACCCATGCTTCGGCTGGGTGGCGTGGTAGGGCCTAACTGGCAGCCTGCGGTTATTCGCCCTCCTGGGGCATTAGCCGAGCCGGATTTCTTGAACCGTTGTCTTAAATGCGGTCAGTGCATGCGTATCTGCCCCACTAACATAATTCACCCCGCCGGCCTGCCGAACGGCCTGGAGGGGTTGTGGACTCCGGTACTGAACTTCCGCATGGGTACCAGTGGTTGCCAACTCAACTGCGTCGCGTGTTCACACGTTTGCCCGACGGCGGCAATAAGGCCCATCAGCCTGGACGAAAAACTGGGGCGAAACGATTTTGCCGATCTAGGTCCCCTCCGGCTGGGAACGGCGTTTGTTGACAGAGGCCGCTGTCTGCCTTGGGCTATGGACAGACCGTGCATCGTCTGCCAGGAAAACTGCCCGGTGAGCCCGAAGGCGATATTTACCCGAGAGTGCTTCATCACCGTTAGAGGCGGCGTCTTTTCGGTTCTGAAAACGAATAAGCCAGTTGTGGAACTTGAAGGAAACAGTCTGACACCGGGCCGATTCGCCACCGGCGACTACTATGTCAAAATCGCTCAGCAGGGGTGGGAACAGCTCATCCACATCGTTGACAACACCAGCAGCACCATTACCCTCGATGAGGGAGAACTTCGGGATATCAGAACCGAACCTGGCAGTCGGATTGAAATTCAAGTGAGACTCCAGAGACCCTATGTGGACCCGAAGCTCTGTATCGGCTGCGGCATTTGCGAACACGAATGCCCGGTAAGTGGCCAAAGAGCCATTCGAGTTACAGCTGAGAATGAGTCCAGGAGCCCAGAACGAACCTTGCTTCTCAGAAACGTATAGCGCCTGGCGCGGCATGCAGAGACGAGAGGTCGGGCGAGAGAGGGTGAAGACTTGGATGTGGCTTAGAGCAAGCACCCCATAGGGGTCGGTGGCGGGCTTCTCCGTTGAACCTTCATATTCCAAGCACTAAAACCTTTGCTGATGTTCTGCACGTGTTGAGAAACACCGCGGGACAATCTTGAGCCAGTAGTACAAACCTTTTAGGCGCTGGAAGATGGTTTTGCCGTAGAGAAATTTGAGGGCGCCAAGCATTCCATGATATACCTTTTTGGTGTGCGGGTGCCACCACATGTTCCGTCTTAGAATGGGCAGGATATCGTGGACAATGACTTGGGGTTGGGTCATTTCATCAAATCCGATTGCGCCGTGGGTGCGTCCTATTCCTGATTGTTTGAAACCACCCCAAGGTGTTTCGGCCAGGCCGTGACTCATCAGATGGTCGTTGATCGTGATGACTCCGGCCTGGATCTTCCGAGCCAGTTTTTCACCGTTCTTTCTATTCTTCGACCAGACTGACCCGGTAAGTCCGAGATGAGAATCGTTGGCAAGAGCCAAGGCCTCGTTCATATTTCTCACCTGCATTACCCCCAAAACAGGGCCAAAAGTCTCTTCCCGCATCAACCGCATTTCATGGTTGACTTCCGTCAAGACCATGGCGGGGAGGATGTGGCCGGTGCTGTTGTGTTCCGTTTGAGCGGAACGGGCGTAAATCACCGCCCCTTTAGCCAGCGCATCTTCCAGGTGATGCTTGACTTTAGACACCTGATGTTCGGTGGTCATTGCGCCAAGGTCCACGTTGAAATTTTCATCATAACCCACGCGCAAAGATTCCACCCTCTCCTTTAGAAGAACCAGAAAAGACTCGTAGACATTTTCGTGCACATAAATGCGCTCAACTCCTCCACAGGACTGGCCGCAATTCTGCAAACCTGCCCATGCCCCTCCGGCGGCTGCCCGTTGGAGGTCAGCGTCTTCGCATACCAGCATGGCATCGTTGCCGCCCAGTTCAAGCACCAGTGGAGTGAGAGTTTTCCCGGCCTCACGCATCAACTCTTTGCCAACCGCTACCGATCCAGTAAAAAAGAGCTTGTTAACCCCGCTTTGCAGAAAAGCGTTGCCGGCAACACGGCCGGGAATGTTGACGTAGTTGAAGACTCCAGTTGGGAGTTTCGCCGCCGAAAAACAATCTTCCAGTTTACGACCAACCCACTGAGTTTCTGTGGCAGTTTTCAAAATCACTGCATTTCCTGCCAGCAGTGCCATCACCACTTCTGAAAAAGGAATGGAAAAAGGATAGTTCCAGGGGGAGATTATTCCAACTACTCCATAGGGGACCCGTATGATTTTGGAAAGCTTGTTTGAAAGCAGAATATTGCCTGGAACGATGCGTCGGTTCTCAAGAAATCTCTTCGCTTTTTTCGCATAATAATCTACAGCCATCGCAGCCGGTACAACTTCCGTAGCCAGCGCATCCACACGGGTTTTGCCGTTGTCTCTGGAGACTACCTCTGCCATTTTCTCAGCATTTTCCACCAGGTAATCTCGTACCCGGAACATATACCCCGCACGTTCCCTCACAGGCAGTCTCGCCCAGGACTCTTGTGCACGCTTTGCATCTGCAATCATCCGCTTCAGTTCTTCGCTGCGAGTTAGGGGAGAAAGCCCCAGAATCTCTCCTGTTACAGGATTACGACAGACAGTGTGGTCAACCTCTTGTTCCGCGTGTTGCGCATTCATGGTTCAGATCCTTTTGTCTAGCCTAAAACCATTCTCTGGCGCGAGTCATAGGCTCGAGCCACCATCAAGTCACTACGCTTCACTGTGAGCATAGCCATTGAGTCGCTATGCCGTTGGTAGCCTGTTGTTGTCCGCTGCCTGTTGCCCACTGCCTTCTCCTGGCTGGCGGCGACCATGGAACTCATCCATGGCGCTGTGCACTCCCAGAAGCGTTGCCACCCGATCAAAAATGTCCACGGGGAGCAAACGAAGCAGCCAGGTGGTGTAAACCATCGCAGGCATAATAACCCGTCGTTTCTTGCGGGCAATCCCCTGCACAATTCGCTCGGATACAGAGTCCGGGTCTAGAATGGGCAGCAGGAATGAAAATCGGGTTTTCACTCCAGCGAACATCTCACCCCTCATGAAATAGGGACAAACAACTGTAGTCTGAATGTTCAATCTCTGTTTTTTCAATTCAGCTCGCAAAGCTTCATCAAAACCGAAGGCAGCAAATTTGCTCGCAGAGTAGTCTACCAACCTGGCGCTACCCACGATGCCCCCAGCGGAGGCGATGGTGACAACGTGTCCGCTGTTTGAGCTGATCATGTCCGGGAGGAAGGTTTTGACGGTCCAGAAATGGGCCAAGACATTGACCTCCATCGTCCGTCTGAGCTGCTCATCCGTACTTTCCAGGAATGGCCTTCCCGAGACAATCCCTGCGTTGTTGATCAAGATATTAACTCTGCCAACGTCGTTCCGCACCTTCTCAGCCGTGCTGTAGACCATCTCGCGATCGGACACATCGCAATGGTAGGTATTAACCTTGTTTTCGGACCCTGAGATTTGTTCTGCAACCGTGGCGAGACCAGCGTCATCAATGTCCCAGAGTACGACATGACCTCCCCTGGCAGCAATCTTGAGAGCCAGCAAACGACCCAGGCCACAACTACCGCCGGTAATCAAAATAATCTTGTTGGTAAAGTCGGCCATTGGTTCTCCATTTTTGGTTCGTCCGGAATTTGCTTGGATGGGAGAGAAAAGCACGGGTCTGGTCAGGGCAAGCTGCTCCACAAAGGAGCATATTCGCCACTTACTGCACGCTTGGCGGAAAACGCTTGACGCAGAGAGAATTCAGGCTCTTTGTTCCACAGCTCCCCCTGGCTTGGCAGAGTCAAGGCAGACAATCGATGGTCATAGACGTTCATCCAAGCGAATTCCGGAAGAACCCCATTTTTACGGTTGACAAGATAAATGTTAGCTTCCTTATTAGCGCTTGTAGGACCTCCTCTACTCGTCCCGCCAGGGCTTTCCGGCCCTATAGAATTCCAAGCGTCTAGATGCTGCCCCAAACAGATGATGTGCATCACCCTTTTCTCGGAGTAGGGTGATTACTTGTTCCTGCGTTTGGACAGCATCCGCAAAATTCCCGACCTCGGCGTAGGCGGCTGCCAGAGTGTCCATATAGAAAGGATTGGAATTGGATGCTAAAGCCTGTTTAGCCAGTTTTACGGCTTTTCTTCCGTCCCGATACCTTTCGTCAACACACGTGGCTAATATCCAAGCCATCGAATTATATGCAGAACGGTACTCTGGGTTAACCTCTATGGCTTTGGTGTAATCAGAAATAGCCCGGTCGTATTGGCCTTTGAGTCTATAGGCAAGTCCCCGATTGTAGTAAACGGTAGCACCCCCCGGGTCTATCTCTATGGCCGCATTGAAATCAGAGATGGCCCGGTCAAACTGGCCTTTACCACCATGGGCGATCCCCCGAGCGACGTAGGCCTTGGCATGCTTCGGGTTTAACTCAATCGCCCTGGTGTAATCAGCGATGGCTCGGTCGTACTGGCCTTTGTCATCAAAGGCAATCCCCCGGTTGTAGTAGGCATTTGCATACCTCGGGTTCAACTCTATTGCTCGGGTGTAATCAGAGATAGCCTGGTCATGGTCTCCCTTCTTGTACCAGGAAAGCCCTCGATTGCTATAGGCCTCAGCATTGTTCTCCACCGCTGGTGGCGGAGTGGCGCACGCTGACACGACAATTGCCAGTACGCCTGAAATCCATCTTCTCATGGTGTGTCTCCTTCTGAAAGTTCTGGCGAGTCAGCTCTAGCCTCAGTCCACCAGCAGCAGATTGAGAAGGCAAAGCAGAAAGTGAACGGAGCAAGAGTTGCGGGAGATATGTCAGATTGACATCACGTTACTGATCAATGGACTAAACGGCAAGCGAAAAAGACACCGATCCACGCACTGGATACAAAAAAGCTCGAGCCTGAATCTACCCGGGGGTGAAAGCGATAATCTCGCCTTCAGGGATATCAACTAGTTGCAAGTCATGAACCGTCGCAAAATCCATTAAATTGCGGTTTCTCGAAAGTCTCCCCCTTGATGCAGGTCTGACACTCTGAAATCATCGCACAAAATAGGAAAGCCGATCAAGCCGTATAGTCAGCGAACTGGTTCTTTGTCAACTTTCAAGAGCCCGGGGTATACGCGGCTGTCAGGATCTCAGCTCATATTCTGACATTCTGAGCACGAGCATCTTCTTTGATGAACCCCATCTCTATTGCTCTAGGGCCATGTGGCTCTTCTGCGTCAGGTCAAGTTCGGTAGAGAACCCGAAAGTCGCATCCAGTTGAACTTCGCTGTGGGTGTGACTCGTGTGGCAGTTCTCGCAGATAAAGCGGAGCGTCTCAGCGGTGTGAGGCAGTTTGAAAATGAGTTCGCAATAGGAGGATCTACTTATGGATTCGATTTCGATCCCTGTGTTTTTTGGGCAATTTACTGAAATAGTGCCATCGGAGACATCCAGTATCACGGTTGGACAAGGAGCCTTTTCCAATATCTCCGTGATTGTTATCATGCATTTCGCCATGACACCCCTCCCCATGTTCGGAGTCGCAAAAAGCCTTCGAACCTCTTGTTTTTTCTCCAGGGCAAAAAACATGCCAATTTTGCAATGGGGGAATGGACTTCACCGTATTGCTTTCAACCAAATAATATCGCTCAGCATTTTCATGATCCATCTGGGAGCAATATTGAGAAGAGACGTCCTGCCAGTTTCAAGCAAACGCCAACTAAGTTGACGGTGTTTTTGGGTTTATAGAATAAAAATTATTATTTTCAATAAATTAAGTGTCATGAACTCGGTTGGCAGCTTTGTGGTAACCCAGTTGACATGAAAGCGAGTCAAATGAAAAGCCTCTATGGTTGGACTTTTATTTAACATCGAAAACCTGGTCCTCAGGGCCAGGTCACCCATTAAAAGGTCCTGTCAATAAGAAAATACGTCTCCATCTCAAAAAAAGATGATTTTTGCAGGGTTACCTCCGGCGCTTCATGACCTGACCTCCTCCCATTTCTGCACCCTGTTTTTCATTTGATGGAGGTGTCGGTCTTTACTTTGATCCGCACCAGAGTTCAATGGCTTTGTCAGTAAAGATGTTTAGTGGTGTTGGAGTGCTGGATTACTGGAGTATTGGACTCGTGCAATATGAGACAGAGCTAAGCAAAAAGAGTCATTCTTGAGATTTAATAAGAGGCTTTTTCATCACTCCATTGCTCCACCACTCCATGACTCCGGCTGACTCATGCAAAGGGGAAAGACCACTTAAGCCCCCTGTGGGGGCGGATCAAAGCCGGGTCCTCTGATCCCGGATTCTTTACTGTTCTTCATCCCTGTTGTCGCTACCAAGAATTCCAGTATTGCGGGCTAACAAAACTCTATCCTGCTCGCAAAGTTCAGCACGCATTTTGGGCAAACCTTCTGGGTAGTTTGCCTGAAGGAACTGAATGAGCTTTTCTCTTACCTCACAGCGCAAATCCCAGGCGCGGGACGCATCTGCTGCGCTCACCAAAGCTCTCAACTCTAATGCGCGTTCATTCGCGCCGGTCACCTGCAGTACACAGACCCGTTTGTCCCATAGCGGGGAATTCTCTGCAATCCGTTTCAGTTCCGTTCTCAGAGAGTCAATCGGCACCGTATAGTCAACCCAAAGAAAGACTGTGCCCAGTAGGTCAGCCGAAATGCGGGTCCAGTTCTGGAAAGGTTTATCAAGAAAGTACGTTGTTGGAACGATCAATCGCCTGAGATCCCAGATGCGCACCACCACGTAAGTGAGGGTTATTTCCTCTATTCGGCCCCATTCGTTTTCGACGATAACCACGTCGTCAATGCGTATGGGCTGGGTTATAGCCATTTGAATACCGGCGAACAGGGCGGCAATGGATTTCTGGGCC
>Ga0209536_100012913_pt1 | contig 12095 bp, 18 predicted proteins | sample DeeMarSeWOR28_12_FD_187461 | JGI IMG/M metagenome (GOLD analysis project Ga0209536, IMG submission 187461) | Marine sediment microbial communities from White Oak River estuary, North Carolina - WOR-2-8_12 (SPAdes) (version 2) | ecosystem: Environmental > Aquatic > Marine > Intertidal zone >...
TTATTACTATTGATGATGATGAATTAGTTGCGGTTTTAAATGGTAAGTCAAACAGAAATTGGACATTACCCGCACCACAGTTAGGTTTAATCACTCCAAACTCATTTAATAGTTTGGGTACAACAGGTGAAGGAGTATTAAGTGCGGATACGGAATACATGTGGATTACTTATCGATTTAATTCAAGTGCATTTACAGAGTCATTACATTGTAACTATTATTCTAAGATAGCTGGTCCGTCTTCAGGTTGTACAGACACATCTCAAGATATTACTTTAAGATTTGGTTCTGAGTTTCCATTCTTAAGTGGTGAGGAAAGTCTAACAGGTTTCTCAGCTAATGAGTTGATTGTATTAGCTCAGAAGACAACAGGTTCAACAAGACCTGACCCAACACTTTGGAGAGAGATAAACGTGGAATCACAAATTTCAGCATCTACAGTTAACGGTTTTGTAGTACCTTCAACATTAACGGGTAATACAATTCAAATCACTAAAAATCTATATGATGGTGCTAGCTCATCATTGTATGACCTAAGTGATTATATTGATATACCTACACTAAATCAAACGGGTATTACGTATAATTTTGGAGATGATTACTTCTTCAATGGTAATATCATAACTGATATTCAAGCCACAATATATGTAATGAACTATAAATGTAACTTAGGTCAAACACAGTTCTTAGATTCATCTAATCCAACATGGACAGGAAATGCACCTTATATTACAGAAATAGGACTTTACGATTCCAACAAAAATCTTATGATTATATCTAAAGTACAATCACCTGAAAAAAGATTAGGTGTCCAACAGTACCCGATTAAATTAGATTTTTAAAATATATGTCAGCAAGAACGGATTTGAAAAATTCCCCAAAGGTATTGGGGTTAGACATTTCTACAAAAACCATCGGATGGTCTTTGTTTGATATTCAAACTCAAAAACTTTTAGAATTAACTCACTTTTCACCGGTTATCAAACCACAACCTGAAGACAAAATTGAAGAACTTCTCGCTAAGGTTGACTTATTTGAAGAGAAATTAGCAGGGTATAAAAATTTGGGTATTACCAAAGTTATTATTGAAGAACCTCTTCTTAATTCTAATAATGTTTGGACTGTTGGAACACTACTTCGTTATAATTCAATGATTACTAAATCTATTTATGATATTTTAGGAGTTATACCAAATTTTATTTCTACCTATAATTCGAGAAAATTTGCTTGGCCTGAGTTAGTTCAAGAAAACGGTAAAGGTAAAAAAGTATTATTTGGAGGACTTCCAAAGGATATAGATAAGAAGGAAATCATATGGAAAAAAGTGGCAGAATCAGAACCACAAATTACGTGGTTATATACTCGTAACAACACTTTAAAGAAAGAATGTTATGACCAAGCGGATTCTTACACTTGTGTGATGGGTTATATGAGGCAAGAAGGTCTTTGGTGATTACTTAAAAAGACTTTATTATGATACATTTAGACACAACAAATAAGTTAATAGAAACGGCTTTAGATAACAAATTAAACAGAACCAAAGACGGTCTATTATACTTCAACACAGGTAAGTTTACTGGTAGGTCTCCTAAAGACCGATACTTCGTTGAAGGTGAATATACAAATTCAGTTATAGATTTTAATAGAGAAATCAATCAGAAGATTAGTAGAAATACTTTCGTTCTACTAAAAAATGAAATTCAGTCATACATTAAAGAAAATAGTACTTTAAAAACTAGTAGAGTTGTTGGGTTTAGTAATGACCATATGGCGACTTTTAATATTACAACAACTGAAGAGTGGGGTATTATATTTTTTAATAATATGTTGATAAACCCAAACACAGTTGAAGAAGGTAATATAGAATCATTTACAGAGTGGGATGTTTTACATGTACCAAACTTTATTATTAATGTAAAACCTAAAGATTTAAGAAGTGAGAATTTCGTTCTAATTGATTTTGAAGAAAGAACGATATTAATTGCAGGAACTAGTTATACTGGTGAGATAAAGAAAAGTATTTTCACTGTGATGAATACACTTCTAATAGATAGAAACGTATTACCTATGCATTGTTCTGCAAATGCAAACAACAAAAATGGATTTGGGGTAAATTTATTTTTTGGATTATCGGGTACTGGTAAAACCACATTATCTTCTGACCTTTTAAAGTTTTTCATTGGTGATGACGAACACGGTTGGGACGGTCAAAATGTATTTAATTTTGAAGGTGGTTGTTATGCTAAGTTAATAGATTTAGAAGAAGAAAAAGAACCTATTATATGGAGAGCCATTCACAATCAAGATGTTTTGATTAATACCTCATTACTTGAAAATGTTATTGTAAGTAAAGAAGGTGAAGTGGATTATACTGATAAAACAATTACAGAAAATATTCGCGCATCATATCCTTTAAGTCAGATTAGTGATGAGGTTAAGGTAGAAAATGTCGGTAGAGGTAACGAGGTAACCAATATATTCTTTTTATCGTTTGATGCCTTTGGAGTTTTACCTCAGATATCTTTATTAGATTCAGAACAGGCGGTTAAGTACTTTGAATTAGGTTACACATCCAAAGTTGCAGGTACAGAAGTAGGTATCAATGAACCAACAACGACATTCTCAGCATGTTTTGGTGGACCATTCCTACCAAGAAAGATTAAAGACTATTCTAACATGTTTAAAAACAAACTAAATGAAAATCCAAATGTTAAGGTATGGTTGGTAAACACAGGATTTGACAAAAACTATAACAGATTTTCACTTAGTACAACGAGAGGTGTGATTAATGGGGTAATAGATAAAAAATATAGTGAAGATTATATTCAATATAATGGTTTGAAGATACCTAAGATTATTGGTGAATATGATATGGAAACTTTATTTGAACAACCAAGTAAGGAAAGGCAAGATAAGTTTTTCCAAATGATAAACAAATAAGACAGTCACTTATTTGATTAATTAATCTATTTTATTATCTTTTCAATATGGAAGATGAGTCACTAGTTGTGGACATATTGGAAAACATTTTTGGTGAACCCCGAAATCATAATCATGGTCGGGGTCAAATCTCATTTGACTGTCCTGTATGTTCTCACGAAATCAAAGGTTTAGATAAGGGTGATGGTAAAGGTAACTTAGAGGTTAACTACGACCAACACGTATTTAAATGTTGGGCGTGTGCAGAGACTCACAACACCAAAGGACATTTGGGATATCTTATTGACCGATTTGGGGGTAAGAAAGACCGAGAATACTATGAGTTAGTTCGTCCTGACGATTATGAACGTGCTGAGAAAGAATATAAGAAACTAAAGTTACCTGAAGAATACCAAAGGTTTAGTGATGTCCATCCTGCTCATATGAAAAGAAGAGAGGCATTTAATTATCTAAAGAAAAGAGGAATCACAGAAGAAATTATCGAAAAGTATGATATTGGTTATGCCGAGAAAGGTGAATATGCTGGTAGAATTATCGTACCATCTTATGACCTTGAGGGTGAACTTAACTACTTTGTCGCAAGGAGTTGGTACCCACGTGAGAAGTTCAAATACAAAAACCCACAAGCACCTAAAGAACTATTAATCTTCAATGAAAGTCGAATCGATTGGAATGAAGACATATATTTGGTTGAGGGTGTTTTTGATGGGTTCTTTGTACCAAACTCTATTCCGTTATTAGGTAAGTTTGTTTCAGACTTATTATGGGAAACCTTGTATGATAAAAGTCAGGGTAGAATTATAATATGTTTGGATGGTGATGCTTGGTTAGATGCGGTGAGAATATATGAGAAATTAAGTGGAGGTAGATTATATGGTAAGATAGATGTTATCAAACTACCAAAGGATAAAGACTTGGGAGATTTACGAGGGGAAATCAAACCAGAATATTATGTAGAATTAGAGAAGTTATGAATTTAAATGAAATTGCAAACGAAATAAGAGAAGCGGTTGAGGAAAAGAAGAAAGACTTAAATCTTCGATTTATTGAAGAAGACCACATATATTATATGAGGGATTTGGATGGGAGAGTTAAAAGTAACTTTCCATCGGTATCGAGGGTAATAAAGAAGTTCTATGAACCTTTCCCTGCGGAAGATATTGCATATAAAAAGGCGAAGGGTGACCGTATTGAGATGCAACGTCTGTTAGATGAATGGGCAGCAGCGGGAACCTATGCGACAAATATGGGGTCACGAACCCACTTTTTGTTGGAGAAGAAAACCATTGAGATGAATGGTGATTATAAAGAGGTTAGGGAACCAATCTTTGAGTGTGACTTAGAACAGGAGATTAAGAGTAACAGTATGATTAAAGCTGGTGAGAAGTTCTTGAAGTTGATGAAAGAACGAGGTGCGGTTTTATTGGATACGGAAATGGTTTTAGGTCATCCTGAATTGGGGTATACTGGTCAACCTGACAAAACATGGTTAATAATGAACAAAGAAAAGACAGGTTTTGGTTTGGTAATTACGGATTGGAAAACAAACAAAGAAAAGAATTTCAAAACGAATGACTTCACTCAACCGATGTATGAACCTTTTGGTGAATATCCAAACAATGCTTTGGGTCACTATTATTTACAACTACCTTTATATGGTAGATTATTATTAAAGATGTTAGAAGGTACAAAATACGAAAACCTTAAATTAATGGGTTGTGTTATTGTCCTTCTAAAAGATAATTCGGACTTTGAAGAGTTCAGGGTTCCAAAACAAGTAATCCAAAAAATATTTGACATGGATATAAAAAAACATTTAAGATAAGATGAAAGAACCAAATTTTAATATTAACTTTGCTGAACAACCTACTGTAGTTTGTGAGAAATGTGATAACAAATTCTTTAAAAAGGTTACAGTTATGAAAAGAGTGAGTAAGTTACTTACGGGTTCAGCTCAGGATGAGATTGTACCTTTAGAGACTTATGCATGTGAGAGTTGTTCTCACGTTAATGATGATTTTAACCCTTTCAAGGATGAGTAAACATGATGACTTCATCTTTTGGGATGAAATGTGGAACACATCAGGTGACACTAAAGCTGACACAACCGTTAATAACGTCAGCTTATTACCTGATGAACAATGGGATTATTATTCAGGGTTACCCAACCCAACGTATTATGAAAAAAACAATGAAGATGAGAAAAATATTACAGAAGATAGCGTGGAAGACACACCGATGGAATCTTAAGTTTGGTCTGTTCAACATCTATTTGGGTGGTGACCACAACAAGTTTGGTTTCCAAATAATGAATATTCACAATGGTATTTTTTGGGAGGGTTCACTATTTGAAATTACGTGGGTTTTTCCAACAGTGACTCATGCGGGTGAACTTACTATTGATATTCTTTACCTATTTGAGAAATGGGATAATTGGTGTATCGATATGAGTGACCGAGTGTTGTGGGGTAAAAAACTAAACTGGTGGGAACAATTAAACTATTACCTACACGGTAAATTTAAATCAATACGATGATAAAAAAATTAGTACATTTTTCAGATTTACACGTCCGATTATTTAAGGACCATGACCTTTACAGAGATATCCTAATGGATATGTTAGCTCAGTTTCGTGAGATTAAACCAGACCGAATAGTTTTTACTGGTGATTTGGTTCACAGTAAAAATCAGATGACACCTGAACTGATTGAGTTTGTCGCTTGGATACTTACAGAGTGTGCCAACATTACAAAAACGGTTTTGATTATTGGTAACCACGACTTTTTAGAGAACAACCTAAATCGTGTGGATGCCTTATCACCAATCATTAATTCATTGGAAAACCCAAACATCGTTTATTACAAAGACTCAGGTGTTTACACTGATGAGAACATTGATTGGGTGGTTTACTCATTGACAAATCACAACTTACCACCTGAGATTGAAAAGTCAGACAATCTAAAGATAGGGTTGTTTCATGGACCAGTTCAGGGGTTAAGTACCGACATTGGATATAAGTTTGATGAAGGATATGATACAGATAAATTTAAAGGGTGTGATTTAGTACTTTGTGGTGACATTCACAAAAGACAGACATTTGATATTCCTGGTGGTAAAAAGGCTTACATGATTGGTTCAACGATTCAACAAAACTTTGGTGAAAGTATAAATAGACATGGTTTTGGTATTTATAATGTAGAAGATGATAAATACGAAACGGTAGATTTACACAACTATAGACCATTCTTGAAGTTTAAAATCACCGACATTACAGACTTAGAACATGGCGTCGAAAAACTCACAAATAATTGATTTAGACACAAAACTTTGGAAAGACATTGACGAGTTTTGTAAACTGAATGAGATTGAAGATACTGAAAAGTTTTTTCATGATTGTTTCATAAAAGGTTACTCAATAGAAAAGAATGGATTGTTAAACAGTTCAGAACCTGAGATAATAGAAAAAGAAATCATCAAAGAGGTTAAGGTTGAGGTCCCCGTTGAAGTTGAAAAAATAGTCGAAAAAGTTGTTGAGGTTGAAAACACAGAAAAGATTGATGAGTTGTTGTTAAAAATACAACAACTGAAAAAAGACTTACAAAAAAAACCAAAAACCATAACCAAAGAGGTTGAGGTACCCGTTGAAATCATCAAGGAAGTTGCTGTTGAGGTTGAAAAGATTGTTGAAAAGGAAGTTATTAAAGAGGTAGTTAAAGAAGTAGAAAAAGTTGTTGAGGTAGAAAACACTGATAAGATAGGTGAACTATCTAAAAAAATAACACAGTTAGAAAAGGACCTTAAGAAGAAACCAAAGACCGTAACTAAAAAGGTTGAGGTAGAAGTACCAGTCGAGGTGATAGTAGAAAAGGAAGTATACATTACCGATGACGAACAGGTTACTGAACTTGGCGGGAAAATCACCAAGTTGGATGAGGAAAAGAAAAAACTTTCTACTAAGATTAAAGATTTAGTAAAAGAAGGTCAAAAATTTTCCAATAAAATCACTGAAATGGAAAATATTTTCCAAGAAGAAAAAGATGAACTGTTGTTAAAAATACAACAGTTGGAAGAGGATAGTGATACGCAAATATCCGCAATGATACGTAAAATAGACGATAAGGAGAATGAAAAGAGTGAATTGGAGGGGAGAATTTCTGAGTTGGAAGTTCTTTTGGAGAAAAAACCTAAAGAGGTTATTAAGGAAGTTGAGATAATAAAAGAAGTACCAGTTGAGGTAATCAAAGAAGTTGAAAAGGTTATAGAAAAAACTGTAACTAAAGATATGGATAAAGTAAAAATGTTACAGGAAACCATACAAAAACTTCAGAGTGAACTCAGGGAAAAGAAAGAAAACATTTTACTATTAGAAAATAATATTGTAGAATTAAAGTCGATGGTTGGTCCAAAGAAGGGGAAAATATCAACATCATCAAATTTAGGAGATAATTTATATAAGTAATGACAACACTATTAGCATGGTTAATCGCGGCTTACGGAATGAGCCAAATAATCGTATACGGAAGTATATTTGAAGGATTTAGAGAGTCTATCCATAAATGGGGTAACAACCCAATGATGTATTTTAGTTCGATTGGTAAGTTCTTCTCAGGACTTATCTCGTGTATGATGTGTACATCAACGTGGGTGGGATTCTTTATGAGTTTTATCTACTCACCGTGGGTTAACTTCATGGATGTTCATCCAGCTTTGGGTGTATTCTTTGATGGTATGTTAGCTTCAGGTGGGGTTTGGGCAATCAACGCAATCATTGAATGGTTTGAGAAAAAATAATGGAAGAGGAAAAGGACTATCAAGCGTTAAAGTATCATCTGTTTCCGACAGATTACAGATTGTTGTTTAGAATATTTGCTGTGTTTGTGAGCTGGTACTATAACGGTTCAGTCTTATGGGGACTATTACACTTCTTCTTCGGTTGGATTTACCTCGTCTATGTTATGATGATGGGTGGATTTTCTGAAGGCGGCCTTGGCGATATAATTAAGTACTATATCGGCAATTAGAACCACTTGTTTTTTTTAAAGTAAAACCACATTGCGATAATTGTGGTGACACATAAGAAAGAAAATACCCAAAAACCTTTATCGTCACTAATCAAAGGAACATCATCAAAGTTCATACCCCACATACCTGTAAAGAAAGAAAGAGGTAAGAAGATTGTTGACCAAATTGTAAGAAGGTTCAATCGATGGTTAATCTTTTCATTTTGTTTTTTCTCGTGGACATTGTCTAACGACTCCATCATTTGAATTAAGGTATCAATTTGTGTGTCTTCGGGGTTGTCGAGTTTGTACTTAAGCATTGAAGATTTGAACTTATGGATTTCCAAAGCACTAAAAGGAAAATTATCTTCATCGATATACTTTTCAATCAATGAGATTTGTTTCTTAAATTCTGTTATTTCTTCCATATGTCTAAAACCCATAGTGTTGATTCTAAAAAGTAGGATAGACCTACAAATAATAAACCATAGTGTGTCCATCCATTGACAGGTTGTTCGAAATCTTGTATAATAGATGGGATGGTCGCAACGATTATCGAAATCGAAAATAATAACTTAACGAGCTTGTTATTCATGAATTTTGTTATTATATTTCTCATAAGTACAATTAAACTATAATAATAATTATGCCGAAATCTAAAAAAAGAGGGGGACAGAAAGCCCACAACAAACGAGTTCAGAGAAGAAAACAAATGGTTCAAGCTGAACAAAAAAGAATTTCCAACATCTGGAATGAGGAAATGATGAAGGAAATTGAAAGACTCCGTGCGGAGTTACCAAAACAAGAAGAAGGTGAAAACGCTTCTGATAATACCACTCCAATAATGGAGTAATGGATTTGTTTAATCCGCCAATAGAACTGAATTATACACATATGTCACACAACTTAAATGTGGAACAATTAGAAAACCCGTACATTCAAGTGGTATGGGAAGATGTTCCTGAGAACTTCACAACGGAGAGAATCAAACGAGTTAAGAGTTACTTTGAAAACAAGTATAAGTCAAAGAATGTAAATGTTATTACCAAAGTTAAGACTGAAGGTGAGGAGTTGCAGTCTGTTGATGTCTCTGTTAACATTTTGGATGAGAACTACCAGCGTGAGCTCATTGGTAAGTATTTAGAAACCAGGGAGTTGGACTCTATGAAAGACCAAATCGTTGAGTTGGACAAAGTGGTTGAGGGGAAAATTGCTGCGGATAAAACAGAAATTACACCATTTAAGAAGTGGTATATCAAAAAGATTGAATTTTCAAACTTCTTGTCCTTTGGGGACAACCAAGTATTGGATTTTGACAAGGTAAAAGGAATCAGTACTGTTGAGTCTAACCCACCTAACTTTGGGGGTAAGACAGTATTGACGGTTGACCTGTTGTTATTCTTATTCTTTAACACCACAACCAAATCAAGTAAGGCAGAAGAAATCTTTAATAGATTTAGAGACAAGAATACGGTGAGTGTAAAGGGTGAGATTAGTATCGATGGTGAAGACTACGTGTTGGTTAGAAACGTGGACCGAAAACTAAAGAGAAACGGTGAAGATTATACCGTATCTACTAAGTTGGACTTCTTCAAAAAACTTGCCGATGGTTCGTTACAGAACTTCACTGGTGAACAACGCAGAGAGACCGAAGCGTTCATTAAGAGTTCCATAGGTACGATGGAAGACTTCTTGATGACGATTCTAACTACCGCAACAAATCTTGAAGAACTGATTGATGCCAAACCAACGGCAAGAGGTCAGGTCCTTTCAAGGTTCTTAGGTTTAGATTCTCTTAAATTAAAGGAGGAGACAGGGAAAGAGTTGTATTCTACATTCTCAAAAGGAATGTTGTCCAACATATATAATGTTGAGACATTAAAACAAGACATTGAAGAACAGAAGGAGAATATAAAAACCTATAAGGGAAACATCAAAACTCATGAAGGGAGTTTGGTTGATGTTGAAGCAAGAATCGAGAAGGGGCAAAGTTATCGAGACGAGTTGATTCAAAAGAAACATACTGGTTTGGACCAAGAACTTATTTCATTGAAACCTCAAACACTTGAGGTGGACATCAACGAATACGATGTGAAAATCGTTCAGACTGAATCCAACTTAAAAGAAATCAAAGTTGAAGAACCAAAGGATTATTATCATGAAGACAAACATGACGAGGTTAAGGAAAAACTTTCAGACACGAAAGTAAAGGTAGGTTCATTGCAATCAAAGATTTCAGATATCAAAGAAGAGTTGGAAGGGTTTGACGATGGTGTCCAATGTCAGTATTGTGGGATTGTATTAGCAGAATCTGAATATACTGACAAGAAGAAATCATTGTTTAATGACCTCAATATAGAGTTGAGTCAAGAGACAATCATGATGGAAGCGTATGACAAAGATGAAAAGACATACGTCCAACTAAAGAAAGATTTCGAGCAATATGAAAGAAATAAGTTGATTAAGGAGAAGTACGAAATTCAAAAAGAGTCTTTGGAACTGAAGAAGAAAGAGTTGGTTGAAAAACTTCGTAGGTACAAAGAAGCACAAACTTTATTGGAGGAGAACAAAAAGATTGACGAAACTCTTTTGAAGGCTGACATGAGATTAGAAGAGCTCAAACGTGAGAAGGAAGGTTACATGTTGAACATTCAAAATCTGAAGAATCAGATTGAAAAGAGTGAGGAGAAGATTGAATCCAACAATGAAAAAATTACTCAGATTGCCGAAGAGTTTGAGAAAGAAAAGGTATATAAGTTATATCAAGACATCTTTGGTAAGAACGGTATTAGTAAGATGATTATGAAAACAATGATGCCGGTGATTAATTCAGAACTACAACGACTATTGTCAGATTCGGCCAAGTTCAAACTTGAGGTAAGAATCAATGACAAGAACGAAGTGGAGTTCATACAGATTGATAATGAGACACAGATTGAAAAGTTGATATCATCGGGTTCGGGTTATGAGAGAACAATTTCATCTTTGGCTCTTCGAGCAGTCTTGAGTAAGGTTTGTTCATTACCAAAACCAAACGTCATCGTATTTGACGAGGTGTTCGGTAAGATTTCAAATGAAAATTTGGAAATGGTGTATGAGTTTTTCGTGAAGATTAAAACATACTTTGATAAGATTTTGATTATTACTCACAACCCTATGTTGAGTCAATGGTCAGATGGTGTAATAAAAATTGAAAAAACGGATAACGTAAGTAAGGTAGTACAATAATGGAATTTCATTCAGCAAAAAGATTAACAGAAGAAGGTAAACAAAAGGTGGCTTTCGTGGATATTGACGAGACCATCTGTTACTATGAAGATGAGAATAACAGAAGATATGATTTGTCTATTCCAATCGAAGAGAATATTGCAAAGATTAATAAACTTTATGATGAGGGATGGAAGATTGTCTATTGGACTGGTCGAGGTTCCGTATCAAAGAAAGATTACACTGAATATACACGTGAACAACTGAAAGGATGGGGATGTAAGTTTCATGACTTGGTTACTGGAACGACACCACATTCAAAACCACATTTTGATTTGGTGATTGATGATAAAGCAAAAAGAATAGAAGAGTTGTAGATGAATATATTAGTTACAGGTGGTGCTGGATTTGTAGGTTCAAATCTCATAAAGAAACTACTTAAACAATATCCTGACTGTAAAATTGTGTCAGTCGATAACTACTTTACAGGTAAAGAATCTAATCACCATGAAGGTGCGACATATCTTTTTGCGGTGGGGATGCGAAACGGTAAGACGGTTGCAAAATTCACCCTGCGGTCGCTGGAAGACCAGAGGACAGTGGAAGTGCTCGGCGAGAATCGAACAATCATGTCAGAGGACGGGGTCTTCACAGACAATTTCGAGGCTTGGGATGTTCATCTTTACCGAATCGGGGGCAAGAACGCAAAATGACACAAGCCATCCTGTGGGTCGTTTTTCTCGCCGGAGACCTCGGTAACCAAAGCGATTGTGGGATGGGCCCAGATAAAACACTCTGGTTTCAGCCGGGGTTAAATACGGCTACCGTTTGCGGAAATAAAAAGTTGCAAATCTTATCTGCTTACCTTAGAATTCAGGCCGATAGTTTACTTTTTTTAAAGGAATCTAAAAAATGAAATACGACGTAGCTGGTTTGCCACTGGCGGCG
>Ga0209536_100012914_pt1 | contig 12094 bp, 11 predicted proteins | sample DeeMarSeWOR28_12_FD_187461 | JGI IMG/M metagenome (GOLD analysis project Ga0209536, IMG submission 187461) | Marine sediment microbial communities from White Oak River estuary, North Carolina - WOR-2-8_12 (SPAdes) (version 2) | ecosystem: Environmental > Aquatic > Marine > Intertidal zone >...
CGATGGTCAGGGTCGGATCACCAACGGCGCAAGTCCCGCACGCGGAAGCCTCCGACGCAATCCAAGACGGCGCGAGCAGCACCGCGATCGCCCAACAACCCTTCACCGGCCTTAGCTTAGGGAAGGAACCCCTCCGATCGTACGCGGCAAATCGTCGCGGCGGCTCAGCGCGACATGGGGAACTTCGACAGCTTACGTTGGAGCGAGCGCCGATGAATTCCCAATCTTTCCGCCGCCTTGGTGATGTTGCCCCCGCAGTCGGTCAGCACCCGCTGGATGTGCTCCCATTCGACCCTGGCCAAAGACGGCGTCTCGGGAGTGACGGTTTCTGAGGCCGTGCCCTCCGAATGGGTTCCGGCATCTCCCCGCTCGAACGAAGCGATCACCTCATCGACGTCAGCGGGTTTGGTCAGATAGTGCCTCGCACCGAGGCGCACTGCTTCGAGCGCTGTAGCGATGCTCCCGTAGCCGGTCAGCACCACGATCTTGGTCGCTGGATCGATCCGGTGGAGCTCGCGCACGACCTCCAAACCCGACTTCCCCGGCATACGGAGATCGACCACGGCGTACTCGGTGCTCTCCTGCTGAGCGACTGCCACCGCACGATCGTAGCCATCGGCTTCTTGTGCTTCGTAGCCGCGCTCCTCGAAGGCACGGGCCATCCGCGACCGGAGTCGCTGGTCATCATCGACGAGCAGAATCGAAGGCTTTGGGTTGCTGCGGTCTTGGGCGTCGGTCATGAGCGCTGTGGAAGCACGACCCGGATCGTCGTACCTCGGCCGCTAGCGGACTCGATCGTCAGCTGGCCGTGCAGGGAGTCTACGAGCGTCCGTGCGAGGAACAAGCCCAGGCCCATCCGGTCACCGGTGCTCTTCGTAGTGAAGAACGGCTCTGTTGCGCGTGCGACTGCCAACTCGTCCATGCCCTTGCCTTCGTCGACGAAGCAAAGCTCGATGCCTCGATCGACCGTCCGCACCTCAAGTGAAATGCGCCCGGTGTCACAGGCATCGAAACCGTTGCGTGCGATGTTCTCGACCATCTGCACGAGGGCGGCCCCGGGTGCCTCAACATAGGCAACCTCAGTCGAGGTGACCCAGCGTTCTGATTGCTCCGGGCTCAGGCGCGCGCGCACTTGCGCGAACAGCGCCTCGACCGAGATCGAGCTCAGCGCCTCGCCCACGTGCTCGCCGCCTGCCGCCGCCATGCGGCCGAGGACCAGGCGGCATCGCTCGAGCTCTTCGCGAATCAGCTTCGCATCCTCGACCAGCCCCTCACAGCCCGGAACCTTTCGAGCTTGACGTTCCATCTCCTTGGCGGCGACCGCGATCGTGCCGAGCGGCGTGCCGAGCTCGTGCGCCGCACCAGCCGCCAAGGTCGCAATCGAGGCAAGCTTTCCCCAGCGGTGCGTCCGCTCTTCGGCCTCGGCAAGCGCCCGCTCACGCCTGCGGAGCTCCAAAGACAGCTGGCTCACGAAATAGGTGATGAGCGCCACCGCTAGAACCAAGGCGATGAACATCCCGTACAGATGGGCTTGAAACCCACCACTTTGTTCGGCATGGCCCAGGTGCTCACTCGGCACGTGAGCCACGAACAGCGTTGCGAACGACACGATCGAGAGCCCAGCGATCGTCCAGGTCCAGGTCGGCGCGAGCATCACCGCGGACATCGCGATGTAAACGACGTAGATGACACTGAACGGGTTGGTCGGGCCACCTGAGAGGTAGAGCAGGCCCGAGAGGAGCGCGACGTCCAAAACGAGGAACGCGCCTAGATGACCTGCATCAGCCTTGCGCGACGCCAGCCAGACGTTTGAAAGGGCGCCCACGGCCACCAGCGACCACATCGGAACGAGGGGAAGGGCAACCCCGAGGCCCTCTGCGGCGATTAGAATGGCAGCCGCTTGAATGGCGAGCGCTCCCCAGCGCATCCTCGACAGCCATTGCGCACCGGTTTCCGACGCTCGTTCTTCGCCGCTCACGACTCGGATTGAGCTTCGTTGGCCGAGTCCAATTCAACGTTGCCGTACATCGCTTCGGCGATCTTGTAGGCGCTCAGCTCGAGGGTCTCGAGGGCGTCTTTGATGGCGATCGCGTCGCCTTCGTTCACGGAATAGTGCAAGGCCTCGATGTCGGCCTCGACCTGAGCCACGACCTCTTCGGGAACCAGCTCGCGGCATTCCGCAACCGCCCGCTCGCTCGTGTAGAGCAGTGCTTCAGCCGCATTGCGGAGCTCGGCGAGCTCACGACGCTTCTGGTCGGTCGTCCTGTACGCGTCGGCTTCTTCGATGATGCGCTCGATGTCTTTTTCGGTGAGGCCGCTCGATGCAACGACGCGGATGTTCTGCTCACGGCTGGTTCCGAGATCCTTGGCGCTCACGTTCACTACGCCGTCGGCGTCGATGTCGAAGGTCACTTCGATTTCCGGAACACCTCGCGGTGCAGGCAGGATCGGCGCAAGCTCGAACTTTGCCAAGGACTTGTTGTCCGCTGCCATCTCGCGCTCGCCCTGCAATACGTGAATCGGCACGAAGGACTGGTTGTCGACGCTGGTTGTGAACACCTCTTTGGCGCGGGTGGGCACCGTGGTGTTGCGCGGGATCAGCTTGTAGAACACGCCGCCGCCGGTTTCGACACCGAGGCTCAGGGGCGTCACGTCGAGCAGCAGAACCTCTTCGACCTCCCCAGCCAGCGCAGCGCCTTGCAGGGCGGCGCCCATCGCCACCACTTCGTCCGGATTCACCCCCTTGTAGGGCGCCTTTCCGAAGAAATCCTTAACCTTCGACTGGACCAGGGGCATGCGCGTTTGACCACCCACCAACAGTATTTCGTCGATATCTTCCGTCTTGACGCCCGCGTCCTCCAGAGCCTGTTTGCAGGGCCCGAGCGTCCTGTCGATGATTTCCGACACCAGGATCTCGAGCTCACTCCGCTTGAGCTTGGTTTCGAGATGTTTTGGGCCCGATTCGTCGGACGCGATGAACGGAAGGTTGATTTCCGTCTCGAACGAAGAGGAGAGCTCGTGCTTCGCCTTCTCGGCCTGCTCTTTGAGGCGCTGAAGCGCGACGCGATCACCGTGCAAATCGATTCCGCTGCTCTCTTCGAAGCGCCGAGCCAGCTCTTCGACTAGGGCGTTGTCGAGGTCTTCGCCGCCGAGGTGGGTGTCGCCCGCGGTCGACTTCACGCTGAAGACGCCGTTGGCGATCTCGAGGATCGAAATATCGAAGGTGCCGCCGCCCAAATCGTACACGGCAACGCGCTTGCCTTCCTTCTCTTCGAAGCCATACGCAAGTGCTGCCGCAGTCGGCTCGTTGATGATTCGGCGAACTTCGAGGCCTGCGATCTTGCCTGCCGCAATCGTCGCAGAGCGCTGCGCGTCATTGAAGTACGCGGGCACCGTCACGATCGCTTCTTGGACATCCTCCCCGAGGAACGACTCCGCGACCTCACGCATCTTTTCGAGGATCATGGCGGAGATTTCCGGTGGCGAGTATCGATGACCGTGCGCTTGGATCCAGGCGTCCCCGCCCTCGTTCTCGACGACCTCGTAAGGCACTGCGCGCTTGTGCCTCTGCGCGGGCTCGGCTTGGAACGGAAGTCCCATCAGTCGCTTAATGGCGAAGATCGTGCTCTGAGGATTGGTCACGCCCTGGCGCTTGGCCACGCTGCCCACGCGCCGCTCGCCGTCCTTCGCAAAAGAGACCACCGAAGGTGTCGTGCGGCTCCCCTCGGCATTCGGAATGACCTGCGGCTCCCCGTTGTCGACGAACGCAACACAGGAGTTGGTCGTGCCCAGATCGATCCCGATGATTTTCCCCATCTCGCCCTAGCCCCCTTTATACTCCGACCTCAAGGCTTGTCGCAGCAAACCTGCGATCACCCATCGTCCTGGTCGCCTTCCGCGGATGGGGAGCCGCCTCCTTCGTCCGTGCCGCTCGGCGGCTTGGCCACCACCACCATGGCGGGCCGCAAGAGACGGTCTCCGAGGAAGTAGCCTGGAACGATCTCGGTCACGATGGTGCCTGGCGCATGCTCGTTGGTCTCCTCCTGCTGCATGGCGTCGTGGCAAGTCGGGTCGAATTGTTGCCCAACGGTCGGGACGCGCTTGAGCCCCAGGCGTTGGGCAACGTCCTCGAAGCCGCGCAGCACCATGCGGACGCCCTCGGAGACCGCCGAAACCTCGGTGGCGCCCGCCATCGCGTCCGCTGCCCGTTCGAGATTGTCGACGATCGGTAAAACCTCGCGGAGCGTGTCCTCGATGCTTCGGCGGCGAACCTCTTCGATCTCCTTGCGCGATCGCTTGCGAAAATTGTCGAAGTCGGCGGCAATCCGAAGGAGCTGATCGCGCATTCGGTCGCGTTCTGCCTGCGCCTTCTCGAGGTCGCTGATCTCGGCTGCTCCCTCTTTGGCCGCCTCTTCCTCCGGAAAAATGACCTCATCGTCTTCGACAGCCCCGTTGGTCTGCTCGTCTTCCGGTTTGTCCCCCGCGTGTTCGCTCATTCCCCCAACCGTCTTTCTCTAGGAGCCCTTGGATCTGCCTGGCAGCCTTCCATCGAGGACGTCGCTTAGCACATCGGCTGCAAATCCTACCAAAGGTACGTATTTCTTGTAGTCCATGCGTGTGGGACCGACGATGCCAAACGAGCCAACCGGGGTCCCATCCCGGCGATACGGGCTCGAAATGACGCTGATGTCGTTCACGTCGTCGAGGGCCGCCTCCGAGCCGATGAAGACCTGAACGCCATCGGTGAGCAAGGTCTGCTCGAGCAGCTCGAGAAGCTTCTGCTTTTCCTCGAAGGCGCTCAGGTATCGGCGGATCTTCTCCGCATCGCCGAATTCCGGGCGATCGAATAGAGCACCCTGGCCTTCGATGACCACCTGGGTTCGTTCCGGCTCGCCTCCGACCGTGGCCTCGACCATCTGCTGGGCCTGCTCACGCAAGACCTGATACTGGCTTTCTTCGGTGGCGAGGCGCACGGCAAGCAGATCTCGGACCTCCTCGAGTGTCCGACCGCCGACCAGCTCAGCCAGGTAATTGTTCACGCGCTCGAGGCTTTGGTCGTCCACTGCGAGCTCTGTCACGACCACTCGATTTTCGACCGTGCCACTCCGCGTCACCAGTACCGCGAGTGTCCGTCCCTCGGCGAGCCGCATGAAGCGCAATTGATCGAGGCTAGTCTTCGCGACCTGCGCTCGCGCGATGATCGCCGCCGTCCCAGTGAGGCGGCTCAGAAGCTGCCCTGTTTCGCGTACCGCGTCGGCACCAGGCTCCAAGCTCTGAAGCCGTCGGATCAACGCGGTCCGGTGTGCGCCGGAGATCTCCCCGGCGCTGGCCATCGCATCGACGAAGCGTCGAAACCCCGCATCGGTCGGGACGCGGCCCGCACTGGTGTGTGGCTGGTGCAGAAGCTCCGCTTCTTCCAAATCTGCGAGCACGTTCCGGATCGTCGCTGGTGACAGTTGAATGGCATAGCGCTTCGCGATACGTCGCGAGCTCACGGCCTTTCCCGACGCGATGTACTCGGTCACGACCGCGAACAGGATTCGGCGATGCCGCTCGTCCAAGGTGATTGTCACACTCCCAAAGAAAGTAGAAGCTGCAGGGGTTCTGTCAAGCCCGCGAAACTGGACAGAAAATTGCAAACCAGACCCGGATTGAGGCAGGCTCGGCACGTGAGAGCAGGCGCTGAGCTTCTTCCGTTCGCCCTGATGGTGATGGCCGTCATGACGGTCCCCACGCTGGTCCTCGACGAGCAGGGTCTGCCCCGCTATCGGCACCTCCGCGAAGAGCTTCAGGAGCTGCGCGCATCCAACGAGGAGCTGGTCCAGGAGATCGCCATCCTCAAGGGCCAGATCGACGCTCTCCGCAGCGATCCAAACTATGTCGAACGAATTGCCCGGGACGAGCTGGGGATGGTTCGGGCCGAGGAGTTCGTATTCCAGTTCCCCCCGCCCTAGGTAGGCGGATTTCCCACATTCGAGCCAATTTCTTGCTGAACGGATGCTTCGGGGCGTAACAGCGAGTGGGTATGACGGCCCTCGTCCAGGCAGCGCTTCGCGCAAGGCGCACCGCGCGGTCGACATGGGGAGCGGCGGCCGGCTTCCTGCTCGGCGCGTTCTTGCTAGCGGGTTTCTTTCTTCCCGAGCGCCATGGTTGGGGATGGGGACATCTGGCCTGGTTTGTCAGCTGGTTGTTGCTTTTCGGACATCGCGCTCGGAGCGCCTATCCAGAAGGCACGAACCCGAAGTCGGCGTTCGAGCTCGGCGTCCTGCTGCTCGTGGGCGTGCATGCCTTGATTCAGTTTCGTGGCGGGGTTGCCAGTGAGCTCTATCCGTTGAGCTATGTCGCCGTCGCTCTCGTGGCCGCGTTCGCCACGGGTCGGGCAGGCATTGGGGTCGTGCTCTTCGCGCTCGCGCTAGGATTCGCAGTCGCAGTCCTCGGCGAGCACGCTCGCGATCCCCTCCGCCTCGGCTTCAACGCGCTCTTCACCGTGGGCTTTGGGGCGCTCAGCTATCTGTTCACGCGCGCCGAGATCGTTCGTGTGCGCCGCAAGTCCGCGCTCGAGCTCGAAGCACAGAAGGAAAAGGTCCGCGACGACACGCGACTCTTTCGTTTGGTTGCGCCCTCGTCGGGCGGGGCGAGGGACGAGGATCGCCTCTATCAAACCAGCGTCCAAGAGGTTCGCCAAGCGCTCTACCACGCTCTGCATTTGCTCCACCAGACGCTGGACCTCCACACCTGCGTGCTGCTGATGCCAACGGGCGAAGAGGACGAGCTTACCATCGTCGAATCGGTCTCGGAGAGTGACGACCTTGCGGACGGCCCGTTCTCCCTCGGCGCGGGCGCGGTCGGAGCGGCCGTTCGCCGAAAGTTGACCACCAACCTTCAACAGATTCGGCCCGGATACGCGGGCATTTGTTACTATCGGGGCCCAGCACCGATCCGTTCGTTCATCGCGGTGCCCGTCCTCGAGCGAGGCCATCTCCGGGCTGTCCTTTGCGCCGATCGCGTCGTCGACCGAGGCTTCAGCCCCGAGGAAGAGCAACTGCTCCGCGACAGCACCTCCCACGTCCTGCGTGCGTTCGAGAACGAACGCGTCTTCATGCAACTCGAGCGCTCGAAACTAGAGCAGGAAATCCTCTATCGGGTCTCCCAAGACCTCAGCACCGCACGGACACAAGACGCCGTCATGGAAGTGGGCCTCAAAGCGGCGCGAGAAATCGCGCCACACGACTTCGCCGCAGTGACCGAATACCAAGCGGAGGGCAGGCGCCACAGCGTGCGACGCGCTTCAGGTGAGCGCGCGCTCGACTTTCAAGGCCTTCGCTTTCGCGACAACACTTCGCTCACGGCCATGGTCGTCAAGAACCGACACTACCTACCGTACCGTGGCGACTTCGATCCCAAACAGCAGGTGCTCTTCACCAAGAAGGCCAAGCTCAAAGGAATGGAGTCGCTTCTGGTTCTGCCATTGGTGGTGCGCGAGGAACCCATCGGTACGCTGATCGTTGCGGCCAAAGCGCCCGGCGCATTCGGAGCCCCGGTGCGCGCGACGCTGCAAGCGCTTTCGAACCACCTCGCCGTTGCGATGGCCAACGCGCGGCTCGTTCGCCAACTCGAGGAGCTCGCCACAACCGACGGGCTGACCGGCTGCTTGAACAAGCGCGCGTTTCTCGACCAGATGGAGCAGAAGCTTCTTGCAGCGCAGCGATTCGGCCGAAAGCTCTCCGTCATCGTGACCGACCTCGACCACTTCAAGGCCGTCAATGACACCTACGGCCACGCAGCGGGTGACCGGGTTCTTCAAGAGCTCGGCCAGGTGCTCAGGCGGGTCAAACGGGAGACCGACCTCGTGGCGCGATTTGGGGGCGAAGAGTTTTGCGTGCTCTGCGAAGAAACCGACTCGCGCGGCGCTCAACTTCTCGCGGAGCGCGTTCGGGAAGAGCTGGCGGGCGCCGAGCTCCAAACCGAGCTCGGCCCATTGAGGGTGACGGCCTCGCTTGGCGTCGCGACCTTCCCAGACCACGCATCGACCGCGCCGGATCTGTTCGCGCAAGGCGACAAGGCGCTCTACGAAGCAAAGCACCGCGGCCGCAATCGGGTCTGCACCGTCTAGTCGGCTCCGGACGCGCAGCGCTTCAGGCGCGCTTGCGTTCGAGTGTTTCCGGGTCGAGCATCCACTGGAAGCAGCCATTTGCTTCCGGACCTGCTTCGACGCTCAGCAGGCAAGCCGAGGCCGGTTGAAATGAAGGGGTCGTGGTGAGCCGGCCGAGGTGGGCAGCAAGCAGGCCTATCTTGGGCATGTGAGAGACCATGACGATGAGCTCGTCATCCTCGGCATCTTCGAGCGGTTCGAGTACCTGCGCCATGGTGCCCTCTTCGGTCGAGAGCGCGCTCAGCACTTCGACGGGACCGTTGAAGCTGGGCTGGCTAGCGGCCAGCAGCTCGGCGGTTTGGACCGCGCGCACCAGCGGACTCGTGTAGATACGCGAGTATCGCAGCTCCCACTTCACGAGCGCCTCGCCGACCAGAGACATCGTTTCCCGACCGTCCTTGGTCAGCCAGCGCTCGTAGTCGGTTTGCGCAGAGCGCGTATCGACCGCCTTTGCATGCCGCACCAACAGAATCTGCATGGTCGGAGCTTGGCACGCTGGCTAAGGCTCGTCCCGCAAATCATGCGCAGAGAGCGCGAAAGCCTCCTCCGGGGCCAGCACGAGCCGGCGCCGCGCATAGACCGCAAACCAGAGAAGCCCGAGGCCGTACCAGACCGACGCGCCGATCACGACCTTTTGATAGATCGGGTCGGTCACGAACAACGCCACCAGAGTCAGCAATGCAATGAGCAGCGCCACCACGGCGCCCGGTATCCCGAGCGGGCTTCGGTAGGGGCGTTCGATGTCGGGGAGGCGAACGCGCAGCAGAATGTACGATACCATCTGGAGCGCGTAGGCGATGACCGCCCCAAAGACTGCCATGTTGAGAAGGACGGCGCCGACCGGATGCTCGGGGCCGAGCGCATGAATGCCGTATGCGACGAGGTAGCCGAGCAGGGCGCCGACCAAAAGTGCAATGTGGGGCGTCTTGCGGCGAGGGTGCGTCCGCGAAAGCCAACGCGGGAAGTATCCCGCGCGCGAGAGCGAGAAGATCTGCCGGCCGTAGGCGAAGATGATGCTGTGAAAGCTCGCGATCAGCCCGGTCACCGCGACCAGGGCAAGAAGCCTTGCGCCGAGGCCCGAGCCGAAGATCGTCTTGAACCCCTCGAACAGCGGCTCAGCAGATGAGCCGAGCTTCGCGGAGCCGGGCGCGATGCCCGCATTCAAGAAGAGCGTGAGAAACGCGGCGATGATCAGGGTGAGCAGGCCGTAGAGCAGGCCGCGCGGCAAATCGCGGGCCGGCGCCTGGGCCTCCTCGGCGGCGAGCGGGAGCTGCTCGATTGCGAGGAAGAACCAGATCGCAAACGGAAGCGCAGAGAGGATGCCGGCGCCTCCGAATGGGAGCCAGCGGCGATGGCCGTGCCCGGGCTCGATGTTGAGCGCCCAGTCGAGATCGAAGTGGGGAATCGCCCCGACCCAGAACACGACGAGCACACCGAGGGCCAGGGCCGTGATCACGACCGTGAAGCGAAAGGTCGTTTCCACGCCGGCGACGTTGAGGCCGAGGAAGGTTGCGTAGGCCGCGAGCCACCAGAGGGGCTCCATGCTTGTAGGGCTTCCGAAGATCGCGCCGAGATAGCCTCCGATGCCGACGACGATGACCGCGGGTGTCAGGATGTACTCCATGTTCTCGGCGAGGCCGGTGATGTACGCGCCCCAGGGGCCCATGGCCGATCGAGCGAACGAGTAGGCGCCGCCGGTATGCGGAAGAGCAGCAGCCATTTCGGCGATGCTGAAGCAGAGCCCGGCGTACATGACCGTGATGATCAGGGTGGCGATGAGAAGCCCGCCGAAGCCCCCGGAGGCCAGGCCGAAGTTCCAGCCGAAGAAATCCCCAGAAATCACCGCGCCGACCCCGAGCGCCCAGAGCGACCAGACGCCGGCATAGCGCCGCAAACCGCGGTTCGCGAAGTACTCCTCGGCGACGTGATCGTACCCGACCCCCTGGCCGTTCTTCTCCATGGCACGGAGTGTAGCGGTTTGTCGAGACTGGCGATAAGGTTCCGCGCATGTTGCCGATCGATCTTTCGGGCAAGCGAGCCTTCGTTGCAGGTGTGGCTGACGACGGCGGCTTTGGCTTTGCGATCGCCAAGGCCCTTGCCGTGGCCGGTGCTTCGGTCTGCGTAGGCACCTGGCCGCCGGCGCTCGGAATCTTCGAGACCTTGCTCCGCCGCGGAAAGCTCGACGCTTCTTTGCAGATGCCCGACGGCAGCAAGCTCGAGCTCGAAAGGATTTATCCACTCGATGCCGAGTTCGATTCGCTCGAAGATGCGCCTCGGGAGCTCCGTGAGCAGAAGCGCTACCGGGAGCGGGGCGACTTCAGCATCGACGGAGTGGCCCAGAAGCTACGCGAAGACTTCGGTGGCGCTTGCCTCGACATCGTCGTCCACAGCCTCGCCAACGGACCCGAGGTCAACAAGCCCTTGATGCAGACGAGCCGAAAGGGCTACCTCGCTGCGCACGGCGCCAGCGCGTACTCGTTCGTCTCGATCGCCCAGCGATTCGGGCCTTTGATGCGCGACGAAGGGGCGCTCCTCGGCCTCACGTATCTCGCCAGCCAGGGCGTCGTTGCCGACTATGGCGGGGGGATGGCCTCGGCGAAGGCCGCTCTCGAGGCCGATGCCCGGATGCTCGCGTTCGAGCTGGGTCGAGCCAGGGGGCATCGAGTCAACCTGATCTCAGCGGGCCCGTACGCGTCGCGCGCGGCATCGGCAATCGGCTTCATCCACAAGATGATCGAGTACTACGAGATGAACGCCCCCTTGGCCGACGCGCTCCGCGCCGAAGAGGTCGGCCATGCGGCGGCATTTCTCTGTAGCCCGCTCGCCAGTGGGATCACCGGCACGGTTCTCTACGTCGACAAGGGCTATCACGCGATGGCAGCGCCCGCCGACGTCGGCGGCTTGATCGACCGGTTGGTCGGCGACTAGGCGGCGACCATCTCGTGCTGAACGGTCGGTCGGATGCTGCTCGTGTCCGTGCGGACTTTCAGTGTGGCGACCAGCTCGCGTTCGGTCTGGATGCGTTCGGCGAGCCAAGGGTCGAGAGCCCGCATCAGGGCTCGGGCCGAAGGATGGCGAGCCGCGGGCATTCGGCTCATGAGCTTTGCGACCAGGCGGTCCATCTGCTCGTCCACGTAGGCTGAGAAGCACCGCGCCCGCGGCGCGTCTTCGCGGATGATGCGGCGGAGGACGGCAGTCACGTCGGACCCCGTGTATGGAAGCTTGCCGGTCAGGGCTTCGAACATCGTGACGCCAATCGCGAAAAGGTCGGCCCGGGCGTCGACAAACGGGTTGCCGCTCGCCTGCTCCGGGGAGGAATAGCTCGGGGTGCCATAGACCCGGCCTCGCTCCCTTGCGCGCTCATCGGCCGGCGCGGACTCCGCGGCGCAGACGCCAAAGTCGATGAGGTGCACCTCGAGCTCGCCGTAGCCAGCCCGATTGAGGAGAATGTGCTCGGGCTTGATGTCTCGATGCACGTAGCCGTGCCGATGCACGCTGTGCAGAATCGACGCCAGCCGCGCCATGATCACCGAAATCTGTGCGCCATTGAGCGGCCCGCAGCGCCGCAGATACGAGGCAAGGCTCTCCGAGCACATGTGCTTCATCACCAGGTATGGCGATTCGTCGTAGAGCGTGCCGTGGTCGATCACCGGGACGATGCCGGGGTGAAAGACGCGACGCGCAACCTCGATTTCACGCCGCACGCGGCTCATCAGATCGGGATTTCCACAGTGTGTCGGCCGGAGCATCTTGATGACCACCCGTTCGAGGGTCGCCAGGCGCTCGGCCTCGAACACGATCCCCGTGCCGCCCATGCCAATCGCGTTCCCGATTCGATAGCGCCCATCGAGAATCTGCCCCCGAAGCTCGCCGCGCTCAGCCTGTGCCACCATAGGGCTGAAGGTTCAGGCGGCAGGGTCGTTTCCGTCAAAAAAGCTGCAA
>Ga0209536_100012915_pt1 | contig 12092 bp, 9 predicted proteins | sample DeeMarSeWOR28_12_FD_187461 | JGI IMG/M metagenome (GOLD analysis project Ga0209536, IMG submission 187461) | Marine sediment microbial communities from White Oak River estuary, North Carolina - WOR-2-8_12 (SPAdes) (version 2) | ecosystem: Environmental > Aquatic > Marine > Intertidal zone >...
TGACCCCTTTCTCTGGTGGGGATTTTTGGCCTTATGGCCAGTTTTGACAGACTAGAAAGGCATTACCTTAAACTTGTCGGAAAGGATTTCACTGTATTTACAAATTTTTCCGCATCTAACCATTTTTTTGGCATTTCCCCTGCATAACAAAAGGAAAAATTTGTTTTTGCTTCACATGGAAATGGACGTTTTGCATCGGGGAGGTGGATCATGGAAGAAGACAGAAGCCCTTGCCTGGATTGCGAACGCGTTGACGAGAGCAAAAACCAATGTGCTGGCTCATGCAAGGACCTGGAGAGGTACCAGGACGGACTACCTTATTACTCCCTGTGGAAGGGAGATCCGGCTTGCTATGTCATCCCCGGATTGGAGAGGACCCGAACCTGCTCAAGCGCTGAATAGTCCTAAAAAAAAGTGCCCCCACCAAACCGAGCGCGGATGGCTGGTGGGGGCGAGGGGCACCGAGTGGAGCGAAGGGACTCCACTCATGCGTACTTTATCATAGAAGCTCTTTGTGTCAATTGGAAAAACTGCCATTTGTCACTTCTCATCTTTGGTTGAGCATCTAGCATTTAATCCTTCAAGTCGCGAATTAGCAAATGAGTTGATCAGAAAATTAGTTAATTGGTCAAAGCGTGAACGGTAAACCGTAAGCGGTAAACGGAACAAGATGTTATACGTTATCCGTTATTCGTTATACGGAGAACTGTAGCCCATAACTTTTCCTAACCTTGAAATTGGAACTTGGAACCTGGAACTTGGAACCTGAAACGTTGGACTGCTGTCGTCTGTCCTCTGACCTCTGACGTCAGACCTCTGGAGTTTTTTCGCCGTGTCTCCGTCTCTCCCCTTCTCCGTATCGTCCTGCTGCCTGCCGCTAGGCCCTGAGCTTGTCGAAGGGCTGATCTCCGACCCCTGATTTCTTATTCTATGCCCTATACTCTATGCCCTATGCTCCTGACATACTCCTGTGCCCTTTCAACTGCTTCTTGCCGCTTTGACAGACGGATTCGCTGGAAAAGCTCCCGGCAGTGATCGAAATCCAGTCGATCTACCAGCCTGTTAACCTCGATTTCATCTTCAATGTGAGGCGTTCCTGACTTTCCAGGGAAGAGTTCCTCCTTTTGAATCAACTTTATGTAGATCAAACTGCGGGCGGCAAGGAGATTCGCCACCTCCTCCTTGGCATTGTTGTGGAGGGCGTAGAGGAGCGTGAGAATATCTCCGGGCCCCATATTGCGCCTTTTACCTTTCAGCTCCTTTATCACCTGGGCCAGGGGGTAGATCACCCTGATCTGTTGGCTCTTGCCGATTTCTTGACGCAAGTAGCGGTAAATGGGGTAGTGGATGTAGCCGGCCTCAACATACATAGTCTGGCCTGGCCTGTACAGCGCCGCGATAGCCGTTGCCCTTAGTCGCTCTCTCAAGGTGAGGCGAAGAGCATCTGCCCGGGCGAAACCCTTTACCGCTTCCACCACAGCTGAAAAAGCGCCGGTTGTGCTCACTGAATAGTAGAAAATAAGGGCGCCAGTTGCCCTTTTTTCAGCCGCATATACTTCCCGGAATTCACCTCTCCGGCTTATGTCCTCCGCGGTTTTTCCCGATGCCAAAAGCTCGTGAATCTGCAGAAGGGTTTCAAGATAGGGTTCTACTTGGATAATGAGTTTTCCTTCTCGGTGAAGCTCCCTCAGCAAAGAGTACATCTGACGACCGAATTCCGGGAATCCAGAATCAAGCTCCATGATATACTCATCGATGGAAATGTCGCCATGTAGCATTCCACGTAAGTTAGGAGAAGGGGGCTCCTCGAGGACGACAACCTGATGTTGTTCCATCTGGCGGTGAATGAACGGCAATGCTTCGACTTGGTGAGATGAGAAGCCGATGGTTATCATGGGATCGGCAGGCCGCTTGATGGTGTCTTAAAAAGGGCTTCTTTTTGCAGTGAAATGAAATCCTGCAGTCGTCTTTCCAGCTCATCGCCAAGGGGGGTAAAATCTCCAAGGCTGCTTTTTGCCTGCTGAATTGGACCACTCGCTCTTGCAGAAATCTCCGCCCTCAGGTCTTTTTCCAACTTCGCTACCTGGTCCTTAAGCTCTGCACTTACCCTATCCTTTACTATCCGGTCCAGGTCAGAGGAGAGCTTCATGGTGTAATCATCGAGATTTCCACTAACCTTAGCGTCTAAAGAAAAGCTCGACACACCCCTCAGAGTTGAACTGATTGCTCTCGCCACGGGACCTGACTCCGCCGGAATATCAACTTCAAGCTTCGCTGATTTGACAGCAGCGGCAAAGTCGGTGGCAATTGCACCGTTGCTAACGATGGAGCTCAGATCGAGGTCTGCTAGCCCTTTTGCTAGGTTAACAGAGAAATCATCGGTTTCGGTAAGGGTCAGTTGCTCAACCTGATAACCTCGTACTTTCAAGTGGACCCTGTCGCTAGTAGTAAGTCGAGAAACATGATCAAGGGTTCCATCCAGCCGCAACGACTGCAGAAGACCGAGCTTCGCCCCAGAGAACAAAAAGGTAAGCGGTTTTCCGAGGATATCCTGGTCAGGGGTTATGTTTTCGATCCTGCCCTCCACATCTCCTCCTTGGGCAGACACGGAGGCCTTGAGTCTAGTGATGAGGAAATCGGGCAGAGGGTTGTACTCTCTGAAGCGGACCTCAACCCCTTTGCCGCGCAAGGGCTTGACCACTTCGGCATCACCACCATGGTCTTTCTTGACCCTCTCATACAAGGGCTCGAGTCGCTGATGCCAATCAAGCCCCCGCTCCAGCCAGATAGCTATACGCGGTCCGAAGAGCAGGCGAGTCAGGTTTACCAGGCCCTGAGAATCCAGACTGTATTTGGACGCTAACCGCCTAGCATCCTCAAGGGGAGCACGCTGTGCCTGGGCCAGCCGCTCCTCGAATAAACCCATGGTTGCCTGAAAATTCTGTTTCGCCTTTTTCACTGTATTCAGATCCGATTCTATGTCTTGTTTGAGCTTATTGAGCTCGGCTGCAGTGCGAAGAATAGCTTCGGGTCCGGTTTTTCTCATCTCTTTGAGCTTTTCTATCCTATCCTCATATTCTTTTATTCTCCTTTCCCCGGGCAGTTCGGCAATCTCCTCTGTCCACTCTTTTTGTTCCATTTGTATTTCTTTTTGGAGTGTCTTGGCCAGCTCTACCGATTGCAGCTTTTCCTTCGCCAGAATTTCCTCTGCTTTGGGGAGAACGAATGAGGGCAGGTCAGTACCCAGTATCCTCTTCAAAGAAAATTTTTCGGACTTCTCCGCTTTCCTACCACCTCTTATAGCCCCAGAACTCTTGCGAGCTGTGTTAAACCGCACGCCTTCCATGCTCATCTCTTCGATGATCGTCTTGCGGCGGAGCAGTTCAACCGCGTCAAGAAGGCCGGCAATGCGAGCGATCTCAACAGCATTGGTCATCGGCTCCTGAGGATTGGTAATCTGCAACCCCCTTAGGGTGATACCGAAAGGGAAAAGCTGGACATCCGCTTCATCTAACTCCACTTTTGCACCGACAATTCGAGTACCAGCACCCTCGATAATCTTCTCTGCTGCCACATCAACAAAGACAAACCAGAGAAGAGAAACGCATACAACAACAACGATGAAAGCAACAAGTCCCTGCCAGCGAATCCATCTTCTCATGGCTCACCTCCTCCATCCCGACACTGATTCGTAGAGAGAGTAAAAACGGCTCGCAGTCAGTGCTTCCATCACACGACTTTTCCGAACCCACTGAAGAACGTGCTCCCGGTATCGAACTATGGCCACGTTCGCCAGAATGAAAGAGGGTAAAAAGAGCGCCAGAGAAACCACCAGACTTCCCATGACGATTGAGTTGTTGAATTTCGCCAAACGAAAGAGGGGAATATTGTAGAGGGCGGTCCAAAAGGACTCCAGAGGCCCAGCAGTCAGAACGGCTAGCCCTATCCAACTAAACATGGGATCCAGAAGGTAAGCCACCCCGGACAGAATGACTGTGGTGACAATAAAAGTTGAAAGATTGACCCGAATGACAAGGGCCAAAAGAACGACAATGACATTATGGAGACTCCAAAGGGGAGTAAATCCGGTAATTAAAGCCAGACTCAAGGCCAAACTTATCTGACTTGGCTCGCTTTCCGAATTTAGCACTTTTAGAATCTTTGCTAACGCTCTCAGCATTGGAATACCTTCGTGATAGAGGGATAGGATAGAAAATGAGATGTAATCCAGCTACTGTCAAACATCTCTATTCCCCTTGAGCAAAATTGGCCCGGTAACGGGTCCAAAACTCCTCTAGAGTGAATGCATGCTCCTGGGTGCCCTGGCATTCAATCGCATAGCTTGCACAAGTGGCTCCCATGCAGGCGGCATCGGAAAGCTCTTTTCCTAGGACAAACCCCTTGATTAAACCAGCTCGGTAGGCGTCACCGGCCCCGGTGGGATCAAGAACCTTGGATGGTTTGGCCACGCCAATTTTTGTTTCATCGTGAGCCTTTATGATAACCGAACCATTTTCGCCGAGTGTGACGATTATCGCTTCGGTCCTCTTGAGGAGCTCGTCCCTTTTCAGCCCCGTCTTCTGGATAATCAGCTCCAGCTCGTAGTCGTTGGCTATCAGCAGCTTCGAACCACTAACCAAATCAGTCAACTGATCAGGTGACAGAGAAGTAATCTGCTGACCTGGGTCGAAGATGTAGGGGATTTTATGTTCTTTGTAGCTCACGCTGTAGTTAACCATGTCTTCAACATTTCCAGGAGCTATGATGGCAAGTTTTTCAGGAATCTGGGCATGGTCAACCTCATAGAGAGAAGGATACTTCATTGCGCCAGGATTGAACCCGGTTATCTGATTGTCCGCCATATCAGTGGTGATGTAGGCTCCTGCGGTCAGTTCCTCGGGGATGAACCGAATCCCATCTAGTGGAAGATCGTGCTTTCGCAGCCAGTTTTCGTATTTGTCAAAATCGTTTCCGGCCGTAGCCACGATGAGGGGCCTTTCTCCCAACAGGGCCAAGGTATAAGCAATATTTCCCGCTGTGCCGCCAAATTTCTCGGTTAGACCATTAACCACGAAGCAGACATTCAAGATGTGGATCTTATCAGCCAGGATGTGATCGGAGAACTTTCCGGGAAAATCCATTATTCGGTCGTAGGCCAGAGAACCAGAAATGAGAATTTGCACGTCTATCCCTCCGCGACATTGCTCATTTATCATTTACCATTTTGCACTTGTCATTCGGTCGTTTAAGTTGTTGAAATCGTAAAAGTCGTTCAAATCGCAGAAGTCCTTGAAGTCATTATATCGTGAACGGTGAATGGTAAAGAACGTTATTCGTTATCCGTCATTCGTTATACGGGCAACCACACCCATGACTTTTCCCAACCTTGAAATTGGAACTTGGAACCTGGAACGTTGAACTGCTGTCTTCTGTCGTCTGACCTCTGATCTCCGGCCTCCGACCTCTATTCTCAGGCTTATAGCTGCCCGCCGCGGATATTATCCGCTATTTCCCTCACCTTTGCCATGATTTCCTGTTCATCAATTTCAATGAGCTGTCTTTGGCGCATAATTACTCGGCCGTCAACAATCACATCACGGACATCAGCCCCTCTGGCCGCATATACCAGGTGAGAACAAGGCTCGTACATGGGAGTTAGGTGTGGCTGGTTCAGGTCAATGGTGATTATGTCAGCCTTTTTCCCGGGCCCCAGTGAACCCAGCTCACCTCCCATTCCCAGAGCAGAGGCCCCCCCAGAAGAGGCCATGGCTACAACCTGCACTGCTGAACAGATAGTAGGATCTCCCCAGTGTACTTTATGAAGCTTTGCAGTGGTGTCCATTTCTTGGAACATGTCCAAGTTGTTGTTGCTAGCGCATCCATCTGTGCCCAGACCCACCTTTATTCCGCTAGCCAACATGGCCGGCACTGGTGCCACCCCTGAGGCCAACTTCATATTACTCTCAGGATTATGTGAGACACCAACATTGTTTTCCGCCAGGATTGCTATTTCCTCACCGCTAACCCACACCGCGTGGTGACAGAGTGTCTCTGCATCAAGCAGTCCTAGAGTCCTGAGGTGATCCGCGGGACGGCTCCCATAGCGCTTCTCCACCTCTTCCACCTCGTCCTTGGTCTCAGACAGGTGAATCTGGAAGAGGATTCCGTGCTGCTTGCAAACCTCTTTAGCCCTTGTCAATGTCTCAACAGAGCAGGTGTAAGGAGAATGACAAAAAATACTCGGGACGAGGTTAGGCGACTTGCCCTGCCAGCGAAAAACAAAAGCTTCTGCGGCTTTCACGTTAATTCTTGGATCCGGTACACCCGGAGCGGGAAAATCGATCACTCCCTGCGCAACGATCGCCCTGATCCCGCTGGCAACTACGGCTCTGGCTGCACCATCCTCGCAGAAATAGCCATCACAAAAGGTGGTTGTGCCACTTTTAATCATCTCGACGGCCGCCAGCATGGTGCCCCAATACACTGTTTCCTCGCTCACGTGGCGCGCTTCGGCGGGGAAAATGTGCTCGTGAAGCCATACTTGATGCGGAAGGTCGTCAACTAGTCCGCGAAAGCAGGTCATAGCCGCATGGGTGTGGAGATTTATGAGTCCGGGCATTATTAGACAACCGGACGCGTCGAGAACCTCTTTGGCTTCGATTTCTTTCCCCACGCGAGAAGCCTGGCCGACAGCTATTATACGATCTCCTTTAAGAGCCACAGCACCTTTTTCTACGACTTCCTTTTTATGGTTGAAAGTCAGAACATAATCGCCGGTGACCATTAGGTCCGCCCTGATTTTGTTCTCTTTGTCCTGCTTCATCATCTCAGTTTTCGCAATTCAATCGCAAGCAGAGCTTGCTCTTACAGTTGGTCGTTCAAATCGAAAAAGCTCAAGCAGTCAGTAGCCAGAATGGGAGAAAGCTCTCTATATTTTTTTCCTCCTGGATTCTGGATTCTGGCTCCTTACTCTATGCCCTATGCCCTAAGCCCTGTAGGCCTAATTCTTTATCTTTTTGGCAATCTCGCGAACCTCGGCCATCACCTTTTCCACGTCGAGAGTAAGCAAGTCACCAGCTTGCATTACCAAACGTCCGTTAATCATTGCAAGGACAACATCAGCAGCGGAGGCTGCGTATACCAGATGTGAATAGACGTTGTACATCGGGGTTAGATGTGGTTTGTCCAGGTCCAGGCCGATCAAATCAGCCTTCTTCCCTGGCTCCAAGCTACCAATGTGCTCCTCCAGCCCTAATACTCGGGCTCCTCCTCTGGTGGCCAGGCGCACGACTGTTTTTGCGTCCATTATGGTTGGATCCATCCTGTATACCTTATGAAGCTTTGCGACTGAATCCATCTCTCCCAGCATGTCCAGATTGTTATTACTGGCGCAGCCATCAGTCCCGAGGCCCACCGGCACTCCGCGTTCCAGAAGTTTCCCCACGGGAGCAACACCGTTGGCAAGTTTCATATTACTCTCATTGTTATGGACTACCCGGACACCACGCTGAGCAAGAATGTCCATCTCCACTTCTGTTAGCACAACGCAATGATCGGCGATGAGTTGCGGCGACAGGAGTTCCAGCTTGTCTAGATGGTCTACTGGCGAGAGACCGTAACGCTCCTTTACCTGGTTCACCTCGTCCTGCGACTCTGAAAGATGGATGATCATGGGAACCCGATATTCCCATGCTATGTCTCGACAAGCTCTCAGCAGGTCGGGAGAGCAAGTGTAAACCGCGTGGGGCTCTACCGCAATAGAGATCAGGGGGTCCGTTCGCCAGGTATGAATCAGCTCCTTGGTGAAGGATAGACCATTTTCCACCGCTCCGTAATTGGGAGATGGGAAGTCGTAGAGGACTTCTCCCACCAACGCCCTCATGCCTGCTTCACGGGCCGCCTTCGCCACCTGGTCTTCAAATAGGTACATATCGCAGAAAGTGGTGGTTCCACCTAAAATCATTTCCGCACAAGCCAGCAGTGTTCCCTTGTACACTAATTCGCCGTTAATCTTTCTCTCGGCAGGAAAGATGTGCTCGTTGAGCCAGACAGAAAGAGGCAGGTCATCGGCCAATCCTCGAAAACAGGTCATGGCCGCATGGGTATGTGCGTTTATTAGGCCCGGCATTATCAAAACGCCGGCCATATTCAGTCCCTCCCGAGGTTCAAATTGCTCTCGCCACGAATCTTCAGGGCCAACCCACACTATTTTATCGTCACGAATGGCAACAGCTCCTGGGTCAAAAATGTCATCCGAATCATTGAGGGTAAGCACTTTGGCGTTGTGGATGAGAATGTCAACTGGAGTTCTGTTTTCGATCCCTTGGTCCATTGTCGATTGCGCGCTTTCTCTTCTTCATGTGATTCAAATCGTTCAATTCGTCAAAGCGTAAAAACCGTAGAAGTCGTAGAAATCGTAGAAGTCGTTGAAGTCATTATATCGCGAACGGTGAATGGTAAAGAACGTTATTCGTTATCCGTTATACGGAGAACTTCAGCCCATACCTTTTCCTAACCTTGAACTTGGAACTTGGAACCTTGAACTGCTGTACTCTGTCGTCCGTAGTCGCCTACATCCTCCGGAGAAGCTCCTCCACCAATCTTACCAGATTTGCTTCCGCCCCTTTTGCCGTGGCAATGACCTGCTCAATGGGAGCCGGCAGGTAGTTGTCTGGATCATTCACATTGGTGATGACTGACAACCCGAGAACCTTAAGACCTGCGTGTACCGCGACAATAACCTCGGGGATAGTTGACATTCCTACAGCGTCAGCCCCGATTATTCGAAGAAAACGGGTTTCAGCCGCAGTTTCCATGCTCGGACCCGTAACACCAACGTAAACACCCACATGCATTTTTATGCCCAAGTCATTTGCCGCCTTTCTCGCGAGGTCAATGAGCTCCCGGCTGTAAGGAGCGGTCATATCAGGGAAGCGCGGTCCCCACTCATCCAGGTTAGAGCCTCTCAAAGGGTTTTGACCGGTGAGATTTATATGATCACTAATGACCATGAGGTCACCAGCCTGGTAAGAAAGATCAAGCCCACCAGCAGCATTGCATATCAACAAGGTCTTTATCCCCATAGCGGCCATGACCCGAACGGGAAAAGTTATCTCTTTTGGTTCGTATCCTTCGTAATAGTGAAAACGGCCCTGCATAGCAACTACCGTTTTGCCTGCCAAAGTACCAAATAGTAGGCGACTCTCGTGGCTTTCCACCGTTGAAATGGGAAAATTTGGTATGTTCTTGTAAGGAATCGCAGCAGCAGATTTTATTTTATCAGCTAGTCCGCCCAGGCCAGTACCGAGAACGACGGCTATGTGTGGGCGAAGTTCAGTCTCCCTTTCAAGAAAGGATACACTCTCTTTCACCTTACTAAGCTGGTCCTTCATGCTAATCTTCCTCTCCTAGGCTTTCCAACTCGAATCGAACAGCAAAGTTTAAATCGTTCAAGTCGTCAAGTCGTCAATTAGAAAATTAGGGAATTAGGGAATTAGTAAATTGGTCAAAGCGTAAACGGCAAACGGAACAAGATGTTATCCGTTATTCGTTATACGGATAACTTCAGCCCATAGCTTTTCCTAACCTTGAACTCGGAACTTGGAACCTGGAACCTTGAACTGCTGTCGTCTGTCCCCTGACCTCTGATTGCTCACTCTTCCTTCCTCATCGCTTCCAGAAACCCTTCAAGACTCTCTGGGTCCTCCACGTTGTAGACCTCTACATTGCGGTCAATCTGCCGCATTAGGCCTCTAAGCACCTTCTTGGGCCCAACCTCAACAAACCTTTGATGCCCGTCGTTGATCAACCTTTCCATTGATTGCTGCCAGCGGACAGGGGTGCATAATTGCTGGACAAGATTCTCTCTGGCACCATTACCGTCTCGCACATAGTCAGCGTCCACATTGGCCACAACGGGGATTTTTGGATCCTGGAATATGTACTGCGCCAATTCAGGCTCGAATTTCTCCCTAGCCGTCACCATACACCGACTATGCCATGGACCACTCACATTCAACCGCACACATCTCTTCGCCCCAGCATCAGAGCAGATCTCCATTGCCCGAAGAACACTTTCCTCGAAACCGCTGACAATTATTTGCCCCGGAGAATTGTAGTTGGCCATCTCAATTTCACAACTCTCACAAACCTCGTCAATCTTTTCTGCAGGTAGGTTGAGAATGGCCGCCATAGCGCCCGGTTGCTCATCTGCTGCTTCCTGCATAAGCTGGCCCCTTAGTCGCACCAACTCCAGCACAGCCCTTTCATCAAGAACTCCAGCCAGATGAAGGGCACTGTATTCTCCAAGACTGTGACCGGCTGCGGCTGCGGCCTCCACACCTCGGAGCCTGAGAACCGTTGAGCATGCCATATTTATCAAGGTGATCGCAGGTTGCACGTTATGGGTGAGCATCAGTTCATCTTCCGGGCCCCCGAAACAGAGCTGTTCCATGTCCTTCCGAAGGATTTTTTTGGCCCTGGCAAAAAGGTCTCGAACTTCCTGATACTCGTCATAGAAGGCTTTCCCCATGCCAACATATTGGGATCCTTGTCCGGGATATAGGAAAACCATTTTTTGGCTACTCATGAATGCTCCTCCTTTGGATCAAAAGAGCCATAGATCTTCAACCCGGAGATTTGCTGAACTACTGTTGCCAGATTGCGAAGATGAACAACCTACATGGCACCCGGCCCGCGGTACCGCGGTATTGGTTCCGAACCGTCTCAGAGGGATTCCTCACAGGGGCCGACACCTGAGGACGGCCATATCCTTAGTTGCAGCAGCTGATCCAGCAAATCTCCGGGCTAGGCAAAGTTTTTCCATTAAAAATTGAGCTTCTATGGATGTCAAGAGAAACCTTTGATCAACTACCCCTTGAACACTATGGTAACCAACCATATAATCTCGGTAACAACCCTATTCGATTTCAGCCACAATCGTTGAAAGCAATTTACTACAGAGAGGAAGTAAAAAGAGAGATGTATAAGTCAAACTGGCGGCATCTCTATCAGCGCAAACTCACAAATGCTGCGGACGCCTTAAGCCACTGTCTTAAAAGTGGTAGCAGGATATTTATCGGCAGCGGCTGCAGCACCCCTCAACACCTGGTCCAGGCTTTGGCTTCACGTTTGGACCGGTATATAGATGTGGAGATAATCTACTCCCTCGCTTTTGGGCCAAGCCCTTTTATTCAAGATAATCTGCTGCATGCCTGCCGGGTTAAGACTTTTTTCGTTACCGACACTTTGCGGGAAGCGGTGTTCGAAGGACGGGCGGATTACATCCCGGTGTATCTCTCGCAAGCTCCAAATCTTTTCAAAAGTGGACTGCTCGATCTTGATCTCACCATTATGCAAGCATCTCCTCCAGATGAGCACGGATTCTGTAGCTTGGGAGTTTCTGTGGATGTGGTCAAGGCCGCAGCCGAAAGTGGACGCCATGTGGTCGCTCAGATAAATCCCAGGATGCCTCGAGTACTCGGTGACAGTTTTATCCATGTATCTGAGCTTGATGCCATCATCGAGTGCGACGAACCATTGATCGAGACTGCAATTCCTGAGCGTCGAGCCATTGCCGAGAGAATTGCGGTCTACGTGGCGAAACTGGTCGAGGACGGCTCAACCATTCAGGTAGGTATCGGTCGCATCTTGACAGCAGTTCTCTCCCATCTGACAGACAAGAGAGACCTCGGTGTACATTCGGAAATGATTACCGATGCCTATCTGCCTCTGGTAGAAAAGGGCGTAATAACCGGCCGAAAAAAATCCATCCACCAAGACAAAATAATAGCGAGCTTTTGTCTGGGCACGCGCAAGCTTTTCGACTTCGTTCATAACAACCCCCAAGTTGAATTCTATCCAAGCGATTATGTCAACCACCCCGAGATAATCAGCAAAAACTACGAGATGACGGCAATTAATTCGGCCTTGCAGGTGGATCTTTCCGGACAGGTCTGCGCTGACTCCCTGGGGCACAAGGTCTATAGCGGCTTTGGAGGATATGTGGATTTCAGTGTGGGCGCATCACGTTCCCCAGGCGGGAAGTCGATCATTGTCCTGCCGAGCACCAGCTCCGATGGCAAAAAGTCTCG
>Ga0209536_100012916_pt1 | contig 12092 bp, 10 predicted proteins | sample DeeMarSeWOR28_12_FD_187461 | JGI IMG/M metagenome (GOLD analysis project Ga0209536, IMG submission 187461) | Marine sediment microbial communities from White Oak River estuary, North Carolina - WOR-2-8_12 (SPAdes) (version 2) | ecosystem: Environmental > Aquatic > Marine > Intertidal zone >...
TTCATCACGCCACAGACTTCATGGCCCTTTTCCTGCAGCAACCTGGCCAGGGGCAGCATGGGTTTAATGTGCCCCAGCCCACCTCCGAATTCCCATACAAATGCAATCCGCCCCATAAATGCAGAGCCTCCTTCCTTTTCATGACTGTACCGGACCTGAATTCCTTGCCGGCATGTTGCGTTCGACGGCGCACGCAAATTTTTTTCCTGCATCAGTTTTGAAGGCTTTTACCTGAGGAAAAACGTAAATGTTACGAGATGAAGATTACCCTCCGGGTAATGATAGCCGCAGCACCAGCCGCCCAAGAATCTCAATATATTAAATAGCAATTTTCCTGTCTGCGTAGCCGGCAAGCCTGTTTTCCAGGGGGCCGAGAAACTCCTTATATTGCCGGGCCCTGCCCACAAATCTGTTATGAATAGCTTTAAACTCCAGGCCTCCCTGATTAATATGTATGGGAGCCATGAAACGCCCGAGGGAATTAATACATGCTCTATTCCATTCCAGGCCAAGAAAGTTTACAAGGTCCCGAGTTGTCCCCTCAGGCTCCGCAATCATTTTCTCATAGGACACCTCATATATTTCAAGGGGCAGCACGCTTTGCCAATGTTGTATGAGTCTTGAAAATAATCCATAAAACAGACCTATTTCCTCCAGGTCGAAAGCGAACTGATTGCCTTTTCCGAAATATTTAAAGTAAATGGCGAGACAGTTATCCAGCCCATCTCTTTTGCAGTAAATTATTTTGGCCTTGGGGAATAAGACGGCAATTATCCCCAGGTAAAAAATATTATAGGGCAAAGTATTCGTTACGCGGGTGTATGAACTGCCGCCAAGGCTCATGAGAACCCGCTCATACTCCCTGGCTGCTTCCAGTATGGCAGAACCTTCAATATCTGCAGCATAGAAGGGGAACCTGATCTTTTTGCCCAGTTTTATGGGCAGGTCCACTGTAACCAGCCTGTGCAGCCTTATCAATTCTCCCCCCCGTATTACCCGGTCATGGGTGGCGCTTAGTTTTTCCAGCAGTGTTTTACCGGAGCGCGGTAGACCGACAATAAATACAGGACAAACGGACGGGGAGCCCGGCAGCTTATTATCTGCAAAGTACTCCTGAGTGAAGGTATTGATGATTTCACCCACATACTTTGTGGTCCTTTCCATATTAAAATCAGTTTGTGCATGTTTTATAAGGTTTCCCTGCCGGTAATGATAAAAGGCCTCAGCAAACATATCGCAATTGTCGTACATGTCTCCCAGGGCAAAATGCAGGTGCGCCGCATCTTCTGCCGCCATAGTGCTTTCCTGCATCAGCAGGCCTTCAACCTCCAGTATCTCTTTACCTGCGGGTGTATAATAAGGCCTGGATGCGCCCTGGTTGATCAAAGAGCTGATATGACTGTACACCTTGTAAAAATCGGGCTTGGATCTCAGCAGTTGCCTGCAAGTCGCAAGAGCTGCTTCCGGTTCATTATTATCCCTGTAAGTATTGGCAAGGCTGTATTGTGCTTCCGTGTAATCAGGCTTGAAGTACAATGCCGTTTTGAAGCACTCCAAAGCTTCAGCCAGAAGGCCTTCCTCCAAAAGTGACTGTCCCAGTTTATAATGCGCTCTTGGATAATTTTCCTTCAGGGTAACAGCCTGTCGGAATGCTGATATTGCAGGTTCTATAAAGCCCAGATCTTTCAGGGCGCTGCCTAAATTAAAATATACTTCGGGAAGATTCTGATTGGCGGCAAGTGCTTTCTTAAAACAGGTAATAGCTTTATCCGCTCTGCCTGTTTCCTGATGGGCAAGGCCCAGGTTATTAAAAGCCTCGGCAAACGAAGGCTTGATCTGTACAGCTTTCGTGTATGCAGCAATTGCACTTTCATGATTGCCCAGGTGAGCGTGGGCGTTTCCAAGGTTGTTCAGGTAAACTGCCTTGTTTGGTGCTTTCTCTAACGCCTTGCCAATCAATTGTACAGCAAGCTGAGGATTACCGGTTTTATCAGCGATCAATCCCAGAATATGATGTGCTTCCGCATTTTCTGCATCATGCCTGATGACTTCCCGACAAATATCCCCGACCTTATCAAGATCACCTGCAGCCAGCATGGCTTGTGCTGTCTCCAAGGACTTTAACAAAATATTTCTTTCTGCTGCCATGGCATACTATTTATTGAACAAGATTATTAACGTTGCCGCATAATTGTTTTTTGCCGCATAAGGCCTTAATTTATCCTGCTGCGCAGTAAATCATAAATGAAGCATAATGTATGGGCATTTTTCTGCATTTGGCGATATATGTTTTATTATCCGCATGAGCTCTTATAGCAAGCAAACTTTATTATTTCTTTTGCACGAGGCGAGAAAACCAGGTAAGGCTCAGCACCAAACTGATAAATCTGGTTTGTTTTTTTCAATCAATTTTCCGATTTAACTGATGAGCTATTGCAACTCTTTATTATAACGGAAATCTTTCCTTTTACCCATGATGACAGATTAATTTTCCGGGAAATGCCAGGGCTCTATTCGTATCCGGCAATTCCTGTTATGAACATAACTGACAATTAATTCAGCTGCCTTATTTTATCAATTGCGTGTGAAAGATGGGAAAAATCGTTTTTGCCTGGGAATTTGGCGGAGGACTAGGACATATCCAGCGCATAGCCTCCCTCGCCGAAAAAATGCTGGAAAGGGGGCATGATGCAGTCTGCATCGTGAAATATGTTGCTGAGGCTGAAAAAATCCTGGGACGTTTTGGCATAGATGTTATACAGGCTCCTGTGTATTGGAATATTAACGTCAATGCCCTGCCCAACACATTTAATTACGCCCTCAATCTCTTTAATCTCGGTTATACCATTGGCGATGGACTCATAAGCATGGTAAAGACCTGGCGCAACATGTTCAGGCTGATTAAGCCGGACATGGCGGTTATCGATCATGCCCCTACAGCGCTTATTGCCTTAAGAAGCATGCAAACCAAAACGATTCTTTACGGAACCGGATATGTCTCGCCTCCAGCCCTGAGCCCGATGCCTTCTCTATTGCCCTGGTTAAAAGCCCCGGAGGGGTTACTGGAATCTTCTGAGGAAAAAGCCGTCAGCACCATAAACAGAGCACTGGCGCAACTCGATGCGCCTCTCTTGCATAAACTGTCGGACCTGTTTGTGGTTGATGAGAATATTTTAACAACATTCAAAGAACTTGACCATTACCAGAAGCGGGAGCCGGCAAAATACTGGGGACCGGTGTTCAGCCCTACTGTGGGAATTTCCCCGGTATGGCCCCCCGGATTTGCCAAAAGGATTTTCTGCTATCTCAAGCCCGACAATCCTCATTTTAAAAGTTTGCTTTACACCCTCAAGCGCATTAAGGCTGTAAGTGTTATTTATGCTCCCGGCGTATCTGCTGAACTTGTCAAAGAAATACAGGACCCCAGAATGAATATTGTGCAGGAGCCGCTTGATATGTCAAAAGTGTGCAGAGAATGTGACCTGGTAATCTGTCATGCCGGGCATGGCACCGTGGCCAGCACTCTCCTGTACGGCAAACCTTTACTGGTAATTCCAGGGCGCCACCACTTGGAACAGGTCCTGACAGCCCGCAATGTAACGAGGCTCAAAGCCGGTCTGGCAATTCTGAAGAAGAGCAATGAGGTAAGCCTGACGGACGGATATATGACAGCAATAATGAGGTTACTAAACGAAGCTCATTTTCATGAGCAGGCGCGTAATTTCTCTCAGAAATATAAGGATTTCAACCCTGAGACACAGATCAGTCAAATTGCTGACCGCTGTCAAGAGATAATGGGCCAGGAATGATTAACCATACATATAGCATCATTTTAAAAGGCGCAAACAGGCAAATTTCAATATTAAATTACAAACAATTTTTTAAGTTTACCCAATTTTATGTGTTGATTGAATATAAGCTCATAAGTCCGGTTTTTTGTGCGGCCGCAAAAGTGATTTCTCATAACCTTGCCTTCCCTATCAACCATGAATAATTTATAATACAATAATAATTTTATAGATTGCTATGAAAGTTGCTGTCATCACACCTTATTTTAATACACCGATGGAGTGGCTTCATCAATGCCACATGAGTGTCAAAGCACAAACCTATCCCTGCACCCATTTTATCATTGCAGATGGTAAACCTATTGATATTATTGACTCCTGGGCTGCTCAGCATATAAAACTGCCTTTTAACCATGGTGACTATGGTGATACGCCACGGGGTGTGGGGTCCGTCACTGCAATTGGACAACGATTCGATGCCATTGCCTACCTGGATGCTGACAACTGGTATTACCCGGACCATATAGCTTCAATGGTGAAACTTCAGCGGAAGACCGGGGCGGGAGTTGTTTCTTCGACACGAAACCTTCACCGCCTGGATGGCACGCTGCTGGGCAAGTGTTTTGAAGTTGATGGCGAAAGATTTGTCGATAATAATTGTTATTTTATCGCCCGCCCGGCCTTTCAGATTGTGTCCCTTTGGTGGATGATGGAAATACTTTTTGGTGGCAAGGAAGGCACAGGGCTTGGCAAAGAAATACATTCTATTGATGATAGGGTAATTTGGGCCGAAGTCAAACGCTTGAAGTTAAGCCGGGTACATTCCGGCAGGGCTACAGTTGCATACCGAACAGCGTTTAGAAATCACTATCTTTACTTCGGAGAGGAACCACCTGCAGATGCCAAGTCGGGAATGGAAATATTTAAAACAATGGTAGGAGCAATAAAAGAATACCAGCGGGTCCGACAAAGAAAAAAAGAAAAGTAGCCTGCATATTGCGCGGTTTATACATGAGCAGCTTGTTTCGGTCGGCTTTTATCAGATAAAACTCCAATAGCTCTTGATATTCTTTTAAGCATTCAATACTTATTCTCGTCAATTTATGAGAAAGCCTCCGCAATTCCTGTTTGTTGATGTGAACAAACGCTGCAATTACAAATGCCAGCATTGTTTGTATTGGAAAAACGATGACAGTGATAAAGAGAATTATATATCCATTGCACGCAGGAAAGAGATAATCGGCGAGTTTGCTGAAATGGTGAGCGGTGATGGCGCTGTTGTAATTTGTGGCGGGGAAAGCATGCTGGACCGGGTTGAATACTTTGCCATCGCAAAGCAATGCATGAAACTCGGTTTACGGTGTCTTTCGGTGGTCAACGGCTCCAATATTACAAGTGAGAAAATTGCCGACCGCATGATTATGGAGGGTCCCACCGAGATTACTGTTTCCTTGAACAGTCATCTTGAGGAAGTTCATGACAGGACCCGCGGCATCCCGGGTTCTTTCAAAATGGCGGTAAATGCCCTGAGGCTTCTCATCGCTTCAAGAAAAAGACTGTCATCTTCAAAAAGAATTTACGCCATGGCGGTCACATGCGAGCAGAATTACAGGACCCGGGATCTGTTTTATAATTTTGTCTTGAATGATATCAAGGCGGATAAGCTGAAATTGAATTTTCTGCAACCGACGTTCGGCTCCCAGATCCGGGATTTTGTCGACAGCTTCTTTGCCGACAACGTTATCAAGGATTATGATGAATTGGGAGCAATACTCAAAAGATGCAACAGGAAGTACAATCTGAATCTCTATCCCGCCTGGATTGAAGCGGTCTTGATGTATCACCACTCTGTTGCTAAAAACAGAGATGCCCTTCTTGGCTGGAAGGGAGGAAAAGGGACCGAACAGCACATATGCAATACCTATGAGAGAAACATAATGGTAAATCTATACGGTAAGGCCCGTTTATGTTTTTCGCCGGTCTTTCCGGCATATAAATTATCAAAACCCGGGGATCTGAAATATTTCTGGGAAAACAGTGATTTTCTAAGGGATGCAATGCAGGAATGCAATGCCTATTGCGGCATGAGTCACAGTGTCCGTAAAGAAAACGCCACACTGCGCTCATAATGTAACAAGGGTTTAACCGTGAACCCGCCCGGCCCTTATAAGCGCAAATCAAATATCTCCGGGCTTCATATAATCACATCTGCACGTTGAACATCAGGCTTTTGACAGTCTCTCCGGAGTCATTTTAGGGTATCCCGTGCAGGATTCGGGGTGGTGCGGCCACCTTATTTTCAGCGCGGACTCTCAAATCGGCAGCGTATCGCCTGTTCACAATCCCTGCTCGGCCGGTGAAATGCAACACTGCCATGAAAAATCTACCTAAGTCTCTGTAAGTCAATTATTCTATAAATATGAAATTTAACTTAAGGCCAGGGCTTATTAAAATTTTGGCCGGGAAAGCTGCATATATAAGAGAAAATGATGATTTCATTGATGGCTGTCGGTTGTTGAGCCGATAAAATTTTCAGAATCCAGTCGAACGAACAGAATGAACAGGCAAATGATAATAGTATCAGGAGCAGACAGTGCCTTCTACAATTTGCTGCATGACCTGATAATGTCAATAAGGCAAGATGAAACCGGTAAAAATGTTTTTATAGGTGTATTTGACCTGGGGCTTGAAAGCAGCCATATCAACTGGCTTGAAAAACATGTAAACAAAATTATCAAGCCTGACTGGGATATCAATGTGCCTGAATCCTTAAAACAAAAAAAAGAATTATTATCTTTGACGGCCCGCCCTTTCCTCCCTAAATATTTTCCCGGGTTTGAAGTGTATATATGGATTGATGCAGATGCCTGGGTTCAGCAATTTCGTGGTGTGGATTACTATTATAAAGCGGCAAACATAGCGGAACTAGCCGTAGCGGCCCATATTGATCGATCTTACCGGACAAAGACGGAAACGTGGAAGTGGCGATATGATAGGTTAAAACTTTCTTTTGGAAAGCAGGCGGCTCAAATTTGTTTATCATACCCTTATGTAAATGCCGGTGTAATTGCGGCACGTGGCAATTCAAAAATCTGGCGAAAGTGGGGAATTGCTCTACAGGACGGAGTGAAACGCGGAGGGATTATCTGTGATCAATCAGCATTAAATTATTCCATATGGATAAACAAAGTAGATACGGAGATACTTCCCAGCCTTTGCAATTGGCAGTGCCATTTAGCTCTGCCCAAATGGGACAGGGAAAAGAAAATGTTCTGTGAGCCCTACTTCCCATTTACTCCTCTCGGATTAATCCACCTGACCTGGGACACAAAGACCCAAGAGTATGATATAAAAATTATCCAGGGAGGCACAATGAGAACACAGTTACGGTATAGAAATCTTTCAGGTTAAAATATTACTATGTCTTTACATAATGACTCATGAAAGATTCTTACAGTAATCAAGCGCCAACCGGTAAGTAATATTATGATGTCTCCTCCTAAACAGGTCTTTTTATTTCTCTGCCATTTTGTTTCATTGCAGGTATTAGATGAATTCAAGAAAATTGAGCAGGAAACAGTTGGTATTGGCGACGCTGTATATCTATTACATGTCAAATCCTATGATAAACCTCCTCTATTGAAGGGGCATAAATCCTTTTTATTTTCTCACAGAAGTTTATCTGCTCTGGGATATACTATTTTCGGAAAGACCTTGATTCCAGGGCATACACATTTCCCGCTTATGCGGTTCTTTCGTGAAAATCCAAACTATGACTATTATTGGGTCATTGAATATGATGTGAGGTTTTCTGGCAAATGGGGTTATTTTTTAGATTATTTCAGCGAGACAGCAAAAGACTTTCTGACAAGTAATATCCGCAGATACTACGAGCAAGCCGATTGGTTTTTCTGGTCCTGGTTACGACATCCGCGAAAGAAGATACCCTATGCACAATGCCTGCGATCATTCAATCCCATCTATCGTATTTCAAAATCTTCGCTGATTTTCCTGGATGACTGTTTGAAGAAAGGTTGGATGGGGCATTATGAGGTGTTATTCCCAACACTCCTTTACCGGGAAGGATTTTCATTGATGGACTTTGGCGGCACGGGAAAATTTACCCCGCAGGAACTGAAGAATAAATTTTTTACGAGTTCGGAGTACAGTACCTTACAGGAAGGAACATTGCGGCATAGACCTGTCATGTCAGAGATCGGCGATGAAAAAGACAAGCTGTACCATCCCGTTAAACCAAAACTGTTAGTTGAGCGGAATAAAATAATCATTAAAGTTCCTCACGGTAAGCCGCGAGGGATATCCTGAGGCAAGGATGTTAATTTTATCAAATCCGCTCGCTGTACCTGTTCAATCTGAATTCATATCTAGCGATCATTAACAAATAGTGTAATGCCCCCTTTCAGCACGTGTTTTTTTGGCCGGACTACCCTGAGAACTTCCTATATAGCCCTTCCTGCATCAGTTCCTTCAGAGGGTTTATACGAAGTGATGGTAATGAAAGAGTGAAGCGCTTCGCTCTGCCACAGTTGCCTTTTCACCCATAGCCCAGGTGGAATCACTCGCACGGACGATGTTACTGTCAATATTTTTATCAGTTTCCTGGGGTTTGAAGCTTGTGTGTTTCTGGCACGCCTGGCAGGGTTGTCGACAAATATAAAACTGCCGACGATTGTCGTTCTACAAAGCGAACGACGATTGACAGGCAGTCTACTCGCTTCGCTGCGCGGACGCTGTCTTTGCATATATATTCTATCAGTCTCATGGCGTTTGAAACTGCGGTGCTTCTGGCGCGCCTGGCAGGATTCGAACCTGCGACCTACGGATTCGTAGTCCGGCACTCTATCCAACTGAGCTACAGGCGCATTTTTTATAGCGTGCTCTTATACCCTAAAATCCACCAATCCACAAGAGCGTTCTTCCGTATAAAATTTTATAAAAAATTGTCTCCCCAATTCCTTATCTGAACATGTCTCCCCTTTGAGGAACTCAATTGTGGTGTATTTAATTTATATTTCCTGCACTTCTAGGATCTTTATCAGGGTAGGATCAACCTCTCTATTTTAAATAATCTTCCCTTTTGGTGCTTTAGTGCTATTTCTTTCCTGAATTGCTTTTAATATTTTCAATATCGTTTGGTGAATTTCCTGCCCGGATTTGCTGCCAGCAGGAGAAAGCTCGCCAAACATTTCGTAATGGCTTAGAAACCCTGTCCGGTAAGCAACGCTCGCTTTTTCAGAATGCGCGTGACTTAATTTGCTAAACAGCACTTCTGACCAAATGACCTTGTCAGCAATTGAGTGCAGGTTTTTGCCAATTTTTAATACATCATTTAAATTATAGATATCATCAATTAACCACCACAGCTGCACGAGTTTAAACGCTGGTCTGGTGAGGAAATAGCAATTTGTATCGACAAATTTAATACCGTCAACTTCCGGGCATTTGTTGAGGAATGATCCATCGAGACGATGCAAATTGCGTGCAGAGGTTATTACTGCAGCCCCGGTCTTCTGGTGCAAATCAACTAATGTCGAGATATGTTCAGGATAAAACCAGTTATCGCTGTCAAGATATGCAATAGCATCGAATCCCTGGCTGATTGCCAAAACTGACCCGACGCCTCTAGGAGTATCTCCGTAGTCGGCGTGATTGACGGGTAATCTTATATGTTGCACATCCCATGATTCGGGAAGATTCTGCGAACATCCGTCTGCAACCAAAATATGCGTACAGGGATGCGTCTGGGCTTTGACGCTTTCGTAACACTTGTGCAGCCATTCATCAGGCGTATTGTAATAAGGGGTAATAACCGCTACTTTCATATCCGCAAACATCTGCATTAATAAAAACTTTCTGCTTCTATTTCTTGGGTGATCTTTCTATTCTGGCAAATTCCTTATGGGAATGTTCTACGATTCTATATTTTTTTCTAATTTTTACATAGTTATTCCTACTTCTGGATGTTTTCTCAAGCCTTTCAATTTCTCTTTGCCCGCCTTTTGTAGTATCATGGGGATTAATACAAGGGATTGCATCAATTATAGCTATTTTCCTCTGATGTTCACCCAGAACATGATGATACCAGAAATCTATTCCCCAACCAGTAAGAACAGGATCGTATATTTTCATAAACATATCGAGTTTGTCTTTTCGAAAGAGGGGGCAGCCTACCTCAACAAAATTTGTATACCGCATGTAACAATCTGGAATCATAAAAGTAATCGGATGACTGATTTTCCCTCTAGGGTGAAAAGCAGGCTGCAGCAACCAAAGGTCAAACTGCTCGCGAATTTCAAATAAGCGATTTATGGCAAAAGTATCAATAATGATGTCATCGTCCATGACAAAGATCGCCTGGTAATTATCCAGTATCGTTTGCCGGTTCTGATAGATATACAACAGGTTCTGAAACTTGCCGCCTTTGCGTTCATTGTAAAAATCACTTATCTCCTTGTATCCCCTCTTTTCATCACCATAATAGGTCACCCACAAATCAAAATTTCTTTGACATTCTTTGCCGTCAAAACCTTTAAGCCAATAATGCAGATTCGCATTATCGCCTGCAGAGGTATAAACTAAATATTTTGATTTGGCTGAACTCATTTTCTCTTAAATAACATGCCTTTTTCAAGTAAAATAAATGCGTTTTAGGATCAATAGGGTCTTAACCGATGTGTTTCAAATTCGGATCCAATTTTCCGGCAGGAGATCTTTTGTGCTATGGAAACCGGTATGGGGCGGGCCGGGAGCAAAGGACATTGCTGGATTGGCAAATTCACCTGCAAACCACTGAGCTGGAGCAATTACAATTTTATCAGGGTTTGCATTGAGCCATGCACCCCACCATGAAAATGATGAATTTGCAATGATATGTGACTGGCAGCGCGCCATAAGAAATAAATCATATATATCGCATATATCGCTTTTTCCTTCAATAAAGATAAACCTTTTACCATGAAAAAGACGTTTGCACCAAGATATGTCATCTGAAAAGACAATGAATCTTGTCTTTTCATCTAATCTTCCGATTGCCTCTTCATAATAGGATGTTGAGGCTAAATCCGTAAAATTGCTGTTTTCTAAATAATCGGTGCGCCGAACATGCACCGAACAGGTCCTGCCTGCGAGTAACTTACCGAACCGTGTCGTTAATTGTTCCGAAATGCGTGGATGAGGAGTGAAAACTTTTCTAACTTCATTTTCGCAATGGGCAAAATATTTTTCAGATTGAAAAAAACCCGAAAGATTTATTGAGCAATAAATGTCAATTGGCTGATATGTAAAACTCTTTTCATAGTATGTTTTGTTTGCAGAAAGCCGAAATTTTGTCTGCGGTAAGGCTTTTTGAAAAAAACTTGAATATTTCCAGGATGGAAAGACATAGGCAACATGGTTTCGCCGCGCTACGCCAATAGTCGCAGCTATTTGAAAAAGTTGATTTCCCAGCCTGCCGAATTTTTCATTATCACCCAAACCATTAAAAGTGACGAACCTGTCGATAAAATTATTTTTAGACAACCAAGTTTCGCAGTGCCGGACATGAAAATACATTAATATCTTGCGGGCCTTTAAAGTAAAAGTCAGGGATACTCATCAGTAAAAAAATGACGCAATTGGGGCGTACTATCACTTGTCTGAACTGTTCTCAGCCTTGATGAACTCTATCTGGTGGTCGGCAGGCGTCATTTCCGGAGCAGGTTCAATCCTGATCTGGGCGCCGTAATCCTTCTCCAGTTCCAGGAGTTCCTCGCGCTTATTGTTCAGCAGGTACTGGGCAATTTTAACCGGCAGCCTGCACTTGACCACTGTCACGTTTTTGTGGACCACTCCGGTCTGAATGCGGCGCAGGTAGGAAAGCGACTGGGTCTCAACCGAGCGCGTCACACCCCGGCCCTGACAGTATTCACAGACGTGATAGCTTCCCATCTGTATTGGCCGTCCCAGCTTCTGCCGGGAAATTTGCATGAGGCCGAACTTCGATATCCGGCTTATATCCACCTTGGCCCGGTCCCGTTTCATGCTGGCCTTCACCTGCTTCTCCACCTCTCGTATATGCCGCGCGGTGCGCATGTCAATAAAGTCAACGACAATAAGCCCTCCCAGGTCCCGCAAGCGCAGCTGCCTGGCCAATTCCGCCGCGGCCTCCATGTTGGCCAGGAAAATTGTCTCATTGAAATTTTTGTCCTTGGCCGTACGCCCCGAGTTCACGTCAATTGCCACCAGGGCCTCTGTGGGATTGATCACGATGGAGCCGCCTGAGGGCAGCTTGACCACCGGATTATA
>Ga0209536_100012917_pt1 | contig 12092 bp, 10 predicted proteins | sample DeeMarSeWOR28_12_FD_187461 | JGI IMG/M metagenome (GOLD analysis project Ga0209536, IMG submission 187461) | Marine sediment microbial communities from White Oak River estuary, North Carolina - WOR-2-8_12 (SPAdes) (version 2) | ecosystem: Environmental > Aquatic > Marine > Intertidal zone >...
CATTAATGAAATCGAAAAAGTGATCGATTTTCTGTACACACTTTGAATGGTAAACAATTGATACGGGGTGGCACATGAAAGTATTCAATAGCAAATTCCTTGCGAAGGCAGCGGTGTTGTCCGCGATCGCAGTGTCTTCGGCATTCGTACTCACTACGGCGTTAGCTGGACCAAAAGAAGATTTGGAAAAATACCAGGCGTTTTTTAAAGAACGCTTTCCCGAGATGGACTTAGCGGCGTTGTCCAATGGCATGTACAACTTCAGTGACGATAAACGCAGTCAATATAACGATATTATGGAGTTTCCGCCTTATGAGGTGGATATAGAAGAAGGTAAGGAGCTGTTCGCTAAGCCTTTTAAAAATGGTAAAAGTTACGCGGATTGTTTTCCGCAACAAGGTGTGGGGGTGGCGCATACCTATCCCAAGTTCGATGCGAAGTCGGGCAAGGTGCAAACCTTGGAAGGCGCCATTAACGCGTGCCGGCAAGCCAATGGCGAAGAACCGCTTAAATACCTCAAAGGCAACTTAGTGAAAATCATAGCGTATATGGCGGACACCACCCGCGGTAAACCCGTAAACATAGAAGTGCCCAACGATCCTCGCGCCATTGCGGCTTATGAACAAGGCAAACAAATCTACTTCACACGCCGCGGTCCGCGGGAATTCGCTTGTTATCATTGCCACTGGGAAGCGTCCGGGTTACGAATCCGGGGTAATGAATTAAGTCCGGCAGTGGGGCAAGCAGCGAATTTTCCCGTGTATCGTTCCAAATGGGGGGAGATCGGCAGTATCCAGCGGCGCTACATAGGCTGTATGCGCAACATCGGCGCGGTGCCGCTCAAAGAACAAACCGAGGCGATGAACAATCTTGAATATTTTCATACCTTCTTGAGTAACGGCGTGCCTATGAACGCGCCCAATTCCCGTTTTTAAGCGCTGCGTTTTAGTCAAAACTAACAATAGATATGAGGGGATAACGATGCAAAAATTCATCATGCTAGCAGTGATGTTGTGCTTGTGCTCACCGGTATGGGCCGTGGATGAGCAGCAAGTCAAACAGGCCATAGACGAAGCCAAAAGCGCTTTTGAAAAAGCCGTCGCTGAACAAGGTGGTTGGGTGAGCACTTCCAAACTGCTCAAAGACGCCGAGTTAAGCGCCACCAAAGGGGACACACAAAAAGCGCTGGAACTGGCTAATCAAGCCAAGCGTGAAGCCGACCTCAGTTACGCTCAGTCGATTGATCAAAAGCAAACCTGGTCGGAGCCTGAGTATTTGCGTAAGTGATCCGATAACGCTTTTATAACCGATAGTCAGTAACAACTAGGCGCACGACTGCGTTGATGCAGCCGTGCGCCTTTGTGTATGGTCTAAGCGCTCTATTGAGTAATAGGTTCTAATTCCAGTTCCACGCGCCGGTTTTGCGCCCGTCCTTCGGCAGTGTTGTTGGGGGCGATGGGCCTGGTCTCCCCGTAACCGATCGCCGCAAGTCTTTGCTGGGCGACGTTTTTGGATTGCAGGTATTGCGCCACAGCCAAGGCGCGGCGTTCAGACAGTTGTTGATTGTATTGTTCGGTGCCGGTACTGTCGGTGTGACCTTTGACCGTGATTAGCGTGGATTTGAATTCGTTTAACACCAAGACAACCGAATCCAGTGTGTTATGAAACTGCGGCTTTAGGTCGGACTTGTCAAAATCGAAGGTTATATTGCTGGGCATGTTCAAGATAATGTTGTCACCTTGGCGGGTGACACTCACGCCGCTGCCGCGTAGTTGTTGGCGCAGTTTGTCTTCTTGTTTGTCCATATACACACCCACACCGCCGCCGGCGACGGCGCCTATGCCGGCGCCTATCAACACGGCTTTTTTGCGGTCGCTTTTGGTTGAGGTGGCGGCGCCTAAAAGCGCCCCCGCGATTGCACCGACGGTGGCGCCGGTGGTGGCTTTGGTGACTTCTTTTTCACCCGTGTACGGATCGGTGGTCATGCAGCCGCTGAAAAGCGGAGCCGCTGCGATACTTGCCGCCAAATAACCTGCTGTAATTCCAGTGCGTTTTTTCATAAATCACCTTTGTTGTTTGTCCGGATTGGCTCACAAATAGAAAACCAAATGCAAATTTTAGTCCCGAAGTCTTTTATGTCTAGGCGGTTACCGTTGCCCGGGCGTTAAAACCGTCACACCTTCAGGCGGGGCATAGCCATCCGATAAGGCTTTCATGAACGCGACTATGGCGTCTTCTTCGGCTTCGGTTAGGCCTAAATCTCCCAGTTCTTCTTTGTTGACGTTGTCGCTGATCTCAGCAGCCGGCCAACACCCTTGTTTTAAGGCCTCGGCTTCGGTGGTGAGCGGATTCTTGCACACCGGTTTTACATCGCGGGTATTGTAAAAATTCACTAATCCTTTAAGTGTCTTGAAGTAGCCATTGTGCATATAAGCTTTAACGAAATTGCTGCTGGGCCGCTTATCCACATTGCGCACAGTGGGGACTTTTTGTTTACCGTAGTTTTCTTGCGCGTACTGTTTGTATTCCGAGCGCTCCGCCAGAAAAGCGCCCAGTCCCGCATCGACCCATTCGGCGCCGTCCGGATTGAACTGTTTCGGCATGCGGTACCAGGGATTTTCCGGGTTGCGCGGTGTTCCTAAATTATCGAACGTAAAATCGGTGAATAAAGGCGGCTCGCCGTTTTCACCGGCTTCCATCGGGTGGCAAGCGGCGCATTTGCCTTTGTCTTTGAATAATTCCATGCCGCGTAATTCTTGTTGGCTCAGCTTCACCAAACCGGCCAAATAATAATCGTATTTGGAAGTGAACGCATTGACTGTCGGCGAGGCTTCGAATGCTGCAATGGCCAATGCGATGTTATCGTACGCTTTATCCACTTTAGCGCGATCCGCCTTGGCCAGCTCCACGGTTGCACCGTCGGTTTTACACGCGGCTTTAATATCGCTGGGCCAACGAATGTCGCAGGCACCCGGCCACACACTGTCCAACTTCACCGGGTAATTTGCACCACAGACTTTATACACCACGCAGGCGCTGTCGGGCAGCGCATGTTCCATAGGGTTGAGAAACGGGCCTTGGGCTTGATCAGCGGCGGGATTGCCCAGTTTTTCGCCGGTCGCGCGTCCATTCCAAAAATTGCCGCCGATAAATAACTCCTCTTGTTTGTCAAAATGGAATATCGGACTGTTGGTGGCATACGCGGCACTGGGTGGTTTGCGATTGCCAAAGCGCGTTGTAATAGAGCCTTGATAAGCCGCGCCATGCGCGTTGATTTCGGACAGGTCTCCAGTCCAGCCGGCGGCGGGTGAATGACAATCGCCGCAGGCTTGATTGTCGTTGAGTGATAGGCTTCGATCAAAAAATAGGGCGCTCCCCAATTGTTGTTTGGGCTCGAGATTATCGGCTTTTAAAACACCGTCACTGACTAATAACAAAGCGCAGGCGAACACAACTCGGTTATACATTTTCTATTTCTCCATATCAGGGAAACTCATAAGAGATTCAGCAGTGATTGCTTCCAGGAATCCATGTTCAAGGCAACCAGGCAAGTGATTGGGATATTGTGGCAAAATTTATTTAGCTACTTAAAGCGGAGAATTCGGTTTAAATGATTTTTGTCAAATTTAATGTACAAAAACATTTGCAGTTAACCTCACCACTATCAGTGGTTATAAAGGGTTAACGATTGTCCGAGGATCAAAAATGTCATGAACCAGCAGGCGAGCTCAGTGGCCGCTGCGTTTCCGCAAGGACAATTGGATCATGCCGATCAATAATCCGTATTAGAGGGAAAATCTATTAGTGAGAAGGGTTGAGCTGCTGGATAGAGCCCAACCCGTTTCGAAAGCGATAGTCTCAGTGGAACTCTACGGCATGCTGCGCTTGCTATTCACCCATTTCAATAGCGGTTTCCACTGCTCCAAATCAATCTGCACCGCCGATGGCGCCAGCTCGAATATGCCCAAGCCGCGGTCGGCGGCGCGAATATAGTTTTGTGTGTCCCGCAATGTGGCGATAAATGGGATTTTCAGGCTTTTTAAGAACACCGACAGTTTGTGGTATACCACGGTGTTTTCCCGCACCCGGTTGGCCACTAAGGCGATTTTCACTTCATTGCGCTCCACTTTACTGAGCGCACGTAACTCTTGCACAAAATGGGAAGCGGCGCGAATATCCATAGGCGAAGGCAGCACAGGCATAATAATGGTTTCCACGCGGCGTACGAAATTTGCCAGGTCTTTGCCATGGGTGACGGCGGGTACGTCGTAAACCACTACGTCGGAACTTTTAGCGGGGCGGACCGTTTCAGTGGTACCGTCCACGCCAACGATTTCCGGTCGGTCTGGTGCACGGGCAGCTAACCACTCCAGGCTGGATTGCTGGGGATCGAAATCCACCAACGTGACTTTTTTACCTTCGACCGCGAAATGGCTGGCCAAGTTGGTCGCCAAAGTGCTTTTTCCACAGCCACCTTTTGCGTTAAGTAGCATGATCGAGCGCATGATAACTCCTTTATACCCCTTGGGTTTGTGTCGGTTTTTTTGATTTTACCGCTATACCAGCGAATATTCTCCTATTACATCCTAATCTTAAAGCAAAGATCTCGCCTAATTGTCGAAAATGTGCAGGGATTGCCATATTTTATCGACAGTTTTTTGCACTTCTTCGGTCATTCGAATGGGACTGCCCCATTGCCGGGTGGTTTCTCCTGGCCATTTGTTGGTGGCATCCAGCCCCATTTTGGAGCCTAAGCCGGAAACTGGCGAGGCAAAGTCTAAGTAATCTATAGGGGTGTTTTCAACCAGTGTGGTATCCCGCGCCGGATCCATACGCGTGGTCATGGCCCAAATGACGTCATTCCAGTCTCGCGCGTTCACGTCATCATCGACGACGATTACGAATTTTGTATACATAAATTGCCGCAGAAACGACCAAACACCCAGCATCACCCGTTTGGCGTGGCCGGCGTACTGTTTTTTCATGCTGACAATGGCGACTCGGTAGGAACAACCTTCGGGTGGTAAGTAGAAGTCCACGATTTCCGGAAATTGTTTTTGAAGAATGGGTACGAACACTTCATTGAGGGCGACACCTAAAATGGCCGGTTCGTCCGGCGGCCGGCCGGTATAGGTGCTGTGGTAGATGGGTTGCTCACGATGGGTAATGCGCTCAATAGTAAACACGGGAAAGCGTTCCACCTCGTTGTAGTAGCCGGTGTGGTCGCCGAAGGGGCCCTCGTCGGCTTCTTCGCCGGGCTCGATATAACCTTCCAGCACAAACTCCGCCGACGCCGGCACTTGTAAATCCGATCCCAGGCATTTGACCACTTCGGTTTTGGCGCCGCGCAACAGCCCGGCGAAAGCGTATTCCGACAAAGTATCCGGCACCGGGGTCACCGCCCCCAGAATAGTCGCAGGATCGGCGCCCAAAGCCACCGCTACGGGGAAGCGTTTGCCCGGATAGGTCTCACACCAGTCGCGAAAATCCAAAGCACCGCCCCGATGGGCCAGCCAGCGCATAATCACTTTGTTTTTTTCGATCACTTGTTGGCGATAAATACCGAGATTCTGCCGGTCTTTGTGCGGGCCTTTGGTGACTACTAAAGCCCACGTGATGAGTCGCCCGGCATCGCCGGGCCAGCAGGTTTGAATGGGCAGGGTATCCAAGTCCACCGCACTGCCTTCTAGGCAATGCTGCTGACAGGGCGCTTTTTTCACTTCTTTGGGGCTCATGTTGAGCACCTGTTTGAAAATAGGCAGCTTTTCCCAGGCGTCTTTCATGCCTTTGGGCGGGTCGGGTTCTTTGAGGTAGGCCAGTAGCTTGCCTACTTCGCGTAACGCGTCGGTGGATTCCTGCCCCATACCCATGGCCACCCGTTGCGGTGTGCCGAACAAATTAGCCAGTACCGGAATAGTTGAGCCTTTGGGATTCTCAAACAACAATGCTGGACCGCCCCCACGTAAGGTGCGGTCACACACTTCAGTCATTTGCAAATAGGGATCAATTTCGGCGCTGATGCGTTTGAGTTGCCCGGCAGTTTCCAGTTGCTGAATAAAATCCCGCAGATCGTCGTATTTCATTAATGCTTGTTGTTATTGGAAAAACCCAAGCATAGCAGGATATGTAACGGCGGGGAAAGTTCTTACCGAATGCGCACGCCACCATGCCGACGGCGGATTTTATTATCCAGCCACTGGTAGCCCAGGTAGCCGCCGATCAAGATGCTAAGTAGCGCCGAGACTAGCAGCCATTTGAGCGCGATGGGATAATCCAAATCAAAAGCCGGCGGTTGCTGAGTGGGGGAACGCATGGCGGGTGCTTCCACCGCGGCTGGGGGTTGCGCGATGGGCGTTTCTTGCGCCGTTTCGGGCGCAGCAGTAGCTGGCGTTTCGGCCTTCGCCGTTTGCAACTCTTTTAAGCTGTCCTGGTGTTGTTTTTCCAGCGCCGCCAGTTGCTGTTGGCTTTGTTCCAGCGCGGTGGTCTTTTGCTTGAGCTGGCTTTGCAGGCCGCTGATGGTTTTTTTGGCCTGATCCAAATCACCGCGGATTTTGTGGATGATCGCTTTTTCTTTTTCCGCTTCGGCGGTGTTTTGGGATTGGCTTTTAAGCTGTTCCAGTTCTTCTTCCAACTGTTTGTGTTTGGCCATTAACTGCAGATAGCTTACCTGGGTGGGTTTTTCGGTGCTTAAGTATTTACGGTGCAGCCAGCCTTCCTGGTTGTCCGGTGTGCGGATTTTGCTAAAGTCACCGTCGGTTTCGATGACTTCCACCACCGTGCCGCTGTTGACGGTGGTGACCAATACGCCGCGTTGAAACGTGGACGAAAACAACTCCACTGAAACTTTATCCGTTATGAATGTGGTTTCCGCCGATGCCGTGTTGGTCAATAAGCCTAACAGGAGCAGAGCAAGTGCGGGTGAGCGAAATGAGAAAATCCCTTTCATAATCATCCTCTGGTTAAAGGGTCAGGCGGCAATGCCGCTGTGGCGTAGCAAGGCGTCAATCTTAGGCTCGCGGCCGCGAAAGGCCACGAATAATTCCAGCGGTTCTCGTGAGCCGCCTCGCTCTAAGATATTGGTGAGAAACGCCTTGCCTGTTGTTTGATCGAAAATACCGTTTTCTTCGAATTTGGAAAACGCATCGGCGGATAACACTTCCGCCCATTTGTAGCTGTAGTAGCCGGCCGCGTAGCCGCCGGCAAAAATATGCGTAAAGCTGTGTTGAAAGCGGTTGTAGGCTGCGGGGGTAATCACCGCCACTTCTTCACGCACTTCATCCAACACTTGTTGAATCCGGCCCCCTTTTGGCTCATGAAGTTGCGGTTCGTATTCCAAATGCAGGCGGAAATCAAATAACGCAAATTCCAGCTGCCGTACCATTTGCATGGCGGACTGAAAGTTTTTCGCCGCCAATAAACGCTGGCGCATCGCCTCCGGTAAAGGTTCACCGGTTTGGTAATGGCCGGCGATGAGTTCCAAAGCCTCTTTTTCCCAACACCAGTTTTCCATGAACTGGCTGGGCAGCTCCACGGCATCCCAGGCCACACCGTTGATGCCGGAGACTTCCAGATAATCCACTTGTGTGAGCATGTGGTGCAAGCCATGACCGAATTCATGGAACAATGTTGTAACTTCGTAATGTGTAAACAGCGCCGGGTCACTACCCACCGGCGGGGTGAAATTACAGGTTAAATACGCCACCGGGGTTTGAATGCCGCTGTTGGTCTTACGTCGGCACACGCATTCGGCCATCCAGGCGCCGCCGCGTTTGTTGGGGCGGGCGTATAAATCGAGGAAGAATTGGCCTCGGAGTTTGCCCTGTTGATCTTTAATTTCATAAAAACGCACGTGTTTATGCCAAGTCTCCACATCTGTCACTTCGCGGATGTCCAGGCCGTATAAGCGTTTGACGATCTCAAATAAGCCGCTGATCACTTTGGGTTCGGGAAAATACCCTTTTAGCTCTTCCTGACTGATGGCATATTTGTTCTGCCGCAGTTTTTCCGACACATATAACACGTCCCAGGGTTGCAGATCGGCAAGGTTCAATTCTTTTGCCGCGAACGCCTGCAACTCTTCAAAGTCTTGTTGGGCGATAGGTTTGGATTTGGCCGCCAGTTCTTTGAGAAAACCCACCACAGCGGCGGTATCGGGCGCCATTTTGGTGGCCAGGGATAGCTCGGCGAAATTCTTGTAGCCCAGCAGCTGCGCTTTTTCATGGCGCAACGCCAAAATGTCTTCCATGATCTGCGAATTGTCCCATTGACCGGAAGTGGGGCCTTGATCCGAGGCGCGGGTGACGTAGGCATGGTGCATTTCTTCCCGCAGCTTTCGGTTGTCGGCGTACGTCATAACGGCGAAATAGCACGGGAATTCCAAGGTGAGCATCCAGCCGGTTTTCTCGTCGGCTTCGGCGGTTTGTTTGGCCATGGCAATAGCGGATTCCGGCAGACCTTGCAGTTGGTCAGCGTCGGAAATGTGTTTTTTCCACGCTTGCGTGGCGTCCAGGACATTATCGGAGAACTTAGAGGTCAAGGACGACAGCTTTTGCTGAATTTCTTTGTAACGGCCTTGTTGCGCTTCGGGAAGATCAATACCGGAAAGGCGAAAATCCCTTAATGCGTCATGGATGACTTTTTGTTGCGCCGTGTCCAAATCGTTAAACTGGTCGCTGTTGGCAATGGCTTGATAGGCTTCGAACAACGGCCGGTTTTGCCCCAGCTCGGTGCCGTATTCGCTTAATTTGGGCAGGCAGGCATTATGCGCTTCGCGCAAAGCCTCATTATTCAGCACGGCGTTTAAATGGCTGACCGGCGACCAGGCGTGATTGATTTTGTCTTGTAAATCTTCCAAGGGTTGTAGTAGCGTGTCCCAGGTATACGTCTTATTGGTTGCCAAAATTTTAGAAAGCGCGGCGCGGTTTTCGGTCAGAACGGTGTCGATGGCAGGCTCAACGTGCTCAGGTTTGATCTGTTGGTAAGGCGGCAAATGTTGATAGTCAAGTAATGGATTGCTCATGAATGATTCCTGTTTTTCGTGTGCGGAAGGCTTATTCTATAAAACACTGCTTCACACTGTCCTCGTGGCGGCTGTCACCACTTGCTGCTATCGAACGTGCTTCTATGCAAGATATAGCCCAAGAATTATTTTAAAAGGGGGCAATCTATGAGCCAGCCTCTGAGTTCGGCGCATCCTTATAATGCCTTGACCCCCGATGCGGTATTGGACGCGGTGGAAAGCACCGGCGTGCTGTGTGACGGTCGCTTACTGGCGTTAAACAGTTATGAAAACCGCGTCTACCAAGTGGGTGTGGAAGGGGGGCCGCCTAAAGTGGTGAAGTTCTATCGCCCCGGCCGTTGGTCCACCGAAGCCATTTTGGAAGAGCACGATTTCGCTTTGGAGTTGGCGGAAGCGGAAATCCCGGTGGTGCCGCCCACCCGCTGGCCCGATGGCACGACCTTGCACGAATCTCACGGTTTCCGCTTTGCGGTGTACGAACGCAAAGGCGGTCACTGGCCGGAACTGGATAATGAAGAGAACTTGAAATGGCTGGGGCGCTTCATAGGCCGCATCCACGCCATGGGCGCGCGCCAGCGATTTGCCCATCGGCCGCGCATCGACATCCAAAGCTACGGTTATGACAATGTGCAATATTTACAGGAAAATCGCGTAATACCGCTGGATCTGGAACCTGCTTACAAAACACTCACGCACGACGTATTACAAGAAGTGGAAGCCTGTTTTTCCCGTGCCGGCACAGTGAAAACGCTGCGATTACACGGCGATTGTCATCCCGGTAACATTTTATGGACCGACGATGGCCCGCATTTTGTGGATTTCGACGATGCCCGCACCGGGCCGGCCATCCAGGATTTATGGATGTTATTGTCGGGCGAGCGTCAGGAGATGAGCCAGCAGTTATCCCATGTGCTGGAAGGTTATACCCAGTTTTACGATTTCGATCCCATTGAGCTCAACTTAGTGGAAGCGCTAAGAACCTTGCGCATGATTCATTATTCCGCTTGGTTGGCCAGGCGCTGGGACGATCCCAGTTTTCCCATCAATTTTCCCTGGTTTGGCAGCAACCGCTATTGGGAAGAGCAAATCCTGTCATTGCGGGAGCAACTGGCATTGATGCAGGAAGCTCCGTTGCAGTGGATCTAGTTTTCAGGTGGCGGAGGTGGCGGATTGCAATTTTCCGCCTCTTGGAAGGTGGCGCTAATACTGATCGGTGGCTGCTGGGCCTGGGCGGTGTCGTTGTGGCAAGCGTAACAGTCGCCGGCGTTGCTCTCCGGCACCGCGGACACCATATGTTGGACGTTACGGCATTGGATGTTGTTATCCATCAAATTCATCAACGTGGGATAGGTGGGGATGGGAGGATCGGTGAGTTCGGTGGGGCCCCATTTAATGGCTTGGGTGGTGTAAAAATGCCCCCGCGCATTGACTTCGACATAAGTTTTAGGGGCTCGGTCTGCACGTGGGACTACATTCTCGGGAGGCACATCGAGCTGGCAATCATGGCGCCGGACTTTCACGGTCGTGCCATTCGGTTGTTCCACATCATAAGTGCTTTGATCATCACATTCCTTGGGAAACAAGGCGATGAAGGCATCGCCTAGATCATAGGCGCTGCCGTCTTCTTTTTTAGTGACATATCCCGCCATGGTAAACACCCTGTTGGGACTGCCGGCGCTGTGACAGCCGATGTCCAGGCAGTTGGGCCCCTCATCGCCGTTAGCATGGTAATTTAAATCATCGGCACTGGCGCTGCTGATGACAGGGTCGTTAATGCGTAAGTATTTGGGCTCATTTATATCCGGCGCAATCGCCGGTGGCTCAACCAGTTGGTGACAGAAATTACATGTGCCAGGTTTTGTCGGCACGATGGGTCTGGGCATGTACACCCGGTAAATGCTGCCATCGATCAATTCATAGCGCAGCGCGGGATAGACTGCAACATCTAAGAGTTCGGTGTCATAGAAATTGCCGTACACGTCCACTTCCAGGGATGAATACAGTTCTCCGCTGCCGCCCACCCCGGTGTAAAACTCAATGGTCGGATTTAGCTTGTCCGGGGCGGAGGCATTGGGCTCGGTAATCGGTTGGTTAAGGTCTTGGGAATGGAACACCGTACCTGAGATACGGAAGATAATCGGGTTGCCCGAGCCTTCTCTATGGCAACCGGACGTCGAACAATCCTCACCTTTGCAAGTGGGTGAGGCACAGATCCCGGTAGCATGCAAGCTGTCCACTCCCGAGTGACGGCTTTTCAACACGATGGTTTCCTCGGTATCCGTTGCGGTTTCCCCGGAAAAACACCCAGACAAACTTAATAAAAACAAAAAAATCAAAAGGTTGAAGTGACTGCTGGGGGTGGGTGAGGTTGTGATCAGTGCCATAATAGACCGCTGCCGATTGGTGTTATTGAAGGTTTTAATAGTACCGTTTCCGCTTAAAAAAATCCTAACAAAATCGCTCTGTTATGCCTATTCTTGTTGCTTATACCGGACTAGGGGCTATATCAGGTTTTTCAATAAGCAAGCCAGATGTGGTATAAGATACAGCAAAAAAGATAAACAATAATAAAGTCTCACTTGCCGTCTTCCGGCATTTCATAACTGGGAACACAATAAATGAGCAAACAATTTGATCTTATTGCCATTGGTGGGGGCAGTGGCGGGCTTTCCGCCGCCGAACGAGCCGCCGAATACGGTGCCAATTGCGCAGTCATTGAAAAAGCCAAGATCGGGGGCACTTGCGTCAACGTGGGCTGTGTGCCGAAAAAAGTCATGTGGAGCGGCGCCAGTGTGGCCGTGACCCTGCAAATCGCCAAAGACTACGGTTTTGACGTCGATGTGAAAAACTTCGACTGGGCGCAATTAGTAAAAATCCGCGAGAATTATATAAACGGTATCAATAACTGGTATCACACCTATCTAAAAGACTCCAATATCGAAGAAATCTGCGGTGCGGCGCGTTTCGTCGACGCCCACACTCTAGAAGTCAACGGCGAGCAGTACCGCGCAGAACATATTGTCATCGCGCCGGGTGGTTATCCGGTGATCCCCGCCATAGAAGGCGCCGAGTT
>Ga0209536_100012918_pt1 | contig 12091 bp, 6 predicted proteins | sample DeeMarSeWOR28_12_FD_187461 | JGI IMG/M metagenome (GOLD analysis project Ga0209536, IMG submission 187461) | Marine sediment microbial communities from White Oak River estuary, North Carolina - WOR-2-8_12 (SPAdes) (version 2) | ecosystem: Environmental > Aquatic > Marine > Intertidal zone >...
ATTTGTTTGGTGTTATCTGCATTTTTTTCAGGGATGGAGATAGCTTTTATTTCTGCGAATAAGATTCATATTGAAATTGAAAAAAAACAGGAAGGTATTCTGGCGCAGATACTAACCCGCTTAACAAATAAACCTTCAAAGTTTATCGCCACCATGCTCATCGGTAATAATATTGCACTGGTGGTATACGGTTTGTACATGGGAGATTTATTGATGAATTGGTTCCAAACCAAATTACCAGCTGACAATAACTTTGTTCAACTGATGCTTACCGACTTCAGCCTCTTAACCCAAACACTTATTTCCACAATCATAATTTTGCTCACTGCAGAATTTCTGCCCAAGGTACTTTTTCAGATCTATGCAAACAAACTGCTTAAAATTCTTGCAGCACCTGCCTATTTTTTCTATTTGTTGTTCTCTTTCGTTTCCGATTTTGTCATAAAAGTTTCCGATGTGCTTCTAAAAACCTTTTTTAAGACAGATGGAGACGAAGTGCAACTTGCGTTTAGCAAGCTTGAATTAGGAGACTATATTACCGAACAAATGGAAACGGTGATGGAAGAGGATGATATAGATTCCGAGATTCAGATCTTTCAGAATGCACTTGAATTTTCAGCGGTTAAGGCTAGGGAGGTTATGGTTCCCAGGACAGAGATTATTGCAGTAGAATTACATGAAACCCCAAAAAACCTTGCTAAACTTTTTACGGAAACCGGCTTGTCAAAAATATTGGTCTTCAAAGATACCATAGATAACATTATCGGGTACATTCATTCGTATGAGTTATTTAGCAAGCCCAAAACAATAAAAAGTATACTCCTGCCTGTAGAATTCGTCCCGGAAACAATGTTAATCCAGGATATTCTCAATGTTTTGACAAAAAAACGAAAAAGTATTGCCGTAGTGCTGGATGAATACGGAGGTACTTCCGGAATAATGACCGTTGAGGATATTGTGGAGGAACTTTTTGGAGAAATTGAGGACGAACATGATTCGACAGATTTAATGGAAGAGGAACTCAATAGTACTACCTATAAATTTTCTGCCAGGCTGGAAGTGGATTATCTGAATGAACAATACAAGCTGGAACTTCCTGAAAGTGAGGAATACGAAACGCTCGGAGGCCTCATAGTCAATGTAACGGGTGAGATCCCGGACCAGAATTCTGAAATACTTATAGAACATTATTTGTTTACTATCCTGGAAGTTTCCAGCACAAAAATAGATTTAGTGACCCTTGAAGTCAAAGAAAAAGATTAGACCAATTAATATCAGTCAGATAGCCAACTTTAAGTTTTTATTTCTTGATGGAAAATACTAATTTCGCCAACTGATTTAAAATAAACGAAAAATGGCAATTCTAGAGAATATTAGAAAACGAACTACTGTATTAATCCTGATCATAGGGATGGCCTTATTTGCGTTCGTGATTTCTGGAATTTTTACCAGCAATGATTTTTCCGGTGGAAAAGTTGGGTCTGCTGTAGGTGAAATAAATGGTGAAGAAATTTCCATCGATGACTTCAGGCGAAAGATTGAGAGGGCATCAAGAAGATCAGGCCCTACAAATTCATCAATGCAATTGGTAAATACTGTCTGGAACCAGGTTGAACGAAACACAATCCTGGGGCAACAGATAGAGGATTTGGGGATAGATATTGAGCAGGACCAGATAATAAATGTAATTAAATCTAGTCCCGGGATTGCTCAAAACCCGCAATTTACAGATGAGAATGGAATATTTGATGAAGCAAAATTTAGGGATTTTATTGCTGAACTGAAAATCAATGCCCCGGCACAATATAACGATTGGCTGCAAGACGAAGAGGCTATTATTCAAAGCGCAAAGGAGCAAACCTATTTTAACTTAATTAGAGCAGGAGTTGGCGCCACTTTAAAGGAGGGAGAATTAGATTATAAACTTACTACAGACAAAGTAGATATAAGATATGTACGCATTCCTTATGCTTCAATCCCCGACAGTACTTTTATAATTACCAAAAAGGAGATTTCCGACTATATTAATGAACATCCGCAGGATTACAAGCAACAGAGGTCCAGAGATATCCAATTTGTTTATTTTGAAGATAAAGCCTCCGCTGAGGATGAAGCTGTTATAAAAGATCAAATTACAAAGCTTCTTGGCGATACCGTTGAATATTTTGAAGAACGCGATGAAACCGATACCATTCCCGGATTTAGAAATGCAACAGATAATGCTGCTTTTCTTGACAGAAATTCGGACATCAAATTTGACACTATTTATAAGTCAAAAAATGAGTTGCCATTAAAGTTTGCAGATACCCTGATGGCCTTAAATATTGGCGAGTTATTTGGGCCTTATAATGACGGTGAAAGTTGGAAAATTACCAAAATGGTCAACAAAAAATCCAATGGATCTGTAAAGGCCAGTCATATCTTGATCACATGGGAAGGAGCCGAAAGGGCAAACCCCGAAATAAAAAGAACCAAAGAAGAAGCCGAGGCCATAGCAAAAGATTTGCTGAAGCAAGCTAAGGCAGAAGGTGCGGTTTTTGCCCAGCTGGCAAGGGATAACTCTGATGGCCCCTCTGCTCCACGAGGAGGTGACCTGGGTTACTTTCAGGAAGGGGTAATGACTCCGAAGTTCAATGATTTTGCATTTGGAAATGTGGCAGGTCATATCGGATTGGTTGAAACAGAATTTGGATATCATATTGTACGCGTAGATGATAAGCAGGATTTGGTGCAACTGGCAACACTTAGCAGGGAAATAGAAGCCTCAGATGAAACACTTAATGCACTTTTTACCGATGCTACTAAATTTGAAATGGCGGCAACTTCGTCTGAAAAGTCGTTTTCTGATTTGGCCAAAGAAAATGAATATGTTGTAAGGCCGGTCAATAAAATAAATGAATTGGACGAAAACCTTCCCGGACTTTCAAACCAGAGGGCTATTGTTCAGTGGGCCTTTAACTCCGAAACGGAAATAGGAGATATTAAGCGATTCGGTATTAGCAACGGTTATGCCGTTGTGCAGCTAACAGCAAAGTATGAAGAAGGCTTAATGTCTGTTGAAGATGCCTCCGCTTCTGTTCTCCCGGTGATCAGGAAAAGAAAAAAAGCAGCAATGATTATTTCTCAAAACCAGGGAAAATCATTGGAGGACCTGGCATCAGATAACAACACCAATATATCAACGGCTTCTGCCTTAACAGTTAAAACTCCAACCATACCGGGTGCTGGAAGAGAGCCTTTGGTGGTTGGAACAGCTTATGCCCTGGCAGAAGGGGGTGTTTCAGATCTTATTGAAGGAGAGACCGGAGTTTTTAAAGTTGAAGTAACCAAAAAAGAAGAAGGTCCTGCGTTGGAAAATTATTCCACTTTCGCCAATTCTATTCAGGCTTCAAACGGAACCCGCGTCAATACAAGTGTATTTGATGCCCTAAAGGAAAATTCAGAGATTGTAGATAACAGAGCAACTTTCTATTAAGAAATATAGTGCTTTGGGGTTTTGACTTCAGGAAAAGAATAATGCTTTAATTGGCATCATAAGAAGCTTCTCATTTGGGAGGCTTCTTTTACAGTATCATTTCTTCATATGGAATTACAGTCTTATACCCCTTTTTAAAGAAGTATTCAGGAGTACTGGCATCTCCTATGGCAAGAACAAAGTCTCCACCCCATGCCCCTAAACTTTTTACAGCCCCTTTAAAATCCTGAAAGAGTTTTTCCTTTACAGGTATTAGTTCAAGGATGTCTGCCACAAGTAATTCGTGCGCATTCATTAATTCTTTAAACCTGCTTAGTTCATTGCAATGAATACACTCTTTGGTTAATTCTGAAATTGTCTTAATTAAAGTTTCTTTATCAAATTCCTTTTCCCTGTATCTGGTTATCCCCTCTCTGCTGTTCTGCTTTCTATTGAGGTGTACAAAGTATAATGCGTCTTTAAAAGGAGGGTTAAACTCAATTTCTTTTATAAATGGTTTTCCATCCTCTATCTTATAAAGGAGTGGATGGTTATGCCGGGCACAGGCAATATCGTAACCGCTTCCATCGAATGTTTTAGCTAAAAGGGCAAAAGGATCAACGTTAGCCCACTGAGCAACATTATTAATTAGGGTGGAGGAAGATCCAAGCCCCCATTCCCTGGGAAAACTAAGGGCTGTTTGAACTTCATAGCCAATTTCCTCCTTTAAAAAATCCGGATTCAACCTTTTAGCCTCAAGTAAAATTCTGAGCAACATTTCAGATACCTTATCTTCCGATGCAGGCAGATTTTTCAATTCATAGGAAAACCCCTCTTGCGAATTAGAAAAAAGACCCAGATGTAGCGAGGTATAAAACCACTTTTCACCCTTCTCGTCCAGGCTTGTCCAGTTAAGGTATGGAGAATCTGCCTCACTAATAGTCAGGGTTTGCCCGAATTTGGCAGGAAGTGCAAAGGATAAAGCACCATCCAGAACTGCGTACTCGCCAGTTAGTAGCAATTTTCCATTGCTGTAGAACCGCCGGGTCATAATTTGTTCCGTAAATTTTGTAGTGCTTCAACAACTGCATTATGAGTCGCGGCATTCTTCTTAAAATAGGCGACTAAAGTTTTCTTTTCATCCTCAGAGGCACGCATTTGATTAAGGATATTAAGCAAATGCATTTTCATATGTCCTTCCTGAATTCCGGTTGTCACTAATGATCTCACCGCTGCAAAATTCTGCGCTAATCCTGCTACCGCAACAATTTGCATTAATTCGCGTGCTGAAGGTTTTTGTAAAATCTCCAGAGCGAGATTAACCAGGGGATGCAAACTGGTAAGTCCCCCAACGGTTCCCAGGGCCAGAGGCACTTCGATCCAAAATTTGAAGATACCATCTTCAAGAGAGGCGTGTGTAAGACTTTTATAGGAACCATCTTTAGCTGCATATGCGTGGATGCCCGCTTCAACAGCTCTGAAATCGTTCCCTGTGGCAAGCACAACTGCGTCAATACCGTTCATTATTCCCTTGTTATGTGTAACTGCTCTGTAGGGTTCAACGTTGGCGATATCTACTGCCCTTACCATTTTTTTTGCAAATTCCTCCGGGGAAACAGACTGTTCTGCCTCCAATTCATTAATCGGACAACTTACCTCCGCCCGCACTAGGCATTCCGGGACATAGTTTGAAAGGATACTCATGACCACTTCTATTCGTTGTTCACCTTCATTAAAGGATGTATGGGTCAGCGCTTCTCTTTTCAAAGTAGAGGAAAACTGTTCTAAACAGGAGTTTATAAAATTTGCGCCCATGGCATCCAGGGTTTCAAATTTACAGTGCAACTGATAGTAATTATCAAGTTTATGTGTTTGATCCCGAAGTTCTATTGATGTTATTCCACCGCCTCGCTTTTCCATATTTTGGGTGATGGATTTACAATCACTAATTAAAATTGGATTTATTGCATCAATGAATTCCTGTAACTTCTCAGAAGGGCCTTTGAAGATAAAATGTACCTGCCCAATCTTTTGGGTTCCTAATACCCGGGTTTTAAACCCACCTTTATCCAGCCAGAATTTTGCAGCTTTACTAGCGGCTGCAACAACTGAACTTTCCTCAATAGCCATTGGAATGGCATATAGGGTATCATTAATTAAAAAGTTCGGCGCTATCCCAAAAGGAAGGTAATAATTGCTGATCGTATTCTCTATGAATTCGTCATGGAGTTTTTGCAACTCATTATCCTGATTCCAGTATTTTTTAAGAATTTGTATAGTGGTATCCGAATTATCAGTATAATTATCGGCAATCCATTTGATTTTTTCTTCTTTGGAAAGTTTCGAAAATCCCTGGATAGGTGTTTTCATGAGCTTTTATTGTATAAGGGCAAATATAGTGATTACACAATTATTGCAGGGAGTTTCCTCATTACGGGTATCAGCTATTAAGTTGCAATATTTTAAGTTTAAAGTTATTTTTTTAGCAAAAATATTAGTAAACTTGGTAGTTTATAACCAATTTTTTAGAATTTATGAATAAATCTTTCCTGCTGATTTTTCTTATTTTTTGTTTTATAGATTATGCTCCGGCACAACAAAAAAAGCTCTCTCTGGAAGAACTTTGGTCAGGAGCCTTTGTCACCAAGGGCATGGAAGCTATATATCCTTTAAAAAATGGCAAACACTACACAGTGCTGAATGCAAATAAAAATACAGGTGTTGTTAGCATTGATAAATATGATTACAGTACTCTGGAGAAGATAGAAACTGTGATTACTTCGCAGGAAATACCTTCAAAGGCGGTGTTTAGCTCATATGCCTTTAGCGCGGACGAATCCAAACTGCTGCTGGCAACGGAAGTGGTTCCAATATACAGGCGTTCCAAATTGGGGATCTATTATATTTATGACCTTATCACTAAAGATATAATTCAAATTGCGGATAGCTGGATTCAGGAACCCACCTTTTCACCGGATGGCAAAAAGGTAGCCTTTGGAAACAATAATAATTTATATCTATTTAATATAAGCGATGGTAAAATAGTAAAAATAACTTCTGACGGGGAAAAGAATAGTATTATTAATGGTATAGCAGATTGGGTCTACGAAGAGGAGTTTAAAATTGTCAGGGCTTTTGAATGGAACTCGGACGGCACTAAAATTGTGTTTTTGAGATTTGACGAGACCGCTGTTCCCGAATTTGCCATGGATGTTTATGGAACAGACTTGTATCCTTTTCAATATATATTTAAGTATCCCAAAGCCGGTGAAAATAATTCCGTTGTCACCTTGCATTCCTATGATATTGAATCCAATAGAATTTCAGATATTTCACTTCCTGACTCCTATTACATACCCAGGATAGACAGAATGAACAATTCAGATTATATAAGTGTACAAACGTTAAACAGGCACCAGAATAATTTAAATCTATATGCCGTAAACCTGCAGGACAATTCAGTATCTCTTTTACTTCAGGAAAAGGACGAGGCATATGTGGATGTTACAGATAACCTTACGTTTCTGCCCGATGACAGCTTTATCTGGACGAGCGAAAAGGATGGCTATAACCACATTTATCTGCATTCGAACAGTGGGGAATTAAAGAACCAGATTACCAGGGGGGATTGGGAAGTAACCAGGTACTATGGATATGATCCGGGCGAGAAAAGAATTTATTACCAATCAACGGAAAATGGATCAATAAACAGAGATGTCTATGGGATTGATATCAGCGCTAAGAATAAAAAGCGATTGTCTACCGGAGAAGGGACTAATTCTGCTGAGTTTAGTGCAGATTTTACCTATTTCATTAATAAGTTTTCCAACAATACCATACCAGATCAATTTACACTGCACAAAACTAAATCGGGAATTAAATTAAAAGAAATCCTGGACAATAAGGAACTTTCAAACAAACTCTCCGGATATGAGATTAGTCCCAAAGAATTTTCTACGATAGCTATAAACGGTAATGAATTGAATATGTGGATGGTGAAGCCAAAAGATTTTGATCCTTCCAAAAAATATCCTTTATTGATGTTTCAGTACAGCGGGCCGGGCTCTCAACAAGTAGCCAATAGCTGGATGGGTTCAAATGACTATTGGCACCAGATTCTGGCTTCACAGGGATATATAATTGCTTGTGTGGATGGCAGAGGCACCGGCTTTAAAGGACGTGATTTTAAGAAAGTTACTTATCTGAATTTAGTAAAATACGAAACTGAGGATCAAATTGCTGTCGCTAAAAAACTAAGTGAATATTCATATATAGACCCGGATAGAACCGGGATCTGGGGCTGGAGTTTTGGCGGTCATATGTCTACAAACTGCCTTCTGAAAGGCAGTGATACCTTTGAAATGGCAATTGCAGTTGCGCCTGTTACCAGCTGGCGTTTTTATGACACAATTTACACAGAACGGTTTATGAGAACTCCGGCTGAGAATCCCGGAGGTTATGATGAGAATTCACCTTTTAATTATCCGGAGTTATTAAAGGGCGATTATTTGCTGGTTCACGGTTCCGGTGATGATAATGTGCATGTGCAGAACAGCATGAGAATGATAGAAGCCCTGGTCCAGACTAATAAGCAATTTGACTGGGCAATTTATCCCGACAAGAACCATGGAATTTACGGTGGGAATACCAGCCTGCATTTATATACTAAAATGACCAATTTTATTAAAGAAAATCTATAAGCTAACCCGGAAATAATTATGGAAAAATCAACTAAACCAGTAAGTCAAAAAGAGCTTTTTGGACATCCAGTCGGACTTTATATTCTGTTTTTTACAGAAATGTGGGAACGATTTTCTTACTATGGAATGCGTGCTATTTTGGTGCTTTATTTGGTAGCTAAAACTACTGAAAGCAATGCTGGATTGGGTTGGTCTAATGGCGAAGCACTGGCGTTGTATGGCTGGTACACCATGTTAGTATATGTAGCCTCCATTCCGGGGGGTTGGATTGCGGACAAATTTCTTGGACAAAAAAAGTCTGTTTTATATGGCGGAATTCTTTTGGTAATTGGTCATAGTGTATTGGCAGTTGAAGAAATGTGGGCTTTCTATTCGGGCTTGGGATTCATAATTGCTGGGGTTGGCATGCTGAAGCCCAATATTTCTACAATGGTGGGAGGGCTTTACAAGAAAGGAGATATTAGACGGGATAAGGGATTTACAATATTTTACATTGGTATTAATGTGGGAGCATTCCTCTCCAGTTTAATAGTTGGCACCGTTGGGGAAGTTTATGGTTGGCATTATGGTTTTGGATTGGCCGGAATCGGTATGGCATTGGGTCTTCTTCAGTATGTTTATGGTCAAAAATATTTAAAACATGTAGGTAACTTTTTGGGATCTTCCGACAACAAACTGGAAAAGGAGGCCATGGACAAGCCTTTGACTAAAATTGAAAAAGATAGAATTGTAGTGCTATTCATTTCCTTTATTTTGGTCATCGTTTTTTGGGGTGCATTTGAACAGGCAGGGGGCCTTATGAACTTATACGCCTCGGATAAAACCAATAGGATACTCTCGTTTTCCCTGCCGTTTATTGGGAATGAAATACCAGCGTCCTGGTTTCAATCCCTGAATTCGATGTTTATAATTTTCCTTGGAACTTCAGTAGCCGGGTATTGGGCCAGACGAAAGTTGAAAGGAAAATTGTCTACCGGCTTGTTCAAGATGATATTGGGGCTCATTATTATGGGAACTGGTTTCTTCTTTATGTCAGCTGCCGCGGTAGAATATAATAGTGATGGCTCATCTGCCATGTACTGGTTGGTCCTGGCTTACTTGTTCCACACTGTGGGAGAGTTATGTATTTCTCCGGTGGCATTATCATATATCACAAAATTAGCCCCGCTTAAATACGCCTCTTTTATGATGGGAATCTATTTTGCCATGACGGGCTTTGGAAATAAGTTGGCTGGATTACTAGGAGAATCTGCGTCAGAATTCGGGGAATTAGCGGTCTTTAGCGGTATCGCGATATTTTGCATCATTTTTGGATTACTGGTAATTCTGTTTAGAAAAAAATTGGAAAAATTGACACATGGAGCTGAAGATGATGAGCATGTAATAACAGCTGATGAAGCGTAAAATTAAGGCTACTTTGAATCAATAAAGCTGTTTCTTGTTGATTAATTGTAAGTTAACAACTATTATTAAAACCAATCAAACCAATGAATACTGATATCGAGAATCTGTTTAAGGATAAGGTCTTAGGCCATCCTGCAGGATTAATGGTCTTATTTTTTACAGAAATGTGGGAACGCTTTTCATTTTATGGAATGCGTATTCTTTTAATCCTTTTTCTTACTGCACCCTTTGCCAGTGATAATCCGGGATGGGATTGGCCACGCGAAAACGCCCTGGCACTTATAGGAACCTATGCTTCCTTACTTTATTTAACCCCAATTATAGGGGGTTATATTGCCGATAAACTTACAGGATATCGCATAGCTGTTGTAATAGGTTGTGCTATTATGACTTTGGGTCATGCTTTTATGGCATTAGAAACTACTGCTACCTTCTATCTGGGTCTTGCTTTTTTGGTCATAGGAACTGGTTTTTTTAAACCTAATATTACTTCTATTATTTCCGAAATGTATAAAGGCAAAGAATCCAAGAAAGATGGGGCTTATACCATCTTTTACATGGGCGTAAATGCCGGAGCTTTTTTCGGGATGATGTTGTGCGGGTATTTGGCAGAAAATTTTGGTTGGTCCTGGGGCTTTGGACTGGCAGGTATTTTTATGTTTTTCGGGATGATGCAATTTTTGCTGGCTAAAAAATTATTTGGCAGCGTTGGCGGAAAACCAAGTAAAAAATATGAAGTAGAATTGCCACAAAATATTAATGAAGAATCTCCGAAAATTATTGAAGAGGAAAAAGCAGCGGAAAAATTAAATCCGTTTTTAACTTTAGATTATATACTTATTGCTCTGTCCGCCATTGGTGGATTACTCTACCTCTTTAACGACCCAATTGAAAAGATAAGCGGAGAAAATTTATTGCCTTTTGAGATCTGGGGTTTATCTGGCTCCAATTTCATAGTACTCCTTGCTTTGGTTCTGTTTCTCATTCTCCTTGTTTCAAGGATTTCGAGATACATTCCTCTGGTAAGAGACAGGATTATTGCAGTTGTATTCTTCGGGATTTTTACTGTGATTTTCTTTGCGGCCTTTGAACAGGCGCTTGGTTCTATGACTTTGTTTGCAAGAGATTACACCAATAGAAATTTGGTGGGGTCATCAGCCATGGTTTTCAAAATTGTGGATGCCCTGCTTACAACAGTACCACTCATTATTATTACCTGGGTTTTGTATCTCCTGTTTAAAAAAACGTATTCCAGAATTGCTTCCTCCAATATTGTATTGGCATTGGCGTTTGTTGGTATTTGGGGATTAGTTGTTTATCGTTTGATTGACAAATTTTCACAAGAGGGAAATCAGATAGATGCATCATGGTTTGGAATTTTAAACTCATTTTTTATCATTACACTAGCCCCCTTATTTTCACGGTGGTGGGAGAGCAAATATAATCCCAGTGCTGCCATGAAATATGGCCTTGGATTAATTCTTTTGGGCCTTGGATTTGCTATTTTGTCATATGGCTCTGCCGGTGTTGTACAGGGGTCCAAAACGGCATCGGTAAGCATGATTTTTCTTATCCTGGCCTATTTGCTTCATACGATGGGAGAATTATGTCTTTCACCCGTTGGCCTGTCCTATCTGAGTAAACTGGTGCCAGCGAGAATGATTGGCTTTATGTTTGGTATTTGGTATCTGGCAATTGCCATAGGGCAAAAGACGGCCGGCACTATGGGTGGAATGATAGATAAAATTTCAGAACAATATTCCTTAAGTACATTCTTTCTGATGTTTACCCTGGTACCTATTGCGTTTGGTATTATTTCTATAGTTCTAAACCCGGTATTAAAAAGACTTATGCATGGGGTGCGCTGATTTTATTCTATTTCCAGAATAAATGCACCCCTTTCACCGGTATAGTAAAATGGTAAGTTTCTGTTAGAACAAGATTTTTTCCATCTTTCAATATCACTCCTGTAATTGCTTCCATCTGCAATTATGTTTTTCGGTTTCACGGAGTCCAGGAATCGGTTAAAATTTAATTTGGGAGAATTACTGAGCAAAACATAATCAGTTTTCTGCAATTTATGGAAGGTGATTCGGGGGTTATTCAAGATCAATAAATCATGATCTTTAATTTTATATTTGTTTTTCAGCGTTTTGTAGTTAACTTTTTGGATGTTTTCTTCTACCTTAAGATTTTTAATAAGGCTTAGCACCGAAACAGAATCCGAACAATTTATTTCCAATGAAATTCCTTTTTGATAGAGCAGGGCCGAAGTTCCTGTTTTATGAAAGATGATGATTTTTTGCTGCCTGCTTTTTATTGTCGTTGTGGAAATTAGCCATGATTGAAAGGCTATTACTAATAATGCTACGGCCAGAATATTTTTAAATTTCTTCTCCGTGAGGCTGTATACTGCAGTAATAATTAAAAGATAGCTTAGTATAAGCTGTACGGAATCAAAGGCAATGTCCTTGAAAATAAAGGATTCCTGCCGGGCTATCCACTCTATAGCCAGATTCATCAGGTTAATGAG
>Ga0209536_100012919_pt1 | contig 12089 bp, 3 predicted proteins | sample DeeMarSeWOR28_12_FD_187461 | JGI IMG/M metagenome (GOLD analysis project Ga0209536, IMG submission 187461) | Marine sediment microbial communities from White Oak River estuary, North Carolina - WOR-2-8_12 (SPAdes) (version 2) | ecosystem: Environmental > Aquatic > Marine > Intertidal zone >...
AATGAGCTCAAGTACTTGATCCGCGGCGGGCGTATCAGCCACATGAAAGGCCTGATCGCCTCCATACTGAATATCAAGCCCCAGATTGGAGTCGAAAAAGCAGGCGGCACCTATGTACAACTCGGTCAATCCCGCACCTTCAAGCGCGCCGTTGAGAGCTTGGTCAATATCATCAAAGAAAAACATCCTCCCGGATCCGAACTGCGAGTTCAGGTATTGCATTCATATAATTTCGATGGGGCTGCGATGTTAATCGACTTGATTGATAAGACATTTAAGTGCACTTGGCTACCCGAAGGACACATGTCACTGGTGCTGGGAGCTCACACCGGTCCCAGCATGATCGGGGCAGCGTACGCCCTCCAGGAGGAATTTGCTACTTTGTAACACATCGCGTATTTTCGGCTTGCTGGTTTTCAGCGAGATTTCCTTCGATATAAATAACAACCCGACCGATGGTCGGGTTGTTGGCTTAAGTTTGATCAATTTCTTGTCATCTGGCGTTTTGCAGGCGGGCTACCTCTTCCCCCAGTTCACGGATGCGGTGCGACATGGTCTCTACCAGGCGGAAGGCCAGGGAAGGATCTTCGTGAACGCGTCGCATGAAGTTTTTCTTATCGACGGTCAGCACGCGTGCTTCTCCCAGGGCCCTAACCGTCGCCGAGCGCACATCGCGATCGAAGATCGCCATTTCTCCAAAGAATTCTCCCTCTCCGCGCACACCCAGGCGGATCTCTTTACCCTCATCACCAGCGATGAGAACTTCTACTTCCCCCTCCTGGATCACGAACATGCAGTTGCCTTCTTCACCTTCACAGATGATCACTTCACCATCTTCATAGACCTTACCCAATTCACCACTCGCCATGCAATCCTCCTTGTTAACCTTTCACACGGTTTATCTTCTCTAAACCATTCATCGGCCTGTTACCGATACTGCCAGGTCACCAGCCAGGCGAGCCAGGAAAGCCGGGCTCAGTGTGCGCACAAAAATCTCCCGGTATGGCGCACTGCCTGTGAACATATCCCATAATACCATGGACATGCGTTTCTTCGATTCAGCATCTTTCTGCTCATCAGCCGTCATCTTCAATACCGCCCGTCGCGCGATTTTCTGGCCCTGGATGATCCTGGTTACCATGAACATCACCTGCCCGATCATGTTATCTGTCTCGATCTTCCGACATGCAGGCCAATAATGCTCTTTAAAATCCTCAGCAGAGATACCCTGCAATACAGCTGTTGTGGCGGCCGCCTTGGATGTGCGGTAAGCTGCCCCGATGCCGTCCTTGTATAAACGGGTCACACCGCTGTCGCCGATAAAAACGATGCGGTCATCATACGGTTGCGGAGTTCCCGCGATGTTGATGCGTGGTGAGCAGTTGCAGGATTTGGCATCAAAATCCCAGGCAGGTGGGAAGACATCCCTGACCTCTTTAGAGTTCATAAAATTAGAGATTAACTCCTTGTCGATATCCTCCCCCAGCAAACAAACCGAAACATAATCTCCCTTGGGGATGATGGCCGCAAACTCCAGCCTTGGTAGGTCCAGCAGGAAAACATGCATCGATGAACCCAGCACATCCTGGATTTGTTGTTCACCCAGGTAGTATTCCTGGATGAAGGTCTTCGTCGTCTTTGGTTCCTGATATTCGAAGTTCAGATTGTTGAAAAGTTTTCTGGAGGCAGAGTTTACACCTACAGAGATGGTCACCAGGTCATAAGTTTGCGGATCATCCTTGCGGGTTTTAACCTGGGGTCTTCCATCATCCCAGAGCAATTCATCCACTCGTTGGTTGATCACCTTTGCTCCGCGCTCAATGGCCAGGTTTTGCAGGAAGCCGTCAAAGCTGCCCCACTTGATTTCCTTCAAGTCTCGCGGGCCAGGTCCCCGGTACACAGCCCCAATGCGCTTCTCTCGCAGGGGTGTTTCAATGCGCACACTGCCGACATCCATGTGCAGCATGTAGGAATCAATGCCCCGTTGGATAACTGTTGGCGGAAGGTTGATACCCTCCGCGGCCAGGTTCTGAACCAGCGATTCAGAGATTATGCCGCCGCACATATTGCAGCCTATAGGACCTGGCTTGGTGTAATCACGTGGTTCGTAGATATCTACTTCGACATCTATCCCCATGCGCCGTGCCAGGTCTAATACGAAGATCGAGAAGAAAGATCCTGCTGGACCCCCTCCTATGACCCCCACCCGCGAACCATCATCCAGTTGAAGTTCTTGATCTACCATCAATTTTCTCCTCCTCGGACATTAATGCTCACCTAAATGTACCCACAACACTTTCCTGGCAGGCTTTCCGTAGCTGCCGTGCTGACCAGGTCAAGAATAATAGGTTCTGACGATTTCACACGATTGTGTGGCGAACAAAGCAAATCACGAAGGATTCCTGATTTCAAATCAAGTCTGGATTATGATAGATATCCAATGACGTGGATTATAATCCATTCAGCACCTGTTTTATCCACATATCACGTTTGAAAGGACCAACCCGGAAGCAAGAAAGCGGAATCTGAGAGTATATTGAAACGTTATCGAACCAGGATCATAATCATTTGAAATTTGTTGGTTAACTGGTATTCCCCTACCTATCTTTGCCCAGCTTGCATAACGGCCAAGTGAAACCGGATGCCATTATAACCTAAATGTTACCGAAGGCTGAGTATAATTATTGACGGCATGGACAAACCAGATACAAACCCACTCGATCAACTGCGCCCTTATCTTCCTGCCCACCTGGTACGCAACCTGGATGCGGGGGTAGATTTAATAGGAGCAATGACCATCGCCAAGCACCTGCAGGCCGTGCGCAGGGAGAGCTCAACTTACCTGCCACGCTACCTGGTGCAATCGATCGAGGAGAACCCTGAACCCGGCAGGGTCAATGGGGATTTCCAATACGGCGCAGTCCTGTTCGCAGACGTGTCGGGATTCACCGCCATGTCCGAGAAGCTGTCCGTGCTGGGAAAAGAAGGTGCCGAAGAAGTCACCGGTATCGTCAACAACTATTTCAGCACCATGCTGGATATCAATGATGAACATGGCGGAGATTTGCTCAAGTTCGGTGGGGATGCACTGCTGATTTTCTTCAAAGGGCATTTGGGACCTCACAGGGCGCTCGGTATGGCGCAGGCGATGATGAATGCCATGGACCGCTTTACCCAGGTGAAAACATCACAAGGCACCTTTCCCCTGCGCATGAAAATCGGGCTGGCATGCGGAGCAGTTTTTCTGGCCAGCCTGGGCACCCCGGAAAGTATGGACCATGCCGTCATGGGCAGTACGCTATTTAAAATGGCCCAGTCTGAAGAAAATGCTACTGCCGGTGAAATTGTTGTCCATGATGACTTCCGGGAGGCTACTCGCGAGATTGCCAGCTTCAAACCCGTTATGGATGGATATTGGAAGCTGGAGAACCTCCACCACACCGTGGAGATTCACCCCGAGAGCTCCCATATTGACAGGTTGCACAGCCTGGACTCCGGCTTGGACCCGGAAATCATGGTCCAGCACATGCTGCAGGATGCACAGGTCACCGCCGGCTTGCGACCTTTTATCCCCGAGGAGCTCTTCACACGCATCGTCGATGATCCCCACCGCATCGCGGTTTACGGTTCACACCGCCCGGTTACGATCACCTTCACCAATTTCCTGGGTATCGATCCGATCATTGAAAACCTGGGTCCCGAACATGAAACATCCATCACCGCCATCCTGAACTCCCACTTCGTGAGGATGAGCGAGGTGATCACCCGCTTCGGCGGTACCGTCAACCGCCTGGATGCCTATTCCAAGGGCCATCGCATCCTGGGCTTATTCGGTGCCCTGCAGGCTCACGAGGACGACCCCCAGAGAGCCGTCCGGGCTGGCTTGCAAATGAACCAGACCCTGGCAGAGGTCAACCAGGAAGCCAGGTTGATCCTGGATGCCATCCCCGAATTCAAAGATCAATTCGATCGCTCACCTCTTACCCAGCGCATCGGGGTTAACAGCGGTTTTGTCTTCGGCTGCAACACAGGCTCGAAGAAACGCCGCGAATACACCGTGATGGGCGACCAGGTCAACCTGACAGCTCGCCTGATGGGAATTTCCGTGGAAGGAGAGGTGCTCATCGGGCAGAGCACCGCGCGACAGGTGGAAGAAAACTTCAACCTGGTTGAAAAAGAAGCCGTCAAGGTCAAGGGCAAAACAGACCCGGTAAAGAATTACACTGTCAGCGGCCAAAAGGAGCAGACCCACTGGAAGACTAGGTTGGCTTCCAGCCCGATCATCGGGCGCGACCGGGAGCTCCAATTGGGCCGCACCGCGATCCAGGATGCGATTTCAGGCCAGGCGCGCGTACTGGTGATCAGCGGCGTTTCAGGTCTCGGTAAAACCCGCCTGGCGGAGGAGCTGGCCTGGTATGGAGATACGCAGGGCATGGACCTGCTGATCGGCACTTGCTTATCTTACGGTAATACCATGACCTACCATCCCTGGGCAGAAGTGCTGCGCGAGCTGTTCGGGATTGTGACGACGGATGGCGAGGGGGATACCGCCACCCGGGTGGCAGCTTTGCAGCGCGGCCTGGATTCAATTGGTGAAGGAGAATGGGTGCCCGTGCTGGCTACTGTCATCGGGTTGGAAGTCCCGGATAATGACCTGACCCGCGACCTGGATCCCAAGCTGCGTCGCCAGCGTGTCCTGGACCTGACCGTCAAGCTGCTCAAGGCCAGGGCTAACAATAAACCGCTCATGCTGGTGATCGAGGATGCCCACTGGGCGGATCCCGCCTCCATGGATCTGATCGATTACGTGGCGCGCAACCTCTCCAACCAGCCGGTGCTCTTCATGCTGCCCCACCGCCCGGATATCGGCCTGCCGGATTGGAGCGCCTACCCGCACGCCGTGGATATGGAGCTGGCTGACCTGTCTGATGATTCTTGCAAGGAGCTGATCAACGACATGTTGGGCGGCATTGAACTGCCCCCGGACATGTACGAGATCATCCTCAGCCGCGGCTGCGGCAATCCCTTCTTCATCGGCGAAGTGGTGCGGGCTCTGATTGACGCCGGTGCCCTGGCGCGGGATACGGGAGGTAATTTCCATGTCATCCAGGACATGTCCCGGGTTGAACTGCCGGATACTGTCCACGGTGTGATTATCAGCCGCATCGACCGCCTGCTGGCTGCAGACCGCAACATCCTTCAGGTGGCTTCTGTCATTGGGCGGGTTTTTGCCTACCGCACCCTGGACGGGGTTTATCCTTACGATGACCTGGAAACTGCCCTGCGCGAGCGCCTGAACTACCTTAACGAGCTGGGCCTGACCGAGATCCAGGTTATCGAAACCGAGCTGTACCGCTTCATGCACCTCACCACGCGCGAGGTGGTTTACGAAGGTTTGCCCTTCGAGCAGCGCCGATCGCTGCACCGTGAGATCGGCACTTATATTGAGGAAATCTTCAAGGACAATTTGAGCGAACAAAACAGCCTGCTGGCATATCACTATTTCGAAGGGCAGGCCTGGCAGAAAGCCATGCATTATAACCTGTTCTCTGCCTGGAACGCCCAGCGCGAATTCGCCAACGACACCGCCATCCTCTCCGCTGAGCGCGCCCTCGAAGCTGCAGGTAACCTGGCACCCGAGGTGGACACCGGCCAGGACCGCCTGGAAGCCCACGAGACACTCGGAGAGGTTTTAACCCTCGTAGGCAGGTACGATGAGGCCTTCGAGAATTTCCAGCTGGCCAGGGACATTGTGGATGCTGGGGTTGATTCGACGGAAAAATCCCGCCATCTTGCTGAACTGTGTCGAAAGACCGCCGAGGTCTTTGAACGGCGCAGTGAATTTGATTCCTCATTCAAATGGCTTGATAAAGCCAGCAAGTATTTAGACCCGGATCAACCTACCATCGAGCTGGCCCGGATTTACCTGTTAGGAACCGGCATCCACCGCCGCCTCGGTCAGTATAATGAAGCCATCGAGTGGTGTGAACAGAGCCTCAGCCTGGGACAGCAGATAAAATCCCGCGAGGGTCGCATGGCTGAAGCCCAGGCGTACTATAACCTGGGCGGCATTTTCTTCCGCCTGGGTGACCTGGGAAAAGCTATTGAGTACTGCCAGAAGAGTGTAAACACCTACCAGGAAATTGATTACATCGTCGGTGAAGCGAAAGCCAACAACAACCTTGGCAGTGCTTACAAGGTGCAGGGCGAATGGGACCTGGCCCGCCAGGCCTACGATGCCAGCCTGGTTATTAACCGTCGCATCGGGGATATCGTCGAACAGGGCGCTGTGACCAACAATTTAGGCAGCATTTACCTCAGCCAGGGGGATTGGATCCAGGCCCAAGCCCACCTTTCCGAAAGCAATATGATCTGGATCAAAATCGGGGCTGCCCTGCCAGAAGCGATCACCTTGAGCAACCTGGCTCAGGTGTATATCAACCAGGGCAGGTTGGAAGAGGCCCAGAAAAGCCTGGCAAAGACAGAAGAGATATTCACCAATGTCGGTTCAAAAGATTTTCTGCCTGAGTTGGAACGCCGCTGGGGCGAGTATCATCTCAAGAAGGGTGAGCTGGAGCATGCCGAAGAGCACGCCCGGCGTTCGATCACCCTGGCCGAAGAAAATGAAGCCCAGCACGAGCTGGGCATGTCCTACCGCATCATGGGTGAAATTCATACGGCTGCTGGGGATTATCAGGAAGCCAGGCGCGATCTGGATCAGAGCCTGCAGATCCTGACCGGGCTGGACAGCGCGCATGATGGCGCACAAACCATCCTGGCCTCCGCCCAGCTGGCTCAGAAAGCTGGCGAACCGGTCGACAGGAATCAGCTGCAAGAGGCTATTACCACCTTCCAGAATCTGGGAGCCCAGGTCGATCTCGCAAAAGCACTTGAAATTAATGATCAAATTGAATCTTCGCGAGGCTTGGACGAATAAAGTAACGAAAATATAAGCAAGGAAAATAGGCGGTGGTCTAAGACCACCGCCTATTACTTGAACTTGATACTTTGGATTTGGTTTACTGGATCGGGCAGATCCCATCCTGTGGAGCGTTGAGCGGGGCCAGCTCGAGATGCAGGGCAAGGAACTCCCCTGTTCCAACCGCTTCGCTCCACTTGCCGACAATCTGTTCCTGGCTGTACGGGAATGCCATACCCCAGGAGGTGTTGAGATATGCCGCCACCACGTTGCGGGCTGCTTTCTGGAAGTCGTCTGCAGCACCGCCGGTCCCGACAAGATCCATCATCGTAAATTCATCCAAACCTGCATATGGTGTGAAGAAATCATTGAACAAGGTATCGTGAACAAAGGGATTGGACGCACTCCCACCTGAGGAAGTCCAATCATCATCATCTACAGTATTCCACAGCTGGCTGCCGTTACCACCCTGCCAGAAACCGGGCGAGCAGCCTTCGATGGTGTGGGTGAAAGTCAGGTTGGGGTTCTGGCCAGCCAGGACGATGATGATCTGCTCGCTGTCGGCAGACACATACCCTGCCGGCACGAGCTCCTTGATCAGGTACAGGCCCTCGTCCAGGGAGATGGAACCCTGGCTCTGCCCTTCAGGTATGGTCAGCACCGCCACCAGAGTTTCACTGTCGCCGCATACTCCATCGAAGCCGCAGTTGTAAATCTCGAAGGAGATCGCCGGCCCGCTCCAGGGTACACCGGCGGAGTCCTCAACGTAGATGGTCAGTGTGCCCTGTGAAAGCGTATTGACAAACGAAGGTGCCTGGAAAGTCTGGTGCGCCCTGTCGATGACAAAGTCCACTGTGCCTGAGCTGACTTCATAGGGGCTGGTTACGGATACTTCCTGGATGGTGTAGGAACCTTCGGGCAAGGTGTCCCAGACAATGGGAGCACCCGAGGTGCATTGTTCATTCGCGCCATTGAGCGTGAAGCAGGCATTTTTACCCGGATAATCCTCGGAATAAGGTGTCGATTCGAACACCTTGAAAGCCGTCGCGGAGCCAGCCCACCAGCGGGTAATGTCCTTGAAGGAGGCCTTCGTGACAATGCCGCCGCCAAGCTCCGTATCGAATTTCACTTCCAGTACGGTATCCTGGGGAACATAAGAAGTTATGGTGATGCTGCACACGCCACCCACTGTACCCGGTGATTCCGAACAGGTATCTGAGACAATTTCCTGCACACCTTCCACAGGGCTTGGTGCTAATGTAACGAGATCTGCCAGTGTACCATCTGGTACAGGTTGGTAACCAAGGCCATCACCGGCATCAAACTCCAAAATGATGTCCAGGGTTCTTGTTGTTTCAATCGACTGGTAGGCATCCGGGTCGCCGTTAACATCATGGAAGCCGACCTTGCTGGCGGTAGCCACGTTGCCAGCCGCGTCGATCGCCTGGATGTAGTATTCTGTCGGGTCCGAATTACCATCGAGTGGGAGTACGTATTCCCAGAGGTCTGGTTCTTCTTCTTCGACAACGGTGACCGGGGTAACTAGACTGAGTGGATAAGTCTCCAATGTCCCACCACCTGTAGTTGGCCGGTTGACGGTCACCCAGACCTGCACCGCGTCATCCACCGTGGCAGCAAAGCCGATCTGTCCGGGATCGGAGACATCGCTTGCCAGTCCCCAGATCAGCGGCGGATCGTAATCTACCGTATCAGCGGAGTAGTAAGTATCCAGCGACAGGGAATTGTACAGACGCTCGGTACCCAGGCTCGATTCGTACTGGCCCAGCACCAGCGTGCTGCGATCCTGGTCGCCAAAGGTGTTGATCGACCAGGGCTTGCTCGGGTACCAGCCCGGCGTGTTGAAAGCCGGTTCTGGCAGCGAGTCCTGGGTGACGGGGATCGCCACGACCGGATCGAAGCCACCCTCATCCGAGTAGGAGGCGGACATCAAAATCTGGCCGCGCGGTTTCATGCCCGCGTGATCATCCGCCAGCACGAAGGATGCACGTGGCTGGATCGGGCGTCCAGGCCAGGCCTGCACCTCGTCGCCCACCGAATAAAACAGGCCGTAGTCCGTGTTATTCAAAGTATGATTCGGAGTTACCTGATAAGTAACCTTATCCAATAAAGCAAAGCCTGCCGGGCTGAAATCGCCCTGGGTAACGACGATATCACTGCCGCCAATATCCTGCGGTGAAGGTACGGTCACGGCGTACATCGGCAGGCCGTAGAGTGTGGCTTCGATCATCGATTTTTCATCGAAGACGCTGAAGCCGCCAGTGATCGCCGCGCCCGCGTAGCGCTGCTTTGCATTGACCAGCGCCTGGCCGACTGCCATGCCTCCGGGCACACCCAGCTCCTGGGTGTGGAACAGCATCAGCTGCTCGGAAGCGGCGATGGTGTCATCCACGCCGTAGCCGAAGCCGGTGTTGGCCACCCAGGCTGCAGCCCCGTTCTGGGCAAAGGCCTGTGGGAAATCAAGCTTGGCATCGCCATTCTCTAGCACGACGGAGACGCTGCTATCGGGCACATTTAACCCGCCGTGGCAGCCCATCGATGATGCTACCTGGTTGCTCACGTTGGTCAGGTCGGTGCTGAACAGCAATCCACCGGCACCGCTGGCAGGTTCCGCCCGGTAGTGTTCAAAGTGGGCGTTGATCGAAACCAGGTCGATCGACTCTGGTGCCGGGTCTTGAACCCGTTGCCAGGAATCGAGCAGGTCAGGCCTGGTCCAGATATCGCTGATCAGTGTGTCGTTCGCCAATCCGAAGTCAGCCAACCGGCGGTCAATTGCTTCCGCGCTGTCGCTCAGGAACTGGTAGCCGCTCACCAGGCAAGTTTGAGCTTGATTAGTTCCGGTTGCTGCAACGAAATTATTGATTGTTTGTTGGATGTCATAAGGTGTTTCAACCAACCGGCCTGTCGCCTGGTCGGGGACATACAGCTCCCGGCCGCGCCAGGGCAGCGGGTCGTTGTCACCATAGAAATTGTCCGTCAGGATATAGCCCTGCTCCAAGCTCCAGAAGGTAGGACTGTCGGGGTCGATAAAGGATAGCTGTGCGTAATCCTTTTCGTTGCCGATCGTGGTCTCATCCGGGACCCGGTAGAAGGGCAGCATGTCATCGCTGCCAACCAGCACCAGGTAGGGGAAGTTCTGGTAATCTGTTGCAATGACGTTTTTAACAGCCGCTGCCACTGCGTTCGCTTTAGCGGCATTCCCACAATCCAGGTCCCAGGCATCGTATGCTAACCTGACTGGTTCATAGATATCGACTGGTACTACGGTGCCATTTACATTGTTCGCCAGGGTTTCCAGATCAGATTTGAGAGTATCGATTTCCCCAGGATAAGCAGCAGCCATCCGGGAGTAGTTCCACAGGATCAGAGCCTGGTCCCCACTGCCTCCTGCGTAAACACCCGGGTTATTCGTGTTGAATGGGATCGGTGACTGTGCGCAGGTTGCTGTGAAGGTTTCCGTATTGATCGAGAGCGTGTAGGGCTCCGGGCTGTACGAACCGTCGGGGGAGAAAACCATGATGTAGTAATCATCTGGCTCTGTGGCAACGAAGGAAACAAACTCATCCGCGTTAAACGGATTGGTCGATACGGACATCACATCACTGATCGACAGGATTTCACCGATCGATAAAATTTCGCCGATCGACAGGATCTCGCCAATCGAGAGGATTTCGCCGATCGACAGGATCTCGCCAATCGAGAGGATTTCGCCGATCGACAGGATCTCGCCGATCGAAAGGATCTCGCCGATGGAAAGGATCTCACCAATCGAAAGGATTTCACCTATCGATAAAATCTCTCCGATCGACAGGATTTCACCAATCGATAAGATCTCACCAATCGATAGGATTTCACCAATCGATAGGATTTCTCCGATCGATAGAATCTCACCGGTGGCGATCAGCTCGCCGCTTTCACCATCCACAACCGAGCTGTTCTCGAACTCGGTAAAAGAATCGTGATCTGCTATCGCTTCTGGATCACGGATCACCAGCACGTCATAATCTTCGGGCAGGTTGGTCAGGTCGATATTTACCCGGGTGGTCTCGGTGAGGCTCAGCTTATAAAAATCCAGGTCGATGGGGTAGCTGATGTAAGAATTGATCACGCTTCCATCAGAAACTGCCAGGGCAGTTGCCAGGTCCCCATTGGGTTCGGGGTTACCATTTTCCGCAGATTGTTCAGCTTCGATGCCGATGCCGAACAGGCGCGCCCGGCCAGACTGCCAGGTTTTGAGCGCTGGTTCTGATGTATCTGAAACGGTCCTCGTTGGGTCTCCTCCATCTACATCAACAGTGACTGAGGCAGTAAACTCCAGGCTGCCCGTGTCTGCAGAATTGACGAAGATATAGCACTTTCCCTCGGGGATGGGAGTGCCATCATTTAATATCGGGTCAAATACTGTGCCGTCAGAGGTGGTGCAGGTGTCCAGGTTCTCTCCCTGCACGAGCCCATCCTTGTTTACAAAAGAAACCCAATTGGGATCCAGGATATTCTCATCCAGGACTGTATAAGAACCAGTCACGGTAACATTGGGTAAAGGTGCGGGGGTACCGAAAATCTTCCTGCCAGGATTAAGCGGATCATCCTGGAAATTAGCTTCGACAGAAACCAGGAAAGCGTGCGGCTTGAAGACCTGGTTGAACGCCTCTTCTGGTTCAACAGTCACTTTCACATTGCATGACTCGAATTTCTGCAGCACAAAATCCTGCAGGTCACTGGTCAGCGAAGAAGACGAACGGGTTTTGGCAATCACCGAGGTGAAGCAGGGTGTTGATTCAATTTCACCGAACAGCTGGGTAAGGTTGACGCCCATCTCGGTAAATGCATTCTTTTCAAGCCACTCACCTGGATTGCCGCCTTTATCGAAGCTTTGCCAAAGACCCCCATTCCATATAGGCTCGTCATTGTTGAAAGCACACGCGGTCTTATCTGTGTTGCATCCCTCACCGGTGACGCCATCCAGCGGGTCAGTCCAGGCACCCGACTGCCACTTGCGAATTTCAAAAGATCCCAGATCGCCGCCTTTCAGAAAATCCATCACCAGCAGCAGGTCGCCATCCATTTTCTCCCCGCTGAAGGTGCCGTCCGGGTTGGCAATCAGTTCTTTCTGGTTGATCTCGATATCGACGTGGCTGTCGCCGTTGGGGAC
>Ga0209536_100012920_pt1 | contig 12088 bp, 9 predicted proteins | sample DeeMarSeWOR28_12_FD_187461 | JGI IMG/M metagenome (GOLD analysis project Ga0209536, IMG submission 187461) | Marine sediment microbial communities from White Oak River estuary, North Carolina - WOR-2-8_12 (SPAdes) (version 2) | ecosystem: Environmental > Aquatic > Marine > Intertidal zone >...
GAGCCGCGGCCGGAGCTCGAGCAGGTGCTGGAGCTGCTGCGCCGACCTGCGCCGGACGGCGCGGAGCTCGAGAGGCACCTGAGCGCACTGACGAGCCGGAACGCGCCGCTCGAGGCCTGGCCGTCGGATCCGCACTCGGAGCTCGGCCGCGCCCTGTTCGCCTGCTCGGTCCAGGTCTCCCTCGCGGGCGGATCCCGCGCGCGCTGCTATTCGGCGCTACGCCGCAGCCTGGGCCCGGAGCGACTCGAGCGTCTGATCGCACTGCTCGGCTTCATCCGCAGCGCCCACGACTGGACGGAGGCGCATCCGGAGCTCGAGCTCGAGGGAGACGATCGGGAGCTGCTGCGCGCGCACCCCGAGCTCGCCGCCTGGGTCGAGCGCTATCAGAGTGTCGTGGCGGACGAGCTGATCGCGCAGCGCAAGCGCACCGAGGACGCGCTGGAGAAGAGCCAGGCGCTCTCGCGAACGATCCTCGACACGGTGCCGGACGCGATCGTCTCGATCGACGACCGGGGCATCATCCAGCACGCGAACACCGCGACCACGCGGCTGTTCGGCTACGCCGAGACGGAGCTCGTGGGTCGCAACGTGCGCATGCTCATGCCCTCGCCCCACTCCGAGGAGCACGACGGCTACATCGAGCGCTACCGCCGCACCGGACAGCCGCGCATCATCGGACGCGTTCGGGAGGTCGAAGCGCGGCGCAAGGACGGCTCGCTGTTCCCGATCCGGCTGACGGTCGGACAGGCGACCTTCGATCACGCGCGCATGTTCACGGGCATCCTCCACGACGACAGCGAGGTGCACGAGCTGCAGCAGCAGCTGCTCCAGGCCCAGAAGATGGAGGCCGTCGGAACGCTCGCGGGCGGCGTCGCCCACGATTTCAACAACCTGCTGACCTCCATCCGCGGCTCGAGCGAGATCCTGGTCGATCACCTCGACCCGACGGACCGGCTGGCGCGCTCCGCTCGCCGCATCCAACGCGCGGCGGATCGGGCGACGGCGCTCACGACCCGGCTGCTGGCCTTCAGCCGCAGGCAGATCGCGCAGCACCGCACCGTCGACCTGAACGCGGTGGTGCGCGAGACGGGAGAGATCTTCGCCCACGCCCTGTCCGAGGACGTCCAGCTGAAGCTCGACCTGTCCGTGAAGCCGCTGTACGTGTGCGCCGACGACGGCCAGCTCGGGCAGGTGCTGATGAACCTCGTCGTCAACGGGTCGGACGCGATGAAGGCGGGAGGCAACCTCACCGTGGCCACCGAGGGCCGCGCGGATGGTCGGGTCGCGCTGCGGGTGCACGACTCGGGAGAGGGCATCCCGGCGGATCGCCTGGGCCGGATCTTCGAGCCCTTCTACACCACCAAGGAGGAGGGGACGGGGCTCGGTCTCTCCACGGCGGTCGCGATCGTGCGCGAGCACGGCGGCACGATCGAGGTGGAGAGCACGAGCAGCATCGGCACGACCTTCACGCTGCTGCTGCCCGAGGTCGACGCGCCGCCGGATGCTCCGGCGAAGCTCGCGGACAGCGCGCGCGCGTCCGCTGCCGGGGAGGTGATCCTGCTGGTCGAGGACGACGACCTCGCACGCGAGCTGCTGGGCGAGGTCCTCGAGGGTGAGGGCTACGCCGTCGTGACGACGGCGAGCCCCGATGAGGCGCTGCTCCGGGCCGCCGCGCCCGGGCAGCGCATCGACCTGCTGCTCAGCGACGTGATACTGCCCGGCATGAGCGGGCCGCAGCTCGCCCGGCAGGTCCGCTCGCTGCACTCGGGGGCCCGAGTGCTCTACATGTCCGGCTACACCGACCAGGCGCTGGCCGATCGCGGCATGCGGGAAGGCGATGCAGCCTTCCTGCGCAAGCCGTTCGGCAACGCATCGCTGCTGGAGAAGATACGCGACGTGCTCGATCAGCGCGGATCGGATCCGGAGTAGCGCAGCCGCAGCGCGGCCAGCAGCTGCGAGCGCGTGAAGGGCTTGGCGAGGCTGGCGTCGGCCTCCTCGCCCGTCGCGCGGATGCCGGAGGCACTCATCGCGACCACCCGAGGCGACGTGGGTAGCGAAGCCAGGCGTCGGCGGAGGCGTCGGTCGCGCGCCCGCAGGATCGGGAGGTGACACAGCACCACGTCGACGGGCTCGCCGCGCAGCAGCAGCAGCGCCTCGTCGGCGCTGGCGGCCCCGAGCACCTCGACCTTCGAGTCGAGCAGCAGGTCCGCGACCATCTCACGAAGATCCCAATCGGCATCGACCACCAGCACCCGCATCGGCACTCCTGCTCTCGCCCCGCCGCCCGCACGTGCCCGACGAGGACATGTCCCGCTCGTTCGGAGGACCCGGGCGGAACTTCAGACGTCCGCTCCTACATCAGTTCGCTCGCTGGCCGCTCCTCTGCCTGCTTATCGTCGATCTCCGTCAGCGTGGCCTCGGCCAGCAGCAACACACCGGCGACGGACACGGCGTTCTCCAGCGCCATCCGCACCACCTTGGCGGGATCGACGATGCCGGCTTCGATCAGATCGACGTACTCGTTGCGGCGCGCATCGAAGCCCTGATTGCCGACGCCCGCGCGCAGTCGATCCGCCACCACGCCGGGATCGGCGCCGGAGTTCGTCGCGATCTGCCGCACCGGGGCCTCCAGCGCGTGACGCAGGATGCGCATGCCCGTCGCCTCGTCTCCTTCGTGCTCGTCCTGCTCGCGACGTACCGCGTCGATCGTCCGCAGCAGCGCGAGACCGCCACCGGGGACGATGCCTTCGGCGATCGCGGCCTTGGTCGCGGCGATGGCGTCGTCGAAGGCGTCCTTGCGGTTCTTCATCTCCGCTTCGGAAGGGGCGCCGACCCGGATCACGGCCACCCCGCCCGAGAGCTTCGCCAGTCGCTCTTCGAGCTTCTCCCGATCGTAGTCCGAGGTGGCGTCCTCGAGCTGGCGGCGGATCTCGTTGCAGCGCGCTTCGATCCGGTCGGACGTGCCGCCCCCTTCGATCAGCGTGGTGTCGTCCCGGGTCACGATCACCTTCTTGGCGGAGCCGAGATGCTCGAGGGTGGTGTTCTCGAGCTTGAGCCCGAGCTCCTCGGCGATCACCTGTCCGCCGGTGAGGATCGCCATGTCCTCGAGCATCGCCTTGCGACGATCGCCGAAGCCGGGCGCCTTGACTGCAGCGCAGCGCAGCGTCCCGCGGATCTTGTTCACGACCAGGGTCGCGAGCGCCTCGCCCTCCAGGTCCTCGGCGACCACCAGCAGAGGACGCGCCTCGCGCGCCACCTGCTCGAGCAGGGGCAGCAGATCCTTCATGCTGCTGATCTTCTTCTCGTGCAGCAGCACCGCCGCGTCTTCGAGCACCGCCTCCATCTTCTCGGGGTCGGTGACGAAGTAGGGCGACAGGTAGCCACGGTCGATCTGCATGCCCTCGACCACCTCGAGCGCGGTCTCGGTGCCCTTCGCCTCCTCGACCGTGACGATGCCCTCGCCGCCGACCCTGTCGAGCGCCTCTGCCACCAGGTCGCCGATGCTGGCGTCGTTGTGCGCGGAGATCGTCGCCACCTGGGCCTTCTCTCGGGAGTTCGCGACCGGCTTCGCGATCGCCCGCAGCGCCTCGACGGCGACTTCGAGCCCCCGGTCGAGGCCGCGCTTCAGGTCGATGGCGCTGGCGCCGGCGACCACGTTGCGCAGGCCCTCGGCGAAGATCGCGTGGGCGAGGATGGTGGCGGTCGTGGTCCCGTCACCGACCGCGTCTCCGGTGCGCACGGCGGCCTCGCGCAGCATGCGCGCCCCCAGGTTCTCCTCGGGGTCCTTCAGGTTCACCTGCTTCGCGATCGTCACGCCGTCGTCGCAGACGATCGGGCTGCCCCACTTCTTCTCGATCAGCACGCAGTGGGACTTGGGACCGAGCGTGACGCGCACGGCGTCGGCCAGTGCAGCGGCGCCCGCCAGGATCTTGGTTCGGGCCTTGTCTCGGAACAGGAGCTGACTGTGCGGCATGGCGCCACCTCGGGTCGGCTACCCGTTGCGATTGTGCAACCGGCGTGCCGCCCGCTCGCAGCGCGAGACGACGCGCGAACGTGTGGCGCACGGCCTCAGCCGCGGACGCTTTGCCCCGCGCCGGCACCTCGCTCGTCGGCGGTCGCAGCGCTGCGCGGAACCCGCCCTGGAGGGTCCTGCGCGCGTCTCAGGAGCGCTCGCCCTCGAGCAGCGCGACCAGATCGAAGCTGCTGATGATCCCGCACAGCCGGTCGTCTTCGACCACGAGCACGCGGTGAACGCGTTGCTCGCGCAGCGTTCGCGCGACCACGGCGATCGGATCGTCGGCACCGACGCAGACCGCCCCCTCGGACATCACGTCGGAGACCCTCAGGTCACCGGACACCGCCTCCTCGTCCAGCCTCCAGGCGCTGGGCGAGTACTCGATCAGCTCGGAGAGGTAGCGGGAGTCGGCCGCATCCGCCGTCTCCCGCGCGTCGACCGCAGCCCGCAGCAGGTCGATGCTGCTCACCACGCCCAGCACCCGACCGGTCTCGTCGACGACCGGCGCCCCGTGAATCGCCTCCTCGGAGAAGAGCCGCTGCACGTTGCCGAGCGGATCATCCGGTGAAAGACTGATCACGTGCCGCTCCATCACGTCCCGAGCCACGAGTCCCATCGGGGGCACCTCCTGACCCGGGATATTGCACGAGTTGTGGCCCCGGCGCGAGCGCGGGCGCTCGGGTGAGGGAAGAGGGCGCGGCGGCGCTGGCGTACGCGGTGCGCCTGCGTCTGATCGCCCGTCACCTGGGCGAGCTGGCGGCCGTGACGGCCGCGCTGCTGGCGGTTCCGCTGGGCGCGGCCCTGCTGCTGGAAGAGCCGGCTATGCTCCCTCCCCTGGTCGGACCCATGGCCGGGCTCGGCCTGTTCGGGCTCGCGCTGAGGCGCATCCGCGCTCCCGCGCGCGTGCAGACCAACGAGGCGCTGGTGATCACCACGGCGATCTTCGTCGTGAGCGCGGGCGCGGGTGCGGTGACGTTCCACGCGGCCGGACTCGCGCCGATCGACGCGCTGTTCGAGGCGATCTCGGCGGTGACCACGACCGGACTCTCGATGGCGTCCTCGCTCGAGAGCCGGCCCCGCACCTTCCTGTTCACGCGCGCCTGGCTGCAGTGGGTCGGCGGTCTCGGGATCGTGGCGCTCTCACTCGCCCTGGTGCAGAGCCCCGGGATCGCGAGCCGTCGCCTCGGCGCCAGCGCCGTCGAGGCCGAGGACCTGCTCGGGAGCACACGCCTGCACGCGCGCCGTGTGCTCGTCGTCTACACCGTCCTCAGCGCGGTCGGGATCACCGGGCTCTGGCTGCTGGGAGCCGAGACCTTCGACGCGGTCAGCTATGGGCTCGCTGCGGTCTCGACCGGCGGCTTCGCGCCTCACGACGGCAGTCTGGCCGCGCTCCCGAACGCAGCGCTGCGGGCCGCGGTGATCGCGCTCTCGCTCGCGGGCTCGGTCACGTTGCTGCTCTACCGCCGCGCCTGGCTCGAGGGACCTCGCGTGTTGTGGAGGGACAGTGAGCTGCGGACCCTGCTGGGGCTGGGCGTGCTGGCAGCGCTCGTGCTGAGCGTGCTCGAGTGGAGCGGGTCCGGCACCGGCCTGGGCGACGCGACGCTGCTCGCCTTCTCGGCCCAGACCACGGCTGGCTTCTCGAGCGTGGCGGTGGCGCCGCTCGAGCCGGCGTCCAAGCTGGTGCTGATCGGGTCGATGGCGATCGGGGGCAGCGTCGGCTCCACGGCCGGCGGCGTGAAGCTCGTGCGCGTGCTGATGGTGGTGCAGCTGCTGCGCTGGGTGCTGCTGCGCGGCCGGGCGCCCGCCCAGGCCGTAGTCGAGCCGCGCCTGGCCGGAGAACGCCTGCGCACCGAGGACATACAGCGCTGCCTGGTCATCCTCGCCAGCTTTGCCGTCGCGACCTTCGCGTCGTGGTTCGCCTTCGTCGCGGGTGGACATCCGCCGCTGGACTCCCTCTTCGAGGTCACGTCGGCGCTGGGTACCGTCGGATTGTCGACCGGAGTGACCTCGACGGAGCTGCCGGCACTGCTCAAGGGCGTCCTGTGCGCCGACATGCTGCTGGGTCGCCTGGAGATCGTGGCGGTGGTCGTGACCCTCGCTCCCCGCACTTGGATCGGTCGGAGGAACTCATAGCCATGCGAATCGTATTCATCGGTGCCGGCTCGCTCACGATCCGGACGGCGCGCCTGCTGATCGGGCGCGGACACGAGGTCGTGATCGTCGAGCGCGACAACGAGGTGATCACGACGCTCGGCGACGAGCTCGATTGCGGCCTGCTGCATGCGGACGGCACGCGGCCACAGGCGCTGCGCGAGGTCGATCCCGCCCACAGCGATCTGCTGATCTGCCTGACCGGCAACGACCAGACCAACATCATCGCCAGCCTGGTGGGGCGCTCGCTGGGCTTCAGCCGCGTCATCACCCGGATCGACGACGAGGAGTTCGAGCACATCTGCATCGAGCTGGGTCTCCAGGACACGATCATCCCGGCGCGCACCATCGGCCGCTACCTGGCGGACATCGCCGAGGGCCACGACATCCTCGAGCTCTCGTCGGCGATCCGCGGCAACGCCCGCATCTTCCTGTTCGTGGCCGGCGAGGACGACGAGGCGCTGGTGGGCGAGCTCGACCTTCCGCGCGGCGCGCGCGCATCCCATCTCTACCGGGACGGCGAGCTGCTGTTCGCCGAGCCGGATACGCCGCTGCGACGCGGCGACGAGGTCGTGATCATCACGCGGCGGGAGGACCTGCCCGCGCTGCGCGAGCGCTGGGGCGCCGGCAGCCGGGCGCCTCACGCCGGCTCCTGAAGCGCGGCGGCGACAGCCCGACCGCGACGGCCCGAGCCGCGCAGCAGCAGGCCCAGCTGACCGACCGCCAGCGGGAGCAGGCTCATGCCCAGCGCCAGGCAGAGGCCGTCGACACCGGGACCGGCCACCGAGAGCACGGCCACCAGCGGGGGCCAGAAGACCGCCGCGCCGATCAGGGCCAGGCAGAGGACGAGCGCCCCCCAGACCCAGCCATTGCGCGTGATCTCGTTGCGGAAGATTCCGGATCCGCTCTCGCGCATGCTGAACACGTGCCAGAGCTGGGCCAGTGCGAGCGTGAGGAAGGAGACCGTGGTGGCCTCCCGACCGGACTTGCCGAGGGCCGAGACCGCGAGCAGCAGTGCGGCCAGCACCGACAACGCGATCGCGCTGCCGAGCCCGAAGATCCGCAGCCAGTGGCGCCGCGCGATCAAGGGCTCGTCGCGCTGGCGCGGGGGCTCGCGCATCGACGCCCGGGATTCCTCGCCCACGCCGAGCGCGAGTGCCGGGAAGACGTCCGTCACCAGGTTCAGGAACAGGATCTGGAGGGGCAGCAGCGGCAGCGGCCCCTGCACGAACGAGGCGACCGCGACGGCCAGGATCTCGCTGACGTTGCAGGAGAGCAGATAGAGCACGAACTTGCGAATGTTCGCGAAGATGGTCCGGCCCTGGGCGACCGCCGCCACGATCGTCCCCAGGTCGTCGTCCTGCAACACCATGTCCGCGGCCTCGCGGGCCACCTGCGTGCCGCGCCGGCCCATCGCCACACCGATGTCCGCCTTCTTGAGCGCGGGCGCGTCGTTCACGCCGTCTCCGGTCATCGCGACGACGGCGCCATGGCGCTGGAACAGCGCGATCAGCTCGAGCTTCTGCCGCGGCGTGGCGCGCGCGATCACCCGGGTTCGCAGCAGGTCGAGGACCTCCGGCTCGGAGAGCGCGTCCGATGGCGGAAGCGCGCGGGCATCGAGCGGCGGCGAGCCGCCGCCTTCGCCCGGGTCGCACAGACCCACCGCGGCAGCGATGTGCTGGGCGGTGCCGACGTGGTCGCCGGTCACCATGACGACGCGGATGCCGGCGCTCCGGCAGGCGGCGATCGCCTCGCGCACACCGGCGCGAGGCGGGTCGAGGATGCCCACCAGCCCCAGGAAGGTCAGCTCCTCGAAGTCGAACGCGTCGGCATCGGGCAGCCGCGCACTCGCGAGCGCGAGCACGCGGTGACCGCGGGTGGCCAACGCCTCGGCCCGTGCGAGCCACTCGGCCCGACCGTCCGCGTCGAGCTCGCTCGACTCGCCCCGGGCACCGGGCCGACGCGTGCAGGCGGGCAGCACCGTCTCCGGCGCGCCCTTCACCGCGGCGAGCACGCTGCCCTCCTCGCGGTGGAGCGTCGCCATGCGCTTCGCCTCGGAGTCGAAGGCGACCTCCCGGATCTCCGGCGCCCGCTCGAGCAGCTCCGCGCGCTCGAGGCCGGCCGCCCGCGCCGCGTAGAGCAGCGCCACCTCGGTCGGGTCCCCGGTTCCGGGCGGCTCTGCCCGGGGATCGCGCACCAGCACCGCGTTGCTGCAGAGCGCCGCGACCCGCAGCGACTCCAGCAGCAGCGGGCTGCCAGCGGGATCGACCAGATCCGCATCCCGCGCGAACGCCCCGATCGATCCGGCCGCCGCATCGAACGCGAGGGAGCTCCCGTCCGGCAGGTCGAGCTCGGCCACAACCATCCGGTTCTCGGTGAGCGTCCCCGTCTTGTCGGTGAGGATGATGCTGGTGGATCCGAGCGTCTCGACCGCCGACAGCCGCTCGATCAGCGCGTGCCTTCTCGCCATGCGCCACATGCCACGCGCGAGCGCGACCGTCGCGACGATCGGCAGCCCCTCGGGTATCGCCGCCACCGCCAGCGCCAGCGCGATCTCGATCGAGAGGTAGAGATCGCGCCCGCTGACGATGCTGACGAGGGCCACCCCCGCCGCGATCACGAGCGTGAGCAGGATCAGCCGATTGCCCAGCGCTTCGAGTCGCACCTCGAGGGGAGTGGCCTCGGGCTCCGCCTCGCTGACGAGCTGCGAGATGCCGCCCAGCTCGGTGCTCATGCCGGTCGCGACCACCACGCCCTCGCCGCTGCCGCGCGTGACGGCGGTCCCCTTGAACAGCAGCGAGGCCCGCTCGGAGAGCGCGGCATCCTCCGGATCCGGCGCGACGCGCTTGTCGACCGGCAACGACTCGCCGGTGAGCGCCGACTCGTCGACCTGGAGCCGCGACGCGACGACCAGGCGCAGGTCGGCAGTGAGCACGTCCCCGGCTTCGAAGACCAACAGATCCCCGGGAACGAGCTCCTCGGCGGCGATCCGCTGGATCCGTCCGTCGCGGCGCACCGTCGCGATGACGCGCCCGAGTCGGCGCAGCGCCTCCATCGAGCGCAGCGCGCGCCGCTCGGTCACGAACCCGATGGCGGTGTTGACGATCAGCACCACGCCGATCGCCAGCGCCTCGAGCCGCTCGCCGAACGCGAGCGCCACTCCGGTGGCGACCGCCAGCAGGACCACGATCGGACTCGCGACCTGGTCCCACAGGATGCGGAGGGCGTGGCGGGGTCGCGTCTCGCGCAGGCGGTTGGCGCCATAGTGGTGGTGGCGACGGCGCGCCTCGTCCGGCGTCAAACCGCGCGCCAGCTCCACGTCGAGCGCCTCGAGCACCGCTTCGGGCGGAAGCGACCAGCTCCGCGCGGGCACCAGCGGCAGCGAGGAATGCGCCCCGCTCACGCGGCGCTCCGGCCCCGTCAATCGTCGTCGTCGCGCGTCAGCCAGCCGCGGTGTCGGAACCACCCGAGCAGCATGCCGGCGATCCCGAGCATCGCCACCCACAGCGCCGGATACGCCCAACGCCAGCGGAGCTCCGGCATGTTCTCGAAGTTCATGCCGTAGACGCCCGCGAGGAAGCTCAGGGGGATGAAGATGCTCGCCATCACGGTGAGTGTCTTCATCACCTCGTTCATGCGGTTGTTGACGGTCGACAGGTGGATCTCGAGAATCGCAGCCGCGAGGTCGCGCGACGTCTCCACCAGGTCGAGCAGCTGCACGCTGTGGTCGTAGGTGTCGCGCAAGAAGACGTGGACGGAGCGGCCGATCGGCGAGGTGCCTTCGCGCAGCATCGCGCTGATCGCCTCGCGCTGGCCCCAAAGCACGCGGTGCAGCTGGATGAAAAGGCGTCGGACCGCGTGGATGTCGCGCAGGTTGGTGCGATCGGTGCTCGTCAGGACGCGCTCCTCCAGCTCCTGCATCTGGTCACCCAATTGCTCGAGCACCGGGAAGAAGCCGTCCACGATCGCGTCCACCAGGGCGTAGGCCAGGTAGTCGGGCCCGCTCTTGCGCAGCATACCGACACCCTCGCGGAGTCGGTGACGAATCGGATCGAAGACGTCGCCCGGGCGCTCCTGGAACGTCACCACCCAGCTGGGACCGAGCACGAGCGTCACCTGCTCGAGGTCGATCGCCAGACCCCCGCCGCCGCGAGCCATCTGGAGCACGATCAGGTGACGGTCGCCGTAGTCCTCGAGCTTCGGCCGCTGGGGCGTGTGCACGATGTCCGCCACCGCCAGGCGATGGATGTCGAGCAGCTCTCCGATGCGGGAGAGCAGCGTTCCGTCACCGAAGCCGCTGACGTCGATCCACGTCACCTGTCCGCGCGCGAGCAGATCCGGAATCTCCTCCACGTGCTGCACGCTGGTCTCGTCGCAGCGATCCGGCGAGTACGCGATCGCGTGCATTTCGACCGGCAGCGCGTCCGTGGGAACGGAGAGGGTGCCCGGAGCCGAGCCGGCGGGCGCGCGACGGCGCATGTGGAGAGACGGGGCGACGCCCTCGGAGTAGTCCACCCGAAGCTCAGTCGCGGACCCAGTGGATGCGGACGAGATTCTGCTTCTCGCTGGTGGTCGCCGGGTGCTCGAGGCGACCCTCGTGGGCGCGCTTCAGAGCGCGGCCGAAGGCCTCGGCGAGCTTCGCATCCGTCACCGACACCGCGAAGCCGGTCTCCTCGTCGCTCACGCCGATGATCCGCTTCAGCGGGTGGTTGCCGCACTCGCGCTCCTCGACGTTGCGCAGCAGCCGCAGGAGATCGTCGCGATGCGCTCGGGCGAATGCGCCCCGCAGGTGCACCACCCCGGCCGGATAGTCGGTCGCGATGCGTTCGCAGGCCGGACAGGTGTGCTCGTAGGCGTCCGCAGGCGCGGGCTGCCAGGTCCAGCGACCGTTGCGATAGCTCGCCTTGCAGCGCGGGCAGACGGCCAGGTCCGGCAGCTTGCCCGGCTTCTCCTCGAAGACCCTGTGCGCGGACCGGGGCGTAGCGGCCGCGGCTTGTGTGGCCGATCGTTTGCGTCGCATGTCGATCCACCTCCGGTGACGACCCATTCGACTGCAAGCGACGTGCCGCGAGTCGCGCCGCCGCACGCCGGTCGCGGACCGGGGTGGAGCACCACATGCGGGGCAGTCCGCCTCGGTCGGGCCCGCGCTGGGCCACTCGGCACGCGAGTACGACGGCGGCGAACGTGTAGAGTCCCCGCGGATGAGTGACGCGAGCGCGCCGCAGCGGGCTCCCGACTGGATCCCGCTGGCACTGGGGATCGGCTTCGGCGTGGAGTTCCTGGTGCTCGCCTGGCGCCCCTTCGACCGCAGCGACTGGCTGCTCGAGAACCTGATCTCCGCGCCGGCGGCCCTGGGCCTGGTGCTGGCGCGCCGCCGGCTGCCCTTCTCGACCACGGCCTGGTGCCTGCTGTTCGGATTCCTGGCGCTGCACGAGATCGGGAGCCACTACACCTACTCGCTGGTGCCCTGGATGGAGTGGAGCCGTGCGCTGCTGGGCTGGGCACCCGACTGGTCGCGCAACCACTACGACCGCCTGCTGCACCTCGCGTTCGGGCTGATGCTGACGCGGCCGATCGCGGAGCTGCTGGCCGCGCCGCTCGGCGCGAGCCCCGTGCTGCGCCGCGTGCTCCCGATCTGCTGCATCGCCACCGGCTCGCTGATCTACGAGCTGCTCGAGTGGTCCGCCGCCTCGGTCTTCGATCCCGAGCTGGGCATCGCCTTCCTCGGCGCCCAGGGCGACCCGTGGGACGCCCAGAAGGACATGGCCCTCGCACTCGCTGGCAGCGTGCTGGCCGCGCTCGCGGACTGGCTCGGCGAACGCATCCGGCGACCCCCCGCAACGGGCTGAGCGCCGCGAGACCGGTGCGACCCGTGCTAACACATGGCGGATCCCCGACGAGCGAGGCACGCCCGTGGAAGAC
>Ga0209536_100012921_pt1 | contig 12087 bp, 8 predicted proteins | sample DeeMarSeWOR28_12_FD_187461 | JGI IMG/M metagenome (GOLD analysis project Ga0209536, IMG submission 187461) | Marine sediment microbial communities from White Oak River estuary, North Carolina - WOR-2-8_12 (SPAdes) (version 2) | ecosystem: Environmental > Aquatic > Marine > Intertidal zone >...
TGGACTGTCGAGATTCCGGGCCGGGAAAGACGCCAGTCGATGTCGACGTTCAATGGTTTGCTGCTCGATGACGATGCGCTGGTGCTCAGCCTGCAGAACGGTGTCGACAACGCGGCGACGGTCGCGCGCCGCGTGCGTCAGATGGTGGTCCCGACGGTGGTGTACGTGGCCACCGCGATGCCCGGGCCGGGCGTGGTGCAGCACAACGGGCGCGGCGATCTGGTACACGCTGGACGGGAGCACGCCCACGACCACGACGGGTTCGACGCAGTACACGGGACCGTTTCTGCTGCCGGCCAGCGCAACGCTGAAGGCTCGCGCATTTCGGGCCGGTTCTGACGACAGCGCCGTGGCGAGTGCCGTTTTCCAGATCTCGGCGCAACTGTGGCCAACAGGGTTGATCCATTACTGGCAGCTCGATGAGGCGGGTGGCTCGAGCTTCGTGGATCTTGTTGGGGGAACCTCTTCTGCCAGTTGCGGCGCTGCGTGTCCGACCCCGGTGGCGGGCCGCGTCCTTGGCGCCCAGCAATTCAATGGCATCATCGATGAGGTCAATGTGGCAGACGATGACTCATTTGACTGGGCGGCCGGAGCCCGCTTCTCGGTCGAGGTCTGGATCAATAAGGGCTCAGCCTGTATCGGCAGTGAGGCGGTCGTCGGGCGACATGATGCTGCCAGTCAGGTGCATTGGTGGCTGGGCTGTCAGGGTAGTAATGCTGCCTTTGTGCTGGAGAGCAATGGTGCAACATCAAGCCTGGTCGGCACCAAGGGTATCACCGATGGGCAGTGGCACCACCTGGTTGCGGTTCATGATGCGATCAGCGGTGAGAACCGGCTGTATGTCGACGGTGTCGAAGAGGCGCGCGTCGCGGGCGTCAGTTATCCAGCCGGTTTTGCCGGAACAACGCAACTCAATCTCGGTTGGTTGAACGATAGCGCCTTGGATTATCACTTTGCCGGTACGATCGATGAGGTCGCGATCCATGATCGGGTCCTGCCCACTGCCGAGATAGCACGTCACTACAATGATGGCGCCATTGGTCTGCGGCGCGGTTACTGGGGCTGTGGTTCGCCGGTTGCAATCATGCCGCTAGGCGACTCGATCACCCGCCGCCAAGGGTATCGGCCTCAGCTGTATTTCAATCTGGTGAGTGCGGGCTACGATGTCGACTTCGTGGGCAGCGCGAGCGATACATCGGGCAGCCATGACCGCGAGCATGAGGGGCACTCGGGTTTTACGACCTCGGGTATCGCGGCGTCGTTGAGTAACTGGCTGGCGCTGAATCCGCCTGAAGCGATCCTGCTGCATATCGGTACGAACGAAGATGCGGCATTTCCCTACCCATCGCCCAGTGGCGTAGATGATCTGCACAATATTATCGAGACCTTCGACCCGGACATAGCCGTGGTTCAGGCACGCATCATCAATAAAGTGCCGAATGAACCCCTGGTCACCCAGTTCAATGACAACGTTGAGGCAATGGTGGACACGAGGGTGGCGAATGGTTACAAGATCACGATGGCTGATCACGAAAGCGCCTTGAACTACATTGATGATATGGATCCTGACGGTATCCATCCCCTCCCGGCGGGCTTTGCCAAGATGGTACCGGTGTGGTTTGACGCGTTAACATCTTTCCTCCCGGCCTGTATTCCCGTAACGCCCCAGGTGACTTCGCAGCCGGTTACGACGGCAGCCGTCGGCGTACCCTATAGGTACACAGTTGAGACGCAGGGTTATCCAGCACCAGCGTTCTCTTTGTTGACGGCACCCGCCGGTATGACGATTCATCCGGACACAGGTGAAATCGAGTGGACACCAGGTGCAACGGGTCCGGCTGATGTCTCGGTGCAGGTGCAAAACCTGCAGGGCACCACCACCCAGGACTTTACCGTCACTGCGGATTGACAATCTCTAAGGTTGGTCGATAACAAGGCAGACGTCAGCAATCATAGCCTGTGCATCTGGAACGCAACAGGCTTCGCCTGAGGTCATTTTATCGCGGGAGAAGAGAGTGAAGATTGCCGTAATGATGCGCGCGATCGATCAGCCGAGCGCCTGGCAGGCATTCATTGAAGGCCTGGTCGAAAAGATGCTGCAGATTGATAATGAGAATAATTATCTGTTGATGTACAAGACCGATAAGTGGTACGGGAGATTCAGGTCTTACAAGAATGCCAAAGAGGTACTAATCACTGCGCCCAATAAGTTCTTCTGGGATCAAGTCTCTGTACCGCTTGAGGCCCGAAAAGAAAAAATTGATGTAATCTGGAATCCGAAATTCAGCGTCCCTCTGATCAGCCATTGTCCTGTCGCCATGGGGCTGGCGGAAATGGGATGGAGGATATGGCCAGAATACTATGAGAAGTTGGATGTTCTCTATCAAAAGTTAATATTTCGTATTTATTGCAGGAAATCCAGACATTTCTTTCCCTGGTCACAATTCCAGCGAGATGAAATCGGCAGGTATCTGGGCAAGACGCTGGATAACGCGACTGTTACGCCTCCCGCAGTCAAGGAAATTTTTCGACCAATTGATGATCGCTCGGTTCTGGAAACCTTCAGGGAGACCAAAAAGCTGCCCAGGAACTTCATTCTGGGGGTTACCCGCGTTGATCATCCAGGCGTAGAGGGCTCCACTTCCTTCTTTCCAGGCAAGAATGTCGATACTACCGTAAAAGCCTTTATCCAGTGCAGGGATAGAATTCCCCATGGACTGGTTATCGCGGGTCGCAGGGTGAAAGAGTATCTGCTGTATAGAGGTTTTTCAGAGTCTGATTTTAAAGGCGTTCATTTTCTCGGATTTGTCCCTCACGACGAACTGCCGAAGCTTTTCAACCTTGCGCAGCTTTTCGTAATGCCCTCGTTTTTCGAAGGATTCGGGCTGACGTTGCTTGAGGCGATGGCCTGCGGTTGTCCGGCAGTAGTCTCTGAGACTGGTGCCTGCTCGGAGGTGGGTGGCGATGCGGCACTCACCGCGGATCCGAATGATCCTGCCGATTTTGCTGAAAAGATCATTTCCGTGTTGGGAGATGAGGCAAAGTTACAGGATCTGCGGCAAAAGAGCCTGGACAGAGCAGCTTTTTTCAATTGGGAACGAAGCGCAAGACTAACGATCGAAGGTTTGAAGAAAGCCACCGGCAAGCGGTAGGCATTTTCAGACCGGCGGCAGACGAGTAGATCGATATACGACGCATATTCACCTCAGCATTCAGCTGGCGCATGCGAACGATTGGTTCACTGCGCTCCGGCAGCCGAGGGTGCTGGTGGCGAGTTGGACTCAGACGTTGAGTCGTGCAGCGCGAATACGCCCTTTAACAGGTTAAATGAGTCATTCATTGACACTATCATCCACACGTTCAGGCCATCGTCACTGATCCATTTTGGAGGGAAATTGTAAAGGATCTGCCTGGCAACTCCTTCAAAGGGCGTCTCTTTATCCCAATCGTTGTAATAGGCTACTGTAGTCCATGGTCCCCAAGGCTCAGGGCTATCGAATATCGACCAGGCGCCCAGTCTACCGTTAGCTTTCTTGTGTCGTCGTGTGGTTAAAAGATAGCGTCCAATGTGCGGATTATAGACTGCAGAAAATCCCCAATTTACGCCTGCTGGATCTTTAAATACGGCTTCGGCATCGGTGAGCATTTCGCTCCAACGTGGCATTCCTGAACTATCCCTGCCGGCGAAGAACTCATAAGCATCCCGATTCGGCACTTCTGTTTTTCTAACACGTGCCAGCAGGAGTTCGGTATTTGAGTCATTACGCTCTCGTTCGCTGTAAACATACACGTATTCATCCCTGCTCCCACTGTAGTCGCGGCCAAACTGCAGGAATACCGCTCCTGCAAATGCTCCGGCGGGTTCAGAAAAATCCCAGTCGGATCTGTCAAACGAGCCTTTGTTGAAGGTCCAGGTTCTGCCATGGTCCTGGGATCGGCCGATTTTGCCACGCTTCCACGCACCCTGTTCCGAAACCACCATATAGAGTCCACCGTCGATCGCGATAATGCTGTTAGCCTTGCCTGGAAAGGTGGCGGGCGCCTCAGGGTTTTTCCCACCAAAAACATTCGAACCGATCCACGAATCAGGCGGACCTTCGATGCGAGCGACTCCAAGCGACACTCGTCCATCTGAGTTTGTTCCGTCGAATCCGCCGCCATCTCCCCATACCGCATAAAGATTGTCGTCGTCCGCCCACGTAGCCGCCCAAATATCACTACCCCTTGCTGCCGTACTGAGTGATGAGAAATCCCAAGTTATTCCAGAGATCACCGGGCTCGGCGGATATGGAGAGGAAGCGCTAGCGCGACATGACCCGAACACAAGAACAGCAATACCAAAACATAGAATAGATAAAAAGCTGTTTCGCGTAAGATTCATTTATTTAGCTGCTCCTGGTTCTCTCGACCCAGCATTGGTCAAGATATGCAAGTGACTTTGGCCATGGACGTCGGCTTCAGAGGTTACAAGCAGCAAGCAGCACGCAACAGTTAAAACGTTATGACGCTCGGTGATGGCCACGCCCGTACAATTGATGAACTTTACTTTTCCTGAAGTAGCGTAACGGCCAAGTCACGACTAATTCATGGTCCTTTTGAACTATACAATAAATCGTGCGCGCATACCTGCGGTTGCCGAACCCCATAGGTTCTTGTGCCAAGCATGTCGATGAATCACGCGGTTCTTTGTGATGGGGAGACCATGTTTGCAGACTTTGCAGCGTGCCCTATTCGATTCTTCAGATCGTCAATGGATTCGCCACCAATGAACATCCGGTACCAGACTTCGCTGTTTAATATCAGCCAGAGCCGATTCCCATTGTCTTTTCTTCCGGTCAGATGATCAGCCAGGAGCTGGTCGATTGCCGTCTGCTTAAGGTAGTCAGCCTGTGCAAGGCTTGAGTTCTTGAGGAATATCTCGAACAGCAATAGGTACTCATTACGAAGCATATAGGGTAAGGCGGACGAAAAGCCCTGTTTCGGGCGTTCCAGAACTTCCCTGGGTAGATACCGTTCTGCCAGGCGGTACTGTATATAGCGAAGCGACCGGCCGCGGACTTTCATACGCGCGGGAAGCCTTGCCGCAAACTCGGCGACAATGTGGTCCATCAGGGGTGCACGCGCCTCGAGCGAATTAGCCATGGTCATGCGGTCGGATATCATCACGGGATGATCAGGGAGCCGGACAAAGCTATCGGCGTAAAGCATACGGTCGACGGCGTCAGAGGCGTTGGCGGTATCAAACATCTCCCAGATCGATTGCTCTGGATCGAACGATTCGGTGGCATCACGCAAGCGCTGGCCGTAAAGAGGCTCCCGCCATTCCGAACCAAAATAGAAATAAGCAAGGCTTCGTGCGTAACGTTGTCCGCCTGACATAAATGACAGTGCATGCAGCCATTTGACTTGGTGTGCCTTGCTTTTGTACCAGCCGCCATCGGGGACTGCTGAGAGGGCGGGACCGATCAGATACTTGCGTACTGCGGGTGGCAGCATCGCGTAATAACTGGCATAGCGATTGCCGTAATAGCGGTCGTAACCCCCGAACAGCTCGTCTCCGCCGTCGCCGCCCAGCACCACCTTTACATAGCGCCGCGCAATCTTGGCTATCAGGTAGGTGCAGATCGAAAGAGGATCCGATGGTTCGTCGAGGTGCCAGACCAAATCAGGCAGAGTGTCCAGTAATGAAGGATGAATGACCTCTTCATGGTGTTGTGTCCCATAGCGTTCGGCGACCATCCGCGCATAGGGTGCCTCATCGAACTGTCCATAGGGTAGCCCCAGGGTGAAGGTTTGAATCGGCTCGGTTGCGACATGCTTCATGACCATGGCTACGACCAGCGTTGAATCGAGCCCGCCGCTCATAAAGGCTCCGACCGGGACATCGCTGACCATGTGGAGCTTGAGTGCCTGTATCAGCTGATCCTCGAGCTGATCGACCAGGTCGTCATCGGTGCCGTGCAGCTTTGGTTCGTAATTAAGATCCCAGTACCTTGTCATGCGCAGACCGGTGTTTGCCTCGAATGTGAATTGATGCGCAGGGGGAAGTTTGCGAATCTCGGTGAACATGCTGCGCGGGGCCGCAATGATCCGCAGGGTCAGATACTGGGCGAGTGCCTCAGGATCGACCTTGGCAAGGGCTGGATCGAGTGCAAGCAGTGCCTTAATTTCCGAGGCAAAATACAGCTCGTTCCCACGAACGACGTAGTAAAATGGTTTCTGGCCCAGCCTGTCGCGAGCGGCAAACAGCTTCTTGCGCTTTTCGTCCCAGATGGCAAACGCAAACATTCCGCGCAAGCGGTCGGTACACCGCTCACCCATCTCCTCATAGAGATGCAGGATGACTTCCGAATCGCTGTGTGTGGCAAAAACGCGGCCCTTTTCGATCAGTTCACTGCGAAGCTCCCGGTAATTGTAGATTTCGCCATTGAAAGTGAGCCAGAGCGTTTTATCCGCATTGGCGATGGGCTGATGTCCACCCGACAGGTCAATGATAGAGAGACGCCTCTGGCCCAGAATAGCCCCGTCGCCGAAATACGTACCCTCGTCGTCTGGACCACGAAGCCGAAGTGCATCGAGCATGCGCTTCATTGCGTCGCGGTCGTGGGTCTGGGAGCCGATAATGCCTGCAATACCGCACATGTCTCATAAATTCCTGTCAGGGATGCCTGGACTAACACGCTGCATCCGGGATCTTTCCGCTGGTATGCAGTCGACGCATACAACTACTCTCGCATGCGAATGATTTTTGCGGGTACGCCTGCAACAATTGCATTCGCTGGAACGTCTTTCGTAACGACCGCGCCAGCCCCGATTATCGCGCCGGGACCCACCGTGACACCATCGAGAATAATCGCTCCGGTCCCGACCCAGGAACGATCTCCCAGTCGAATAGGTCCCTTGGAGTAGGCGGCCTGGTCCATGACAGGAACCGACAGGTCGTCGACGCGATAGGCGCCCGCGGTAAAATAGCAGTTTCCCGCCACCAGAACCGCTTCGCCAAACTCGACGCCGGCCATTGAGACGATCATCGAGTTGCTTCCGATTGTGGTTCTTGCGCCCAGCCGTATGGGGCCGGCCTTGGCCTGGATCATGCAATTGCGATTAATGATCACACCATCTTCGAGCACCACACCGGCGGCGCCTGCTCCGCGACCATCGACCAGACAGCCGTCGTCGATGGTGACATTCGACCCCAGCTCGATATTGCCCGGATGGCGAATGACGGTATTGCGCCCCAGGATGAGCCCACTGCCTACAGACTTGAACAGTTTTGGGTAGAACTTCTTTCTCAGCAGGAAGCCAAGACCGCCGGAAAGCGGACCGAAGAGGGTGGTAATGAGTTCGTATTTGGCGAGGTGACCCCAGCTGGATTCTCCGACAGTCAGGTCGCGGTAAGTTTTCAGAGGTGAAGTCTGCGCTTCGGCCAGTTTCTGGCGGATTATTTGATCCTTCTGGATTTCTTTCATGGGATTTTTGCCTTGAGGTCGATCTGGACGTTCAGAGCAGCGACCGCCGAGGAATTAGTGTATGCCCTGCTGACTCGTCGCAGCAAAGAGTGCTTCCCGCTGCCGAAGGGTATCCGGTTCGGTCGAAATGGAGTTTCCGTGCAAGCGGGCGCGGGTCGGGCATGGGTCTAGCGTCTCTTGCCTCGCGCAATGGTTTCCTCGAACAATGCCTCGTAGCGGGCAGCGCAGGCGTCGATATAGAGGCTCTCCATACGGCGGCGATTTTCCTCACCGATGCGCGAACGTAGAGCCGAATCGCTGATCAGCTCAGCGCAACGCGCTACAAATGACTCTACGTCATTCAGAGGCAGCAAGGCGCCCGTGCGCTGATCTTCCAGAAAGTCCGATTGCCCGCCGTGATCATAGCAAACCACGGGAAGCCCGCAGGCCATGGCCTCGAGAAAAACCAGCCCAAACCCCTCGTGCTGGCTGGTGGAAACATACACGTCAGACATCGCGAGTACTCGAAACTTCTCGGACTCCTCGACTTGGCCAAGGAAATGCACCTGTTTGTTCAGATCCAGATTCTGAGCAATCTCTCGCAAGGCTGCTTCTTGCGGACCGCTGCCGATGAGCAACAGATGAGTATTGTCCTTTTTGAGCCTGCCCAATAGCGAGATCAGCTGGTCAACGGCCTTGCGCGCCACTAACCGGCCTACCGTCACCAGGACCACATCGTCGGCGCCCAGACCATAGTCTGAACGGCTGGCGCGGTCCGTGGTTGGGCGTTTGATTCCCAAGGGGATGAGGTCAGTCGGGATTTCCGGTGCATAGAATCGCGCGACATTCTGTAGCGTATTTCGCGACTGTCCTACGACCCGGTCGGCACGGCGGAGCAATCTGGTGACCCATTTGCGCAAGACCCAGTGCCGGTGTGGTGACAGCCATTTACTCGGGTCGAAAAGATCCCCGCCATGAACAGACAAAACGTTGGGGACATCGGCATGGCGCGACAGGTTATCTCCTACGGGTCCGGTCGGTAATACAAAATGCGTGTTGATGATGTCAAACGTCCGCTCTTCCAGCAACCGGTGTCCGGTCCGTATTCCCATAGGCAGGTAGGCGAGCATGGAGGCCAGATTGGCGGCGGCATGCCGGCTGCGAAAAAACACCGGCGTGCGAATGACGCGCACACCATTCTCCTCCCTTTCCGGTGGAAGTCCGAGTCCCTGGGATGTCAGTACGGTGACCTGGTGCCGGTTTGCAAGTTCTTCGGCAAGCAAGGCATTAATGACGCCGCCGCCGCCGCCGAGTGGTGGATATTCAAAGTTGCAAAACAGTATCCGCATTATAACTTCAGCGTATCCCGACAGGTGTGAGAATTGAGAAACGCGGTATGGTGCTCGTCATCACGCTTCGTGCTGATTCGGTAACGTGTGGCCTGCAGCCTTTGAGTGTACCTGAGTTGTCATGATAAACTCTGGCTGCGCCAGCATCCCGGTATTCCTGAAGGGCAGAGTATTCCTGAAGGGCAGAGCCGTGCGCCGACGCTGCATACAGGACACTCGTCTCACTAGCTTCTCGGATCAGCTATCGATCCCTCTTTAAATCGCTGAATCAGGTGTTCCCCAAGGCGCTGCGCGAGAGCCACGATTGTGAGCGTCGGCTGCATTGCACCTCCGGTAACAAAATTCTCGCAGCCACAAACATACAGATTTGGCGAGTCGTGGACGCGCAGATCCGGATCGACGACGCTCGTCTTAGGATTCGTACCCATACGGCATGTACCCTGCAGATGCCTGGAGAAGGTGATTTGCGCCTCCTGTATACCACGCGCGCCGACCTTCGCATATAGATCTCTAACCAGTTCTCGGCTTCGCTCGAGTAGCCTTGAATCTTCTTCACTGTAATCACAGTGAACGTGTGCGAGGGGGTCGCCGAACGCGTCCTTTCTATTCTTAGAGAGCGTCACGCGATTCGTGTCAGAGATTTTCATCTCGATGACCACGCCGATGTACAGCGTCGCATGCAAAGTGCGCTTGGCAATGGCGAGCACGTTGCGAGGGATATTGGATAGCTTCAGCGGCATGTTGTGGTGCGGCAGGACCCAGGATTGCCGAAAAACCGGCAGGATACTGCCTAAGCCTTCGGACCTGTAGGTACTGTAAAACTGGTGGCTGCGGGCGATCTTGCTGAGGGGGTAGATGGTTCGCAACTGGTGTGGAATCTGTGCATAGAAATTTACAGCTGGATGGTCATTGAAGCCCCGTCCAACTTGATCGTAGGCATTCCCAATACCGTTTGGATGCTGTTCGGACTTCGATAACAAGAGGAGCCGAGGCGTGCCGATCCCGCCCATAGCAAGCACGAAGACCTTGGCTCGAACTGTCTTCTTATCGCCGTTGAATGATCGCACCTCTATGCCACTGATGCTCTGGTCCGTATTTGCGATGAGTCGGGTGACGATGGCGCCGGTAACGAGCGTCGCATCAGGCGATGTGAGAAAGCTCGGCAGAATTTCCTTCTGAACTTTGAAGAACCGTATCGATTTGGTGGGTATCGCTGTGGGTGAGTCGTCCAGGACTACGCCGATTTTACCGAACAGATCCTTGAGAAACGAGATGTCATTTCTTGGCGGCAGTGGTAAAGGGGTCTGTCTGGGGGGGGCGTACTCGGAGCGCTCACTGCTGCCACGGACCCGCAGGATTTTTTCCGCCTTCTCGTAATGGGGATTCAAGTCTTCATACGTGATTGGCCAGGGGTTGTCCGGTGGGGTATAGGGATGAACCTCCAGATCGGACGGATGGAAGCGCTCGCAGCGCCCGGTCCAGAAATTGGCTGTGCCGCCGAGGAGATCCGCCTTGGTGTGCTTTTCCGGATAGTCTGCATTACCTGTCGACTCGAAGCCCGCAAATTGTTTTATTTTTGCATCGGTAAGCCAGTTAAGGAGCGAGGACCCCGCTTCAAGGATTACGGTACGTATCCCCTGTTCGACGAGCAGTTTGCCGATCACCGTGCCGGTGGGGCCAGAACCTATAATGCAGACGTCAAAAGCATCGGACGTATCGAGGTCACCAAGCTTGTTATATTGTCTCTCCGTCATTCTCTTATCTCCGCGATACCCCAGAAGCAAATGCTGGACACAGTGATTAAATGAATTCTTGTAAGGTTAGCGGCGCGGGCGCGTAACCCACGCGCATAACCCACCGTTTTCCCCATCCTGCTAAGTTACGCCCTGATGGGCTAACCCAGCCTACGAATGCCCCTAGATTTTGGTAAACGTCAATAATATCTTCGCGATGACAACAAAACCAGACTGTCTCATTAGACCACATCCGCGCTGTTCCCCTTCGTTGGCCTCTACCAGGAGTGTAACCCAGGTCTTGTCGCCTGGACCGAGGGTGCTCGGCCGCTCTGGATGCTCGCAGCGTTAGTGTATGCGGCTTCGCGGCGACGACTCGCCACCCAACAACTGCACACGGCGGGCGTATATTTAACATCTAAATCAGTTAGTGGTTTGAGGGTGGCGTTTCGGTGACAGCAGAGTTACGTTTCCCCAGGCGACTTGCCTTGGGTTGTCTGTTGCCGCGCTAGTCTGTGCAGGCTTCAACCCCACTCAGGCTGAACCTGTAGATACCGACTCCCAGCCTCTTATCAGCAAGTTTCCCATCACCGTAGCTACAGCATTGTACCGTAATTGGTGTCCCTGCTCTGGATGCGCGCGTACGAACTTTCCCAACACGGTACTGCCTCTGCGCGAAGATTCCGACTTCCTGTTAGGTTAATGTTTAGGATCGCATGCCGATTGATATCAGCTGCGCCCAACCGCGATCTACCCTTTGGGCGGCGAACTGACGGTTGAGTCGAATGACAAGCAGTATGGCTGTGGTGGCGGGAGAGAGGATGCCTTACACTTGCGCGTCGAATTATACTGAATAAAGTACCCTTTCAAAAAACAGAAGCTTGACGTGCAACCGGCCCGGACGTACTGGGCTCGAAAATTGTTCCAGAAGGATTCAAACCATCATATGAGCGACCTGGAATCCCCCTTGAGTGCGCTGATAAACCAAATAATATCATAAACTTATTCGCCTTTATGAAATCCAAACCGAACGGCGAGGGGGATCTGCCAGGCGCACGGCGCCAAAGCGACCATGACCGTAGTGGCCAGCTATCCGGTGCTCAATAACCATCCCGGAGTAAACGGTTTGCTTGCCAGAAACTTCGCAGCTCTCTTCGGGAAAGGAAAGGTGGCTAAAACCGAGCAGGTGCTCGGGGGTGAAGATTTTGCCTATTATGTTGAGGAAGTTCCCGGGGCCATGTTTCGGCTCGGTGTTATGAACAAGAAGATCAAGGCAGACCAGCCCTGGCACTCGGCTCAGTTTATGGCTGATGAAGAAGCGCTGGTATACGGATCAGCGCTGCTGGCGTCTGCTGTCGTTGATTATCAGACGCACGGGCTGCCGTGATGTTGAGAAGTTTGGTTGCCAGTACGTGGGCAGCAGCTATTTTGATAGCGCACTTGCTCTTCGAATCGCTTCCAGCTGAGCCTCTGCAGGGGCAAATGGTCACGTACGCCAATTTCAACTATATCAGGCATATCTCTTCGTCAATATCTCACGTATATTTTGCCACGACT
>Ga0209536_100012923_pt1 | contig 12086 bp, 10 predicted proteins | sample DeeMarSeWOR28_12_FD_187461 | JGI IMG/M metagenome (GOLD analysis project Ga0209536, IMG submission 187461) | Marine sediment microbial communities from White Oak River estuary, North Carolina - WOR-2-8_12 (SPAdes) (version 2) | ecosystem: Environmental > Aquatic > Marine > Intertidal zone >...
GTCCTGTGACGCGTCCAGAAACCGAGGTTGACCGGCAGAGCTAATCCGACTTGCGGCGGTGACGCACCAGCCCCCAGAGCATGAGTATCAACACCACGGGTAGCAGGAGAAGAAGTCCCGTCCGCAACCAGTACGTGACGTAAGCAAGGTCTGGCAAGTGTGCAGGGTTCACACTGCGAGCCAGGAACCAGGTGGTCCCTCCGTGCATGGTTGCAGCAGCCACCACGAATGCCAGCGCAATGACGAGGATGCTCATCATGCCCAGACTCCATATGCCGAAGTTGCGGATGCGCATGGCGGTGGCATCGCTAGCCAGGATACGCCAGATCACCAGACCACCGATCACGAAGATCGTCAGGCGCAAGAGACCAGAGGTCCAGCCAAGCACCGGCGTTCCCACGCTCATGAATGCCAGCCCGCCGGTGGATAGATCTGCCACGACATCGCCAAGAAAGCGTAGCACCAGCATCGCCAGAGCACCCACAAGCATCCAGCGCAGGCGCACCCGCCGGCGCAAGCCCGGCTCGGCGGTTGCGAATTCGCCGGCCAGGGCCTCCGGATCCCCCAGCCTGCGGGCGGAGACCAGAAAGGCCTCCTCCTCGCTCAAGCCACTGACATTCAGATCGGCGCTTCCTTCTCGCAGATGATCTGCGAGCTCATCCAGGTCTCCCGCCTGAATATCCGGCTGGTCACCGAGCCTCTGCCGCCAGCTGCGTATGGCAGCGTTCAATATGAACATACCGGATCCTCCCTCCAGAGACGTCCCAGCACATTTCCAACCAGATTCCACTGTTCCTGCAGCCGTACGAGCTCCTGCTTGCCGGCCTTTTCGATGCGATAATAACGGCGCCGGCGGCCGGTAGCGGCCGAGCGCCAGAATGAGGTGATCAAACCCTGGGCTTCGAGGCGTCGCAGGACGGGATAGAGCATGCCATCCGACCAGGATATCCGGTCGCCGGAGAGTTCACGGACTTGCTTGATTAGGGCATAGCCGTAACACTCTCGTTGTGCGAGGATCGACAGCACGAGAGGCGTGGTGGAAGCGGCGATGAGTTCCTTGGACAGGGACATGGAATCCTCCTGCCTATATACATTGTAGCATTATACATAGTATCTCTATGTATGTAAAGTTCGCCCAGCGCCGGGCTCTCGACGCCTTGATAAGTAGCCGTCACCAAATTGGGAAGCGCTCGCCGGGTCCCCAATCTCAGGTTTCGAAATGCCATGAACGTCTTCGACCTCGTCAAGTCCACAGCCAACTTCATCTGGGGTCCCCAGATGCTGGTCTTCATCCTTGGCAGCGGGCTTTTCTTTTCTTTACGCCTGAGGTGGATCCAGTTCCGGCAGCTCCGCCGGGCCGCTTGCGAATCGCTGCACTCCTCCCGCACCGCAGGTGAAGGCAACATCACCCCCCTGCAGGCCCTGATGTCGGCGCTTTCCGGTATCGTGGGAAACGGGAACATTGCCGGAGTCGCGACCGCCATCGTCGTCGGAGGGCCGGGTGCCATCTTCTGGATGTGGATCTCGGCCTTGCTGCTGATGGCCACGATGTATTCCGAAACACTACTGGGATTTCTTTATCGCAGGCGCAGTGCAGATGGTACCTATCTGGGCGGGCCGATGATTTACATCCTCGCGGGGCTGCGCTGGCGTCCCCTGGCTCTGGCCTTCGCCGTGGCCATGGCTCTGAAGACTCTGCTTGCCACGACATCGGTCCAGTCCAATTCCATGTCCATCGTGGTGGCCGAGGAATTCGGCCTGTCACAGCTGCACACCTGTCTGGGGATCTCGCTGGCCACCTGGCTCGTGGTCATCGGTGGACTGCGCAGCATCGCGCGGACCGCCCAGGTTCTCGTGCCTTTCATGACTGTCGCCTATCTGTTCGGGGGGCTAGCTGTGCTCCTGATCAATGCTGGTCAGCTTGGCCCGGTCTGCAAGGACATCTTCACACATGCCTTCACCGCTAAAGGTGCCACCGGCGGATTCGCCGGCGCCAGCGTCCTGATGGCTTTACGCTACGGTGCCGCTCGCGGTGCCTACAGCAACGAAGCCGGCACCGGCTCTGTGGCCATCATGCACGCTACCGCCCAGACGACCGACCCGGTGAGGCAGTCACTCATCGCCATGACGGGTGTATTCATCGATACCCTCGTGATCTGCACCCTCACCGCTTTGGTGATCCTGACCGCCGGCTTGTGGACCGGCGGCTTGAACAGCAGCGCCCTGGCGGCAGCCAGTTTCGCGAGTGCCATCGACGGCGGCAGCTCGATCGTGGTTGGCTCGTCTCTGCTGTTCGGCTATTCCACCCTGATCACTTGGTGTTTCTATGGTGAGCAGTGCGCTGCCTGGCTGGCGGGCGATCGGGTCCGGGCACTCTACCGCTGGCTGTTCTGTGGCGCGATTCTGCTGGGTGCCACGCATGAAATCGAAAACGTCTGGAGCCTGGGGGATCTCCTGAACGGAATCACCGTGCTGGTCAACCTGGTGGGGATCGTGGCCCTGAGCGGCGTCGTGGTCAGGACGACCTTCCAGCCCGGAACCACTCGCGTTGGCGGGTCAGGGTCCGATTGAGCGATGGCATCAGCTCGTCTCGGGTGCCTCCGGTGGCACGGCCGTATCCTGGATCTGCTGGGTCTCGCGCGAGGTCAGACGCTGCTTTCTGACCTCGTCATGATCGGGCCGCACGACCCGACTGTAGAGCGTCACCGACCTGTCGAACAGAAAGCGAAAAAGAAGCAGCGTCCAGGAACGGTGGTGGTGGAGGGTGTCGTAGTACTCCGGGGCCAGCGCACGTACACGTGGCAACCGGTTCCATGGTACCACCATGAAATCATGGTGTTCGTTGTGATGGCCGACATTCAGGGAAAGGCGGTTCAGTGGACCATAATAGGAGTAAGTTTCCTGGTCGTCCTTGAATACGTAATGCTCCTGGATCCAGCGGGCACCCAAAGGATGCAAGCCGACTGCAAATACCAGGGAAAGGATCAGGTAAGCCAGCGACGCCCAACCCCACAGAAAGGTGACCAGCACCGCCACGGCCAGACCTGCCGCGAGGTTGGCCAGGGCCCATGGCTCGTAAAGCATGACTTTCTTGATACGGGCTGGCCGCATCACCCCCTCGACCACGATGAAGAGCAGCATCCAGATGATCTTGCGCACCGAACTGCGCCCAACCCACTTCGCCTCGGCCTCGCCTGCAAGATCCGCATCCCAGCCCAGCTCGCCCTGATACCGATGGTGGATGAGGTGGAAATTCCGAAATCCCATGGCCGAAGGGAAAATGCTGGGCAGGTTCGCGATGATCGACACCACCTTGTTCCAGGAAGTACGCTTGAAAACGAGATTGTGTGCGCACTCATGGATGACCACGAAAAGAGCATGGATGGGAAAGGCCCCCACGAACCAGGCAGCAAGCAGGATGATCCACCAGGCACTGTCACGCAACAGGTAGGCCATGCCGAACTGACCCGCGACGACGGCCACGGTCAGGGCGGCGGTCCATGGGTTGCGGCCGAAGAGCTTGCGGATCTCGGGGTGCTTTTTGAGGATCTCGCGGGTCCGGCGCACGTGGGGTTCCGGATCGGTCACCCGGATGAAACTGAGCTCGGCCTGGTTGGTCGCCAAACGTTTTCTCCTTCAACTGCGTGTCGTGGAGTCACCATACCGGATCATGCTGGATATTACATCCGAGTAATCAAAAACCACCCCACGGCAAATATTCAAATCGCCACAGCACCCTCTAAATACACATATCCTGACAAGAAATTGAAACTCATTTTTACCATTGCGATATTTTTGCTACCTACTGCCCGAATCCGGTCACACCTTCCACCACGCTGGCCTTGCCACAAGGTTTTTTGCGGTTTCACTACACAAGCAACCGGCCACGGCAGAAGGGCCGTGGCCGGTGATCGTGAGTCGGTTCGTCTCACAGAGAGCGGGAAGAGCTGTATCGCCACTCCCTTCAGACGGGGAAATGGCTAGAAGCCGAGGCCCGCCGTTATCGAGAAGTAATTGGTCGAGCTGGCATCGGTGCTGATGCTGTGGTACATGGCTGTCAACTCGAGCATGGTCATCTTGTAACCGCCACCCATGGCCCAGGTGAAATCGGTTTCTCGATCGCCAGCAAGGTCACCGAGAGTGGCCTTGTAGTTGCTGAATCCCAGCCCGAGCATGCCAAAGACACCTACGGGAGCCGAGATCCGGCCGTAGCCCAGCAGCTCGATGGAATTGAAATTACCGTCGATCCCCTCCTGCCAGGAGAACCGGTTGTAAGCTCCCCAGGCCCCGACGCTGGCCATGGGTGCCACCGGGAAGCCATAGGATGCGCCGAGCTGATAGCTGGTCTTGGCGACGTCGGAAAAATCGCCGGATGGCATGTTGAGACCGGCAAATACAGAGCCGCCCGCCATGGCTGGCGCGCTGGCGCAGATCGTCAATAGGCCAACAGCGCCAAAGATCAGTAAGGTCTTGCGAGTCATCATGATTGGATCCCTCCCGAGAGAGACGAAGCCTCCTGCCGGAGCATAACCGGTTTCATTATGCTCCCCTCTTGAGTCACAATCCGGCCTCATAGCATAGGTCATGCCAAGTTCCACCATCACCCTCCGTTCTTGAAATTGACATATCATCAAATCACCTGATAGCCTTGATGTACAAAACGATCCACTACAACAGCATGGAGGAGCACCAGAGAAACCAGACAGAAGGGGGAAGTCATGCGGGTACGGCAGTTTATGTTTGGTGGCTTTGTCTGGGGAATGCTGGTACTGGCTAGCAGCACTCAGGCCACCACCTGGTACGTTCCCGACGATTTTGGCACCATCCAGGCGGCTCTGGATGCGGCCGGGATCGGGGACGAGATCGTCGTCCGCGACGGCACCTGGACCGGTGACGGTAACCGCAACCTGGACTTCGGCGGCAAGGATCTGGTGCTTCGCTCCCAGAACGGCCCCGATGCCTGTATCCTGAATGCAGAAGGCAACGCTTCGGTCAATCAGCGGGTGTTCAACTTCCAGGGCAATGAAACGCGTGAGGCCGTGGTGGATGGTTTCACCATCACCGGCGGCTATGCAACCTGGGAATTCCAGATTGGCAGTACGGGCGGGGGCATCAACTGCAAGAATGGTTCATCACCCACCATCCAGAACTGTATCATCGAGAACAACCAGGCCAACGGCGGCGCCGGCATCTACGTTTCGGGCAGCAACCCTTACATCCAGACCTGTATCATCCGCAATAACGTGGTAGTTACCGCAAACGGTCTGGCAGGTGGGGTCTACCTGGGGGGATCGAACGGCACTGTGAATGACTGCGAGATCCGCAGCAACAGCGCCGGCAGCGGAGCCGGAATCGCCCTCAGTTTAGGCACTCCCCTCGTGTACAATTGCCGGGTCATCGCAAACATAGCCACCAACAACGGTGGCGGAATCTTCATTTCCTCCAGCGGCAGTGCCATCCGCTTCAGCACCATCAGCGGCAACGAGGCCGCCCAGGGTGGCGGCATCTTTTGCTCGTCCAGCTCCGAGATCTACAAGTGTACCATTTCGGGTAACCTGGCCAGCGACAACGGCCCCGATACCGGCCGGGGCGGCGGCATCTTGTGCTTCGGTGTGGGCAGTAACGACATCACCTACACCCTGCTGGCGAACAACACGTGTGATCAGGCCGGAGGCGGTTCCCAGGTCGCGCTTGTCGAGGATACTGCCCATCCGAGTGTCGTCATGGAGCACTGCCTGATGGTCGGTGGACCTGCCGACGCCTACGATCCCGGTGGTACTCTTGTCTGGGACGCCAGCTGCTACGATGCCGATCCCCAGTTCTGCGCCCTCGATCCCGACGCCGAGGAGTGGTGGGCCCTGCAGGATGATTCTCCCGCCTGGCTGCACGGCTGGGGTGTGATCGGCGCCTGGAGCGCCGAGTGCGGTCCGTCGGCCACCTACCTCGAGGAGTTCTCTGTGCACACCGGCGACCGCCGAGTCCATCTGACCTGGAAGCTGCACTATGGTGCCGACGGTGTAGAATTCCGGCTGGTGGGCCGGGACGGCGACACGACCTGGCCGGTCGCCATCGAGCCCATTTCCGAAACCTCATTCGAGGCGTGGGACAGTTCGCCTGCAATCTTCAAAGGCGGCGATCTGGTTTACGATCTGTCGGTGCGGGACCGGGATCAGGGCTGGCTTCACCTGGCCTCCCGGCAGGTGAGCGTGCCGGTTATGACCGGGAAGCTACGCATCGTAGGAGCCCACCCGAATCCCTTCAATCCCGCGGTCACAGTCGAGTTCTATTCACCGCGTGCATTACCGGTATCGCTGACGGTTCATGATCTCTCGGGTCGCCACATCGCGAGCCTGAGCCATGACATCTATCCAGCCGGGCCCCATACCGTGGCCTGGGACGGGCGTGACGACGCTGGCAATACCGTGGCGGCAGGGGTTTACCTGGTGCACCTGGAAAGCGAGGAGGGGGTCCAGTCGCTGAAGATCATGCTGGTGAAATAGGTTTCCGCGGCCATTGCTTTTCGCGATCTGCCCGGTTGTCGTTGCCGCCAGGACAGGACAGCCGGGCTTCTGCTTGGGCCTGGACAGCCCGGTTCACTCGACCACGCGGTAGCAGACGAACTCCATGTTACTGGATTCCTCGTCCTCGCCCAGGGGAATGTTGCCGAGATCGCTCTGGGCCATGCTGGCCAGGACGAGGCCTTTCATCAGCAGTATCCGGCCTTCGGGCAACAGCTGCAGCCCGTCGTAATCAGGATCACCCTCGCATGCGACGAAAACCTGTTGCAGGTACTTTCCGTTGGCGTCGAAGAGGTCGTAGCACTGCATCACCCCGGCGGGCCTATTCTCACTGCTCCGGCTGTGCAATACCCACAATCGCCCCGCGTCATCCACGTGCAAGCCATTGATGACCTGGGGGCACGGTTCGATTTCGCGTGTTTCGTTGTAGGGGTTGTTCCGCGCCGAGGCGTCGAACAGAGCGTTGACCCGTCGCAGTTCCTGTTCCGTTCGCTTACGGTTCTCGAAGCTGCGAGCGATGATTCTCTCGAGAGCACCGTCGGGACGGTACACCATGATCGTGTAACTATCCCAGGCCTGAGGCACATACACCTTTCCATCCGGCCCCAAAGCCAGGGCCGAATGAAAGCCGGGCGAGATCTCCCGCTCGCTGAAATGCAGTTTTCGGAAGTCCAGACTCATGCGCGACTCGCAGTAGCGCACCTCTTCCCGGCCGTCGTCGGCCACGCTGCACAGGTACATCACCCGGTCCTGGCCCGATTCGGTCTGGGTCAGCTTGGTCGCCCCCAGCACAAGATTGCCTCCGCGGCTGGCACACACTGCACCGGCTGTGAAGCCCCCCGGCTCGCCATCGCCGCTGGTCACGATCAGCGACTCCCGGGGATCACCTTCGCGGCTGAGCCGTACGAGCTTGGCCGGGAACATCGTCATGATCCCGACGGTCTGGTCCGGCAGCAAGACCAGATCCCGCGGCTGTCTGACTTCGCCGGGACCGTCTCCTTCCCGGCTCAGGGTCCGCACGCGCTCCCCCTCGGGCGATATGACAATCACCTGGCAGAGCTGGGAGTCCAGCAGGTAGACGTTGCCGTCCTGATCGACGGCCGTCTCGGTAACCGTTCCGAAGAGCAGGTCGTCTTCCTCGCCCCCGACTCGCCAGACTTCCTCGAGAGACAGGGTGGTCGGCGGCAGGGCAGGTTCGGTATTCTTGACGATGCGTGCTTCAGGTGAAGTATCATTCACGCCAGCCCTTGCGATCTGGGGACAGAGCAGAGCGAGGGACAGGATACCGATCCCGAGTGAGGTAAGCGCTCGACCTGGCATGGCTTTCTCCTTGGCTGGCAAGTACCGCGCCGTGGCTGGCTAGCAGGAAAGGGGACTTGATTACTTACGCTCGCCGGTGGGGACTGGTTGCAGATGACTCACTGGGTGGCTGACTGGTGAATTCCGCTGGCGAAGGCAGCCAGCTCCGCCAGGGACAGAGGCACCGCCGCTCCACCCGCGCCCGCGGGATCCTGGTGGCAGCCATAGCAAGCGAAATCCAGGGTGATCCTGGACATCCCGTTCAGGGCATCCTGTGTGATCACACGGCTCCCACCCGTAAGACCCATCCCCTGCACCCTATCCACCGGCGTGACTGCGATGTCCATCAGGTGGGTTCGCATGTCTGCAACATAAGCATGCTCTTCACTGGCATTCTTCACCGCCAAGGGCATGTGACAGTCGACGCAGGCCATGGTGGCGTAAACGTCATGTCTGTTGACGGCAGCCGCGGCAACGTGACATTCCTCACAGCGAGCCAGGGTGCCAGCTCCGGCTGCATGGGCATCAAACTTCACCGAGGCGTGGGGATCGTGACAGTCGACACATTCGACCACCGCGAGGATGGCGTGTCCCGAATGCAGCCACTCGTCGTACTGGCTGTTGGGCTGGAGGAAATCGTCAAAGGCCAGAACCCGATGCTGTGAGTCTCGATTGTGGCAGCGCCCACAATCCGCCGATGTGCGGTTCACGCGCAGGTCAAATGCCCCGGGCCGGTGGACATGGAGACTGCCGGCACCATGGCATTCCTCGCACTGGATGCCGGCGGCAAAGAAACTGCCGGGAATCCCCGGCAATCCATCCTGGTTGTCACTGTTATCGTTGTCATGCAACCAGTCAGCGTCGGGTACCCAGCCAGTGGCGTGACAGCGTCCGCAGTCAGCAGGCTTGTTCAGGAACTCGTAACTCGCCCCGTAGACCGACCAGCTTTCGTCGGCGAAGTTGTATTGCACCGGATCTCCTGCAAAGCTGCTGGTGATGACAAAGCCGTACTCGTTGATCCAGAGCATCTTCCAGCCATAGCCTCCTGCCACATAACTTATGTCATCCCAGACGAAGGGAACGGGTGGAGCGACGGGATCGGCGGCAAAGGCCGCGAGATCGGGAAATTGCGCTACCGGGACCTCGCCAGTGACCTTCATCATACTGTAGGGGTGACCGGATTCGGACCAAATGGCGTTGATCTGGGCGTGGCAGGGGTTACATGATGCCGAGCCGGCGTACACCGCGAGGGAGTCGCCGACCGGCCCCGGTTCGGTCGGGTCCTCGGAGCAGGCCAGAGCCAGGGCAACGGGCAACGTGGTCATGAGAATGAAGCGCAGAGAGACCGGGCGCATGGGAAACCGCTCCTTTGCACGGCGTCGATTATGATAAGGATCATTAATAATCGAGACAAGACACATCAAATGAAGAGCTTATAGGTCATGAATTCCAGCGGTACAGATGTGAGCTCGGCTGCCTGGCGGTTGCAGGCTCACGTCCCACATGATTGATCATCAGCAGGACCGGGAGTAGAATGTTGGCATGATAAAAGAGTCGGCCTCACTTTTCACGCGCATCAAAGATTTCTTCAGACACGGTTTGTGGAACCGCGAACCTCTCGATCCACCTCCCCTGGACTGGGCTCGCCGTCTCCTGCAGATGACCGTGATGATAGGTGAGGGATTCGTGCGCGATCAGCTGATCCTGCGCGCCCATGCTCTCACCTATTTCACAGCGCTATCACTGATTCCTCTGCTGGCAATCGTGGTGGCGGTGGCGAGCGCACTGGGGCTGGACGGGGGCAAGATCGTGGAGCTGGTCAGAGACAGGCTGGCCGTCTCCATACCACCTGATGTCGAGGTCCAGATCGTTTCCAGCATCAAGAATGTGAATTTTGGCGGCCTCGGCGGACTGGGGGCCGGCTTCTTCCTGCTGACCACCGTGCTTGCCATCGGGACCGTGGAGAACGCCTTCAACCAGATCTGGGGTGTGAAACAGCAACGCCCCTGGTCACGACGTATTCCTGATTACCTGGCCGTGCTGCTTGTCGTACCTATGGTGCTGGGTATTTCCAGTACCCTGGCAGGCATTCTGCGCAGCCAGTGGATCGTGCAGCGATTGCTCGAGGTGCCGGTCTTCACCACTTTCTACGAAACGGGACTTCGTTACACACCCTTCTTGCTACTCATAGCCGGATTCGCTTTCGTCTACTGGTTTCTGCCCAACACCTCGGTGCGCCTGCTCTCGGCGCTCCTCGGCGGGTTCATCGCCGCGGTTCTTTTCACCTGGGCGCAGAACCTTTACGTCAATCTCAACGTGGGTGCGGCCAAGTACAATGCCTTCTTCGGTGGCTTCGCGTTTCTCCCCCTGCTTTTGGTGTGGTTGTACATTTCCTGGGCCATCACCTTGCTGGGAGCCGAGGTTGCCTTTGCCCATCAGAATCTTGCGTTCTACAGTCGTGAGGTTCGCAATCCACCGTTGCGCCCGGCTGAACGGGAGGCGGTCGGCCTGGCCATCGCCCTGGAAATAGCGCGTGCTTTCCGAGACGGGGATGAGCCCTGGTCGGACACCGGCCTGGCGGATGCCATCGATATACCTGTGAGGACGATTCGGGCCGTCCTGCACGAACTTGAAGGTGCAGGGATTCTCTCTCGCACGGCCAGCGATGAACCCCTGGCCCATTTCCAGCTGGGGCGCCCGGCAGAGCGTATCACGGTCGCGCAGGTGCTGGATGCGGTCAGCGGTCAGCGCCAGTTGCCGGCTCGCAGAGGCCCGGTGGTCAAGGTTGTGAGTGAATGTTTGGCCGGGCTCGACTTGCTGGAGCTGGAAGCCGCCGGTGCGCGTAGCCTCGCTGATCTGCTGCGGGATGTCCCGTCACGCGAATCCGCTACCGATCCATCCGAACCGGCGCAATCGTCGACCTGAACGGCCAAGAACGTGAACGTCAACCCGTGCTGCATACCGGGGCAGCGATCGAGGTTATCGGCCCTGGCCACCCCCCTCAGCATCGGCTGAGCAACCGGTAACGTCAACCACGGCTTCGCTGGGTGTGTTGGGGCACTCGTCCCAGGAGTTCGCCACTCCATCACCATCATCGTCCTCGTACAGCAGCACCCCGATGACAAACTCTTCCATCATGGCAGCGGGCGTCAGTTCCACCGCATTCAGGTAAAATCCATCAGCAGTGGCGCCGGCCATATCCTGAAGCACCTTCTGGCCGTGGGAATTCTCTCCGATCTGGATGGTGTAGATGTTCATCGACTCTCCGAATTTCTTGCGGATCTTCTGTGCAAGCTTCGTTTCAGCCGAACCCAGATCCTGGCCATCACTTATGATGATGATCGAGGTAGGCGATTCCTGATTCGGCAACAGATTCAGTGCAGCCCGGGTCGCGTCGGCCAGCGGCGTTCGCCCACCGGCACAGCTGACCTTCGAGATGGCCGCATTGAAGGCATCTGCGTCGTAAATGCTGACCGGATGTGCCTCGACGATGGAACGGCCGCCCAGGCACCGCTCGCGGCCGAAAATGATCAAACCGCCACTGTATTCTTCTCGAGGTATGGTCATGATCATACTCGTGAATAGACTGTGGGCGACGTGGACTTTTCTGAACTCATGATAGTAATCGCCCATGGATCTCGACGCGTCGAAGATGATGACGAACTGATCCACCTTGGGAACGTAATAATCGGAATCAAGGCGTCCGGGATCGAACAGAAAAGCGTCTGCGTTGGCGAACAAGCCAAGTGTCAATAATGCCACTGGTATTAAGATAAGCCTCCACACATTTCTCATCGTACACCTCCACAAATGATGATAATCCATCCCAGCATGGCCCAGAACCAGCAGCGCTATGACCGTTTTCTATGTGGCAGTGTTGCACCAGCACTGGGTCATTACAAGTCAAACAACCACTGAAAATGGCACGCCAACCGCTGGTCAAGTGCATGTCATGCCAGGATCACCCGCAACGCTTCCAGGCAGAGATCGATGTTCTCCACGCGTGACGAATGGCCCATCAGGCCGATGCGCCATATCTTGCCGGCGAGGGGACCGAGTCCCGCTCCGATCTCGAGTCCGTACTCCTCCAGCAGGCGTTCCCGCACCTGGCCCGCGTCACTCCGTGCGGGAATGTCGACCGCGTTCAGCTGTGGGATCCGTTCGGATTCGGGCACGAAGAAGGTCAGGCCGAGTTCCGCCAGGCCGGCTTGCAGCTTCTCGTGATTATCCAGGTGCCGGCGCCAGGCGATCCGCAGACCCTCCTCGTGG
>Ga0209536_100012924_pt1 | contig 12086 bp, 9 predicted proteins | sample DeeMarSeWOR28_12_FD_187461 | JGI IMG/M metagenome (GOLD analysis project Ga0209536, IMG submission 187461) | Marine sediment microbial communities from White Oak River estuary, North Carolina - WOR-2-8_12 (SPAdes) (version 2) | ecosystem: Environmental > Aquatic > Marine > Intertidal zone >...
CCCGTTTCCATCCAGCAATGAAAGCTCGGTGGTTTTTTCTTCATTATCATAACTCAGTAATAATAGCTGGTCATCGATCTGCGATACCGCCATCGGATAGGTGGCATTCATAACAACAGGATCCGAAATATTCAATTGAAGATCAACCTTGTACATTTTGGCAGTAAGATTCGTGGCATCCATGCAGAAAAAATAATAATCTTCTCCGATAGCTACCCAGTTTGCTATTGGCTGAACTTCATTATCGGGCAATTTAACACCAGCAACAAAATTTCCCTCCGGGTCGGTTTTCATAATATTGGTCCCGATAAAGTTCGATGACGGCTGCCTCGATCCGCTTAAAATCAGAAATCCTTCATCGGGGGTCTGGATGATATCAATGGGAATGTACGAAGCATTAAATCGGTTATCATCATAAATCCTTACAAAATTTTCAGAAGGCAATACTTCTTCCTGATCGCTCTTACATGAGAATAAAAAAGAAGTAAGAAGTGGGATAAGAATAAAATATTTCATTGATTTTATTGTCTTTTAATTTTTCATCAGAATCACCATTTCTCCTTTGAAATGTTTAATCGGTTGCGGCATAATCTTTACTAAGGAATCGCATGGGAAACAAAATGCCGAGATTGATTTCAATATTATTCATTGTGAAATCATCCGTCACATCTCCTATTCCGGCCAGACGGGTATCGCGGTACCGGTTCTCCTCATTGGCAATATTATTAAGCCCGTAACGGTATTTCACATCCAGCGACAACCTGATATTCCCCGCATCATAGTTCACGCCAATCCCACCGATTAATCCTGCTGAAAAACGAGCATATAGATCCTTTGCCCCTACAGAGATGGATTCGCGTTCAAAATAGCGATTGCTGCCTGAAGCACGGTCTACCCCTGATACGCTAACTCTTTTGTTTGCATCCACCAGCCATCCGTAATACCCTCCCAATTCAATAAACGGTTTGAACGTCCTGGAAGGATATTCAATTTTTATGGTCAATGGAAGATCCACATAATCCAGGTATTGTTCCTGGTAATAGGTGAGTTCAAGTGTATTGTCAATTATCTCCGTATCGTTCCACAGATAGTCGTTCCGGTAGGAAAAAATCTGCCTCCTGAAATTAGGCTGCAGGCTGATAGCAAAAAATTTTATCCGGTAGGTTAATTCGATACCCGCCTGTATGCCAACCTGATTGAAATTTTCGTACTGTTTATCCGTATTGCGTTCGGAAGGCTGTATCGGACTGAATGTGGAATAACGGTTTTCGGGAACCGCCTGTGTGAGGTTAATTCCTAATTTCAGCCCCAGCCAACCTTGTTTACTAAGAAAAGAGCCGGATTCTTTTCGATTTCCTTTCAGTTCATTACCGGAATAGAATTTATTCCGATTTTTTTTCTTCTGGGCTAGTATTTCATCCGGGAAATTTACCAGATAGATAAGGATCAGGATCCCAATTATGAATTTTTTATTCACCGGTTTAATTGTTAATAATTAATTTTTTCGAATCTTTTAACAGGCCCGCATCCAAATGAATATAATAAATACCTGTTTTAATTCCGCTCACCACCAGCCTGATCTGATGTGCTCCCGGGGTTACTTCCTGATCGAACAGGACCTTGATTTGCCGGCCGGTATTATCAAGTAAGGAAAGCCGGACCGGAGCCTGACGGTTTACATAAAACTCAATGTATGTTTCAGATGAAGCCGGATTGGGGTAACATTCCTTAAGGTAAAAGCGTTGTTCGATAAAAGGATCCAATCCGGTTACCTGATCTCCGGCAATGGGTAACTTTTCGTAAAATCCTCCCTCCTCCCTGGGACCATCAACGAAATTCCCGAAAAACACATCATTCGTCAAGACGGATTTATCTACACCCATCCAGTCCACTAAAATATTGGCATAAACCTGGCGATAGTCGTATTGCATGGGTACATTATCCACTCCCGGGGAAACATCCGGATTGGTACCGATCATCCCGGGGATTACCCCTTTACCGAAGATAAAGAGGGGAGCACCTGTTCCATGATCCGTTCCGTAACTCCCGTTTGAAGAAATTCTTCTTCCGAATTCCGAGGTGGTTATGGACAATACCTTATCTTCAATACCACGGGAGCGGAGATCCTCCTGGAAAGCTTTCATGCCTGAAGCAATGTGATACAATTTGGCAGCATGGATCCCCATGGTTGGATCGTACGACTCGACCTGGGTGGCATGCGTATCAAATCCACCTAATTTGACCAGAAATACTTTTGTGGCCACGCCCTTACCCGGTCCTCCTCCATCAAGAAGCCTGGCGATCAGTTGTAATTGCGGAGTCAGGCTGTTTTTTGCCGTTCCTTCGGGGGCGTTGAAAGGGTATCGTTCCGGATAAGTCACCGTTGTCTCAGGTGCTTTCTGGTATACTTCAAGAAGCCGGGCCGCATATTCTTCCGATTTATCTTCCAGCCCCAATATCCAATTCAGTTCCTTGCCGTAGGGAGATGGATCGATAAATGCAGGGGGTTTTCCTCTTGGATCCAGCCCTTCATCCACAAATCCTTCCAACCCGTTTACCAGGTTAGAAAAACTCACAGGATCACTTCCAAGCGAGATGGAAGCAGGAATATTTCCTTCCTGGTGAAAGATCAGAGAAACATCACTTCCCAGTTCGATGGCCAGCGGATCCAGCATTTCAGGATTGGGAAAATCATCCGGATATTGTAATGGCTCGTAAACTTTCTGAAGAAATCGACCCACCCAGCCGGAGGAATAATAATCATCAAATCCTCCTCCCATAAACCAGATATCTCTTCCCCTGAAGTGAGAACCGTTATTTTTATAATATGAAACTCCCTGTATGATTTTAACACGCCCTTCGTCATACATTTCTTTTACTGCTATCATATCCGGATGAAGCCCTACCTGATCGGGAGTGGGGAGGGTGGAATCGAGAGGAATCATCTTACGGACACTGTCGCACGCCGGAATGGCAATATTGGCCCGGCGACTGTAGTAGACATCGTATTGATCAACCGGGATCAGCGTGTTTAATCCATCATTGCCCCCATGCAACTGTAATATGATGAGCACCTTATCATTTGTGCTCTGATCAGCCATACGCAACAGAGGTGATCGGTTTGCCATCAACCGAATGGGAACGCCCCCAACTGCAAAAGATGCTCCTGCCGACCATGCCAGATTTCTGATAAACTTCCTTCTTTTCATAATCAATTACATTAGTTGATATTCCGGTGATTGCATCAGGGCATTGAATAAATTTCTTAATTGATTGTTAACGACTTCGTTATCCACCGGATTGTTCCATCTGAAGGTCCAGGCCGACAGAGGATCGTCATCTATCTGTGGTGAATATAAAAAGGCATATCGGAAATAGCGCAATCTTTCCGCAGTGATCTCCGCTCCGTCATCCGGGTCATTGAACGTAAGATTATCCGTCACGGGCAAAAGGTAGCGTACGAGTTCGATGATCAGTGACTCGGCATCCCCCGCAATGGCATTACTGAAGTGCTGGCCGATAAAATCGATGAGATTAACGGGAGGAATCATGCCTTCCATCATTTCCATATCAGATAACAAATTCTGGATGAAATCATATCGACGGGTCAAATAATTTGTGGAAATCCAATTACGGTTGTACACCGGGAACTGATGATATGCCGAATAACCTGCCACCTCAAACGGTTCGTAAAAATCCAGTCCCTGATCGGACATTGCCTTAATCAACGATCCTGTAAATCCATAAAAGACATCCGGATCAGCCACAGGATCGGGAACCGGGATATTAAAATGGATGAGTGTTCCAAGAATCAAATCGAGGGGAGATTTAATGATGCCGCCAAAATTATTATCCTCCACACCGCCCTCTGCATCATAAAAATGCCGGCTTACTAACAATTCTTCAATAACGGGTTGAATTTTATACTGATTGTTGATAAAGGTCTGTGCCATCTGGCTGATAATACTGATTTCCTTTTCAGGCGTGATATCATGGTAAACAAAATAGCGATAAATCTTCCGGCAAATATGCCTGGCGGTCTCTCCCTTTGCATAGATCATATCGATCAATTGTCCGATCTCATCAAGGGCGACTTCTTCGCTGGTTACCATTGGATCGATTACTAACTGGGGATCCGGTTCAATCACCCGGTTATCAAATCTCTCGCTGAACTGTTTCGGCTGAAAGTCATGTTGGGTTGCATTTATTCCGCCACGGGCTCTTCCACGGGGAAGCCCCGTGAGTGCATCGATTTCACTAAAATCATCATCTGTATCGAATCCGGATAATACCCGGGCAGCAGCCTGGACATCCTCCTCTGTAAAATTAAAATAATCGCCTGGCTCACCTCCACCAGGCAGCGTCCCCTCGAGTCCCCTTCCGATGGTATACAATTCGAACATCTCCCTGGCGAAATTTTCGTTTGGATTGTCCTTTACATTTAACCGGCCATCCAAGAACATTAACATGGCATTATCGACACAGATCTTTTTGGTCAGCTCCCGGAAATTATAATCCTGTCCCGAAAATCTGTCAAATGCAAATTTTCTGAACAATTCATTCTGGAAATAAAGGGCCCGGCTGTTATTCACTACGGATTGCTTGGTAGTAAAATGAGAATGCATAAAAAAGGTTATTTTTTCCCGCACTGCCGAAGTCAACTTCTGATTGTCGGGCATCCCGGCACTCAACATCCGGCCTACAAACCATCCTTTAAAATATTCCTGTAATTCATTTTCTTCACTTCCGTTGGCTGCTGGCCCGTTGGAGATCCATTCCATACCGGTCAATGGATCCAAAGGTAGATCCGGATCAGGAATTGTCGGATCGAAAAGCCGCGAAATAGCTTCCTGTGGACTTAAGGAGGCGAACGCATTGATTTCGTTCCGGGTACCGCCAAAGGCGACCCGTCTTAGTAAATGTCCCGCTCTTTTCGTCCCGAGGGTTTCATTTAATGGCGTTAAAGGCATATACTATCTATTGTATGAAACTTTGAAACTAACGCTTTTACAGGAATTAATTTAGATTAATTCATAAATAAACAGTAAAAGAACACGATCTGGCAGGATATAGCATGGGGAAAGATGTTAATATTTTACGTGTGTAAGAAATTGCCTGATATTTACGAATCATTTAAACCGGACATAACCCGACAACAGGAGGACAATCATCAATAAAACCACCACTACACTCAACCCGGCGGCCAGCCCGGTAAATTCAGCGATCATGCCGATCGTGGGGGGACCGATTAGCAGTCCGAAATATCCAAATCCTGCAACGGCAGCCAGGCTGGCTCCAGGTATTCTGCCTGGCATCCGGGAAGCGGCAATATAAACAGCCGGGATCAGGCACGAAAATCCAAGTCCGGCTATCGTAAAGCCAATCACAACATACAGAGGATCATTCGGTATCAATCCCATAGTCATTCCTATAATTCCGATTACGGCTCCGGCCATCACTAGTCTACGGCTGCCCCACCTTTCAATGATTCTGTCTCCATAAAAACGGCCCATTGCCATGGTGAGGGAAAATCCGGCATATCCCAGGCCTGAATAAAACGCATCGGCCTGAAGGGTATTCTTCAGATATACTGCACTCCAGTCTGCAATAGCTCCTTCCCCCAGCATGACGCAGAAGCCAATGGCCGCCAAACCGATCAGAGGTCCTGTAGGCACTGAAAAAACCACATTTGAAACAGTTTCTTCCTTCACCGACAAAAGGATCGGCCGAACGATCCAGACAATGAAAAGTAGAAATCCTGCCAGTAAAAGGATATGCATTTCCGCGTCTACCTGCAACCACACCAGCAAACTGGTAGTTCCCGCACCCAGCATACCTCCAATGCTCCACATTCCATGACAGGTCGACATAATGACCTGAGAATACCTCTTCTCGATGGCAGCCGCAGAAGCATTCATTGCAATATCCATCGATCCTGTGGAAATACCCACTGCCATCATCGAAAAAAAGAGTAATTCGTAGGTTGGGGCCAGTACAGGAAAAGTAGAAACAATACAAAAGAATATCCCTGAAAAGAGCGTTGCCCTTCCATCGCCGAGTTTATGAATGATCCACCCCATGAATGGCATGATTAAAATGGAACCGAGCGGCAATCCCAGAAGGGCTATACCCAATTCACCTTCCCCGATCTGCAACCGGTTCTGGACTTCCGGCAACCGGGTGATCCAGGATCCAAAAAGAATACTGTTCACGGAGAAAATAAGACCGATGGTAATGAAATATCTGTTTGAAAAAAATATACGTAAGGTTCGGATCATTATTTATCAATAATAGTAATCCCCACACAATATTCCCATTTTTATTCGCGGATAGGTCATTAAAAAAATAGTTGACCTTATAAATTCACAATAATACTTGTAAGGATACCTAGGAGTTACTGTACTGATATTATTATGATCTATACTTCTGAAGTAAGCTCAATGTATACGTATCCAGAGGATCTATTTCCAAGGCATCCTTCAGCACCTGGACTGCCTCTTCCTTTCTTCCCAAATGATAGAGAACTTCCGCCTTGAATTGATGATTCCAGATTGATTCCGGAAATAGCCTGCTGTTTAACTCAAGTAATTGCAAGGCCGTCTCAGGATTTCCCTGATCGAATAATGGCCAAGCAAGCATGATCAGGCTCCCGTCGTCAAAATCAACATAAGGATCCCTTAGTTCTTTTAAATTGCTGAAATACCGGTAGGCAGAATCCAGACCATGACTGCCCCAGATAGAGAGGAAAGCAGCCGAAGCAGGAGCTTTTAAAGTATCTTTCGGGAACTCATATAGAATGTCCAACATTCGCTTTACTATACCAAAACTCTGGAAATTATCTGAATTGCCCATGGTCACAACGGCTGTGGAATCTTCAGGAATCAATAACAAGTAACTTCTGAAGCCTGTATCTCCCCCACCATGGGATAGAACGGTTTTACCATGATAATCAGAAATAAACCATGATAAACCAATAAATCGGTTTCCCCCTATTTGATGTTTTTTTTTCCAGAGAATTTTGTAAACGGTATCACTGAGTATCTTTTTCCCGTTATAGTGGCCCCGGTTAAGATTGAAATAAGCCCACCGGATCATATCTTCTATGTTGGAATGCAGGGTAGAACTGCCTGCATGCGGCCTGTTGTAAGGATAAATACTACTTACATCCATCCGGTACCTCTCAAAGTCATAGACATGAGGAGAAGTAGACAATGAATCGGGTACTCCGCTTTTTAAGAAGGTACTGCTTATCATTCCAATGGGTTCAAGAATATTTGAAGCTGTATATTCCTCAAATGATAGTCCAGAAACCTTTGCAATTACATCGGCAAGAATATCATAGGCCATATTCGAATAGTGGAACTCTTTCCCCGGATCGGATATAAGTTTTTCATTCCACAGGCTTCTTACATACCTCTCAAGTGATCCTTCATCGTATTGAGGTTGATTCCACTCATAATCATTTACATCCGGCATCCCCGACAGATGACTCAGCATCTGACCTACCGTAATCTCTCGATACCTCGGATCAGCAAGCCTGAAATAGGGCAACTTATCGACAATTTTATCTTCCAGATCAATTCTTCTCTGTTCCGCCAGTTGCATGATGGCTGTTGCGACAAACAACTTGGAAACTGAAGCCATATGGAATAATGATCGGGGTGTAACCGCCTTACGGGTATTCAAATCCCTGAAACCATACCCTTTAGAAAATATAATCCGGTTATGAAATATAATTCCTACTCCAAAACCAACGATATCCGATCTTTCAACATATTCGGAAAGGACCGAGTCCATCTGATCGAATTTCGAAAGTTTAGTTATCCTGTTTCTATCCGAAGAACAGTTTCCGTAGTAGAGGAGCACAAAGAAAGAAGAATAAATAATAAAATATTTTAACATTGCATGACAGGCTTGGTGTTTCAAGATAAACAAAATAGAAAAAACTTTTGCATAATTTGCAACTCAGCTTGCCCCCGGTTGCAAGTATCAGAATTAATTTTTAGCTTTCGAGGTTTGTGATAATGTAAAACCCAAATCAAACCTTCTTATCGGATATTTAAAGTTTCAATTCAAAAAAACCGGAATTATAATCAATCCTGATCTATAAAAAATCAATCTTTATTACCAAAACCTAACATTAATACTAAAACCTATTAAACATGAGACAAATGAAATTTATTTTGATTGCCACCCTCTTCATAAGTACGGTGGAAAGGTCTTTCGCACAGGAAGATCCCAATGCGCAACTACTACTCATTCATGAGGACGATGTCATCGTGAGCAAAACATCTGAATATATGGAAGCGAGCCAAGGATTTGTAAACTTGATGTCGGAGAACAATTTTGCTGGGACGACCTTTACTGCATTCAGGATGGATGATTACACCTTTATGTATGTCTCACCAATCGAAAACATGGCACAATTGGACGATAATCAATGGGCTGGACTTTCCGAAAAGGTTGGGAAAGATAAATTCGAAACAGTGATGTCGGCTTTTGATGGGACCTATGATACCCACCGGGATTTTATTGCCGTATATCATCCGGATCTGTCTTACAAACCCGAACAATTACAGGAGGAAGGGAACAATTACAGGGAATGGATGTATCTTTATTATAATCAGGCCCATCAGGATAAGGTTATGGACATGGCAAAGGAATGGAAAAAATTGTATACGGATAATAATATTCCTGCTGGATATACGATCTATTCCAACGGCCTTGGTCATGAAGGACCGGTTCTGGTCGTTCACAGCTGGGCTAAGAATCCTACAGATCATGCCCAGGGAATGGAAAAAAGGAATGAATCGATGGGAGATAAAGCCAGTGCATTATGGGAACGGACGGAGGCTCTCGCTTATAAGATTGTAACTAAAACGGGATGGTTAGTACCTGATATATCCTATAATCCAGGGCAATAATCTGATTATTCGTTTACCTGTTTATCTGTTGATCCAACAGGTTCTCACAAGAATTGAATGGGATCTGATAATCAGGTAAACGAATTATTTTAATGTTCATGACCTCCCGGTCCATGCACATGCCCATGTTCAAGCTCCTCGGAGGTTGCTTCCCGAACAGAGACTATTTCGACATCAAAATTCAAATCCATGCCGGCTAACGGATGGTTCCCATCAACGGTTACATTCTCTAAACCAACTTTTGTCACCGTTACCGTGTGGCCATTTTGTGTATTAAACTGCATTCCTGGTTTTACTTCCTGATCACCAAAAGCCGTCCTTGGGACATCCTGAATAAGTGTATCATTTCGGGTACCATAGCCTTTATCCGGTGGGATTTTGAGATCCAGTTTGTCGCCCGGTAGTTTTCCTTCCAGCCCTTCTTCCATTCCCGTTATCAAATTCCCATTTCCATGAAGATAGACTAAAGGATCACGTCCTTGGCTGGAGTCCAACGTTTTTCCTTCATCATCCGTTAATGTGTAATGAATTGAAACAACCTTGTTTTTTTCAACTTGCATAATAAAACTTATTTTTAATGTATGATTATGATTTTTAAACAGTGAGGCAGGTAAATCCGGAATTAGTAAACAGCGAATGCTACCCCAGAAGTCAATATGATATTCAAAGGTAGGCCATTTCTGTTAAAGTATGAAATGAATCAGCCGGCTTTCTGATATTCAGGTATCCAGGTGGAAATTCGTTACAAATGAGGGAACATAAATCCAGCACTATATCTTCAGGAAATTTATTACCCGGTTAGGGATTGAGATTTATAAGGTTATATTCAATGAAGTTTAGTAAATTACCTTTCAATTGATCTTTTAAAATGACAATGAATCTGAATCATGGCTGAACCGCTGAAAAGAAGAGATTTTATAAAAAAAACGAGCCTGGGATTGGCCGGGTTCACCCTGCTCACTGCCATGCCGTCCAAGGTGGTTGCGAGTGATCGTATCCGGATTGCGCACATAGGCATTGGTGGTATGGGGAGGAATCATATCCAATGGTTTTCCGATTTACCCGAGGTTGAGATCGTTGCATTGTGTGATTTGGATGAAGACCATTTGGCATCGGGATTGAAATTGACTCAAAAAATGCAACCCGGCCGGAAAGTGACAGGATATGGCGACTTCCGCCGGATTCTGGAAAGGAAGGATATCGATGCCATTACCTGTGCTACGCCGGATCACTGGCATGCACAAATTGCCATCATGGCCTTTCAATCCGGGAAGGATGTTTATGGCGAAAAACCGCTCTCTTACGATGTTCATGAAGGCAAGCAGATGTTGAAAAATCTTACCGATCATAACCGTATTTTTCAACTGGGAACCCAGATCCACGCCGGTGAAAATTATCACCGTAGTGTCGAGATCATTCGTTCGGGGATACTGGGTAGAATCCATACGGTCAGACTCTGGAAGAACGGATTATCCCCTGGTCTGGGTTTTCCGGAACCGGTAACACCTCCGGAGACACTTAATTGGGATATGTGGCTGGGAACGGCTCCTGAAGTACCGTATGTACCGGAAAGATGTCATAGAACCTATCGTTATTTTCTTGATTATTCAGGGGGGGTCTACGCTGATTTCTGGTGCCATATTGCAGATATTGTTTTCTGGTCACTGCAACCGGAAGGTTTGAAAAGAATCACCTCCCGCGGAGAATCCCCTCAGGGGATAGCGGATGCGCCGGAATGGATCGATGTGGATTTTGAATTTAACGATCTGAACATATACTGGACAACCCAGCCGCCGGACATTCCCGGAGCTGCTCAACGAAGTATCGGTGCCTATTTTGAGGGTGAAAATGGAACCTTGATCTGTGATTATGAGAGTCGTGAAATAAATATTAATAATAGGATCGTGCACGATATTCCTGAAATAGACCAGATGCTGGAAAGGTCACCAGGACATCAGCAGAACTTTTTAGAAAGTATCAAGTCAAGATCTCAACCCGAATCGAATCTGGCATATGTTCGGAAAATGACCTTGCCCATGCACCTTGGTTTAATATCATGGCGATTGAACCGGAGCCTCAATTGGGATGATGAAAAAGAGAGCTTCATTGGAGATGAAGAAGCCAACAGGTTACTTGCCAGAAAAGGAAGGAAAAAATGGATATTAATATAGACTGTTGAGCTTTAACGTAGCAAGGTCTACAAAATATAATTAAATGGAGAAAGTAGCTCTCTTTGTGGACGTTCAGAATATATACTATACGGTTAAAGAACGTTATCAACGGCATTTCAATTACAGTTATTTTTGGAAGAAGGCCACTGCAGGAAGAAAGGTGGTCGAGGCGGCTGCCTATGCGATAGACAGGGGGGATCCAAAACAGATGAAATTTCAGGAGATCCTGAAAAATATCGGATTCGAAATTAAACTGAAACCGTATATTCAACGGGGAGATGGATCCACGAAAGGCGACTGGGATGTGGGCATCACCGTGGATATGTTGGATTATGCCGAGAAAGTTGACGTAATCGTACTGGCTTCCGGTGACGGTGATTTTGATCTGGCCATCGCTAAAATCTGTAAAAAATATGACATTTCCGTAGAGGTTTATGGAGTCCCCGAATTGACTGCCTCTTCCCTGATCGAAGCGGCAACAAGGTATTTCCCTATTGATGATACTTTTCTGCTTGAAAACTGAAAATTGATTTTAAAAAAGATAAAATATATTTAATCCTTTTACATAAGGAGAGGACCTATTACATATTTATCTTATTTTATTTGGGATAGGTTTGCTAAATTTGAATACATACGGAATTATTTGGCAAATAAATCATAATAATAGAGCATGCCACAAATCCGACAATTAGCTGCCATTATGTTTACCGATGTGGTTGGATATACTTCCATGATGGCAAAAAATGAACAAGTGGCCCTGGATGCTTTACAGAAAGTGAGGGATCTGTTAAAGCCCCTGATTGATTCCTATAATGGGAAGTGGCTGAAAGAGATCGGTGATGGTACCCTTTCCAGCTTTTCCAGTGCGCTGGACGCAGTGAATTGTGCCATTGATTTTCAACGGGCAATCCGTGAAGAACCTTTTAAAGTCCGTATTGGAATCCACGTGGGGGAAGTTACACTTACGGAAGACGATATTTTCGGAGATGGG
>Ga0209536_100012925_pt1 | contig 12085 bp, 10 predicted proteins | sample DeeMarSeWOR28_12_FD_187461 | JGI IMG/M metagenome (GOLD analysis project Ga0209536, IMG submission 187461) | Marine sediment microbial communities from White Oak River estuary, North Carolina - WOR-2-8_12 (SPAdes) (version 2) | ecosystem: Environmental > Aquatic > Marine > Intertidal zone >...
AGCCCAGTCTAATGAGCTTTTCAGCGCAGGTTGAATAAGGCTGTCCAATATCAAGCAGATGCGTACGTGACGAATCGTATTGTTGCGCAGCAAAGAATATTGTACCTTTCAGATATTCTTTTTGCAGTTCATCTTCGATATTATTACACTCAACGAGTGCTTCATCATATTTTTTTAATTCTATTAAACAATCAACGATCTTTTCAGGAACATCAATGCGTATTGAATCGGCGAGAAATGTATATCTTCGATATTCATTCAATGCAGCCCCATAATCTTCTTGCGTATAAAGATGATCAGCAAAGCTGAGGATATTATCTATGGAAAAGGGGTTTATTGATTGTACAGAGATCAGAAATAAGAGCAGGGTCATTTTTCTAGCAGTTGAACAATTGGGGTCAAATCTTGACTATTGACAAAATGATGCATTTGGCTTCTTATTAAAGTGTTATAATGAAGAGACGTGTTGGATACGATTGAGCAGAAATATAGGTAATTGTCATTAGTCAAGATTTGACCCCAGACAGGAGTGTGGTGTCGGTTATCCTGCGTTTTTCAAATATGTAATTATTCTCGACCGGGTCATAGATCCTGCCGTTACGCATACCACAATAATACGTGTTGAGGTGTTCAACAGCCCAGGGATTGCAGCGCATTAGACGGTCTGCGGTCATTAAAGAGCCCCAGATAATGCCATATTTATTGATCGCTTTTCTGCCGAACCGAGAACATGATGGCGTGAAATTGCAGACCTCACCCTGAGCTGGTGAAAATATTTCTTGATGCAGGGTAATACCAGCATTGATGACTATTTTCAAAGGATTCGTTTCTTTTATTTGATGTGTTAAAAGTAATGCAATAAATAATATATGCACATAATATTTTAAGTAATAATTTAAGGAAATCAAGTAGCAAGTGGTTTTCCTGTAACGAGAGGACTCGTTGGATAACACAGAGTGAAGATATAGGTAATTGTCAATAGTCAAGATTTGACCCCGATAGTTAGCTTGATTTTTCCATGAAATTTAGTATGCTATTAGGTGATAAAACAATATATAAAAGAACTTAAAGCACTGGATCTTAAAACGATCCTGATCATCGCATATTCAACCTTTATTCTTCTTTTTGGTATATACCTGCGCAGGATGCACATCATATTTTCAAACCGTGAGGAGTTGTTCCTCGACCGGTTGTTCCTGCTCGGTATCCTGTATGCGATTTCACCTTTTTTATTGTTTTTCTTATTTAGATATAAACCCAAAGATTTTGGTATTAGTTTTGGGAACTTTAAACAATGGCTAAGAGAAACCGCTGTTTTTTATCTGATAATGTTGCTTATTCTTTTGGTCGTGTTTAAATTTACCGGCATGAAGTATTTTTATCCTTTATATCGCAAAGCAGGGAGCAGTGTAAATTATTTCTTGTTGTATCAGGGTATTCAGATGATCCATATGCTCGGCTGGGAGTTCTTTTTCAGGGGTTTTATGTTATTTTCGCTTGAGAAGAAATTCGGAAAAGCGAGTATTCTTATTCAGACTATCCCGTTTGCTATTATGCATTACAGGAAAAAACCTTTAGAAGCATATGGTTCGATATTTGCCGGGATTTTTCTGGGGATACTCGGGTTACGTTCGGGAAGCTTCATACCCTGTTTCTTGCTTCATTTCCTGGTCGCAGTCACAGCAGATATTCTCGGGATTGTCTTTTAATATTTGGCAACAAGGGGACTTGTTGCACTCCATAATAAGGTAACATAAATCTGGTATCTGATATCAGAAATCTGCTATCTGTAATTATTTCGCTATTTCAACGACCCTTTTTTCTCGGATCAATGTAACTTTTATCTGCCCTGGATATTGTGTTTCTTTTTCAATACGGCGGGCCACTTCCTGAGCTAAGGTTTCTGCTTCGACATCAGATATTTTCTCTGGCTGGACCAAAACTCTGATCTCACGACCGGCCTGAATTGCAAAGACCCGTTCGACCCCATCAAATGAAGAAGCGAGTTCTTCGAGTGTATTCAATCGTCTGACATACGCTTCGATAGTCTCACGTCTGGCACCGGGTCGAGAACCTGATATCGAATCCGCTATTTCCACGATCCCGGCATATGGTGAGATCGGTTTGATCTCTTCGTGATGTGCTTCGATCGAATTGACAACGATATCATTCTCGCCGAATTTTCTTGCGATCTCAGCGCCGACATGAGCATGGGATCCCTCTATATTCTTGTCCGCGACTTTTCCCAGATCATGGATAAGTCCGGCACGTTTAGCGATCGTAGCATCGAGACCCAGTTCCTGAGCGAGCAATGCAGAAAGATTTGCAACCTCTTTAGAATGCTGCAGAAGATTTTGTCCGTAACTCGTGCGGTACCTCATGCGACCGAGGTAGTTAATGATCTCCTGGGATATCCCGATAATACCCATTTCTAAGATAACGTCTTCACCGGTACTTTTTATCAATGTTTCCAATTCAGCGCGTGCTGCTTTAACAACTTCCTCGATACGCGTTGGATGTATTCTTCCGTCAGTGATCAATTTTTCCATTGCCATACGCGCGATTTCGCGCCGTATCGGGTCAAAGCATGAAAGAGATATACTTTCAGGTGTGTCGTCGATGATGACTTCCACGCCAGTAAGGTTCTCAAAAGATCGGATATTCCGTCCTTCTCGACCGATGATGCGTCCTTTCATTTCATCTGAAGGGATACCGACAACTGAGATCGTTGTTTCTGCGGTATGTGATGTGGCGCAGCGTTGAATTACCTGCAGGATTATCTCGCGTGAAGTGATCTCAGCTTTTGCCTTAGCTTCTTCTTTTATTTGATTTATTAATGCTGCTGCTTCGTGTCTCGCTTCAGCTTCAAGGTTTTTCTTGAGCGCAAGTTTTGCCTCTTCCTTTGATAGATTAGCTATTTTTTGAAGTGCTGTATTCTGTTCTCTGATCATCTGATCGAAGCGCTCTGATTTTGCATGGATGATACGTTCTTTATTCTGGATATTATGTTCTTTAGTAAGAAGTTCCTTCTCTTTATCGACAATCAGATGTTCGCGTCGATCCAGGACCATTTCCTTTTCAATCAGGCGCTTTTCAGCCTTGTCTATTTCTTTTCTCTTTGAAGCAGTTTCTTTCTCGAATTTCAATTTTTCCTGATACCATTGTTCTTTAGCTGTTATTTCAGACGATTTTTTGTAGTTTTCGGCTTCCTTTTTTGCTTCTTCTATCATTTTTGAAGCTTCAAAAGAAGCGTTATTCAATTTGGTTTTACCAAATTTTATGTAGAAGTAAATCAATGAAGCAACTGCAAATATTACAATGCCGATGCTGATAAATATTCCTGTTAATGTCATGGCAACCCCTAACTTTTATAAATATAACTGTCAAATGTCCCCGCCTGTGCCGTGTGGGCAAAAGTCTCTGAACCCAGGCTTAAGGTGGGCGCCTGTCGACTACAAGAATTCCTTATAGCCGAACTGAGCTCCCTACAGATGGGTGTTGGCTCAAGACTAAATACCCATCACGGGCACGGCAGAGAACGAATTAAGGAACAGCTTCTTCCAGTTTCAGGATTAGCGTCCTGATCCTTTCCTCCATATCAGTGATCTTGTTCCTTTGCTGATCCTCACGCTGCATAAAATCATCGACTAAATTAAGACAGGCCAAAACAGCGATTTTTGTAGTTGATGGCAAAGGAAACTCTCGATGAATCTCCTTCATTTTGCCGTCAACTATTTCAGCTACTTCCTTTATCCGTTCAGGATTTAGATCATCGGAAATGACACGATAATCATTTCCAAAGATTGTAACAACGACCTCCGTTTTCTTCAAAATAAACCTCGCACTTGCTCGGTTCTCCTTAAATAAGAAGGTTGTCGATCTTTTCGATCAGCATATCAACCTTCTCCTTGATTTGTTGATCGCGAGCGCTAAGCTGGCTATTTTTTTCTTCAAAATCTTCAACCCTCTGCCTAAGCTCGCTTATTAAAGAAATCAGTCTGTTCAATTTCTCTTCAAGTTTGCTTAACTCGTCCAATCTTACTCCTTTTTTCTTAGTTTCGCTGCAAAACTGTCCGATACATCATTCTCTATTTTCTTAATGAAGGTATCGACTTCGTTATCGGTCAGAGTTCGATCAGGTGAACGGAAATAGAGCCGGAAACCCACGTTTTTCTTATCAGGCGGTAGATTCTTACCCTTATAATAATCGAATAGAGTAACTCTTTCAAGAACAGGCCCACCAACCTTATTGATCAACTTAAAGATGGCCGGTACTTCGATGGTTTCATTTACTAGAAATGAAAGATCACGAATAGTCGCGGGGAATTTAGCTGGTGGTATATAAAATGTTTCTGAAATCAATGGCAATATTCTATCCCAGACCAGTTCGATATAATAGTAAGGTTCTCTACATAATGTCGTATCGATGCAGCCTATATAGCCAAGGTTCTTACCTGACAAAATAATATTGGTGACCTGGCTGAACCCTTGTTTTTGTGTTAATTGGAATTGCATTTCCTTTATATGGAGCAGATCGAAGATGCTTTCAACTACACCCTTTGCGTCAAAGTAATCCATCAATTCATTTTTCTGGTCCCATGAATCAGGATAGTGTTCACCACCCAGGATCATAGCGATCCTTTTTTCTTGAAATGGTGCTTCAGTGAGCAGGATATTCCCGATCTCAAACAATTTCAAGGACCTGTTTCCTTTTGATAGATTATAATTCACACAGTCTAAGAGACCTAAAAAGAGCGTTGGTCTTAGTGCATTAAAACGCTCATTCAATGGATTTTGTATCTTTACGTATTTATTAAATCCGAAACCTGAAAGCCTTTCACTGGCTATTAAAGATAGGTTATAGGTTTCACTGAAACCCTGACCTACCAAGTAATTACGGATTGCTTTTTCATGTACGCGGTGTTTATTGATTGTTATTCGCCCTCCCCATCGTTGGGGCATTATTTCGGGGATTTTCATATAACCGTATATCCTGGCAACTTCTTCATAGACATCTTCTTTGATCTTTAGATCTCGGCGATAATGCGGTATTTTTGCGACGAGATTTTTATCACCAGTAACTATGATATCGATCTTCTTTAATATCTTTTTTATCTGTTGACTTGTTAACTGGGTCGATAGTATTTTATTCATCTTATCAGCTGAAAATTCGATCTCTACGGTCTTTTCCTTTTTACCGACACTAATAAATTCAACCTCATGAGCTCCAGCATATCCCTGAAATAGTATACCAGTCGTTAATGATGTTATATCAGTGACCGCGATATCTGCACCACGTTCAAATCGAGTTGATGCTTCAGTAATCAGACCAAGACGCCGTGATGTATGAGCAATACGTTTAGGGTCAAAGTATGCACTTTCCAAAAGAACTCGTTTTGTCACACTGGAGATCTGTGCACGTTGAGCACCAATAATGCCACCGAGCGCAACTGGACCCTGATTGTCGGCAATAACACAATCGCTTTTTTTGAGTTTGAACTCAGTACCTTCGAGAGTTGTGAATCTTTCGTTGTCCCGGGCTTTTCTTATGATAATATGACCTTTAAGTAGATCCATGTCAAATGGATGAAGTGGTTGGCCAGTGAGGAGCATGATGAGGTTGGTAATGTCAACGACATTATTAACAGGATTCATCCCCAAACAATGCAAACGCCATTTTATCCAGAAAGGCGAGTCTTTAATGGAAATATGGTCGAAAATTCTTGCCGTGTATCTTGGACATCCGGTTAGATCTTTATTTTCTACCTTGAACTTGCCTGTTTTATTTGTCTGCTTTGATATTTTTGACCGGGTTTTCGGCATAGTAAGATTCAATCCGGTCGCTATTTCTCGAGCAATACCCTCTACTGAAAGCCAATCTGGACGGTTTGGCGTCGTACCCATATCAAGGACTATATCATCAAAATAATCCTTGAATAGTTCACCTGGTTTGCCTTTTTCTAAAATAATGACACCAATGGATTTTTCTGCTAATCCTAATTCTTCTTCACTGATCAAAATACCCTGTGATCTTATTCCGGCAAAATCCCTTTCTAATACCTTTTGATCGTTCAGGGTTTTACCCGCAGGGATTACAAGAACCATATCATTTAACCCGACATTTTTTGCCGCAGTTACGATCTTTATATCCTGATTAGTTTTCACCTGCAGGATGCTTAGGTTCTTGAGTTTGGGATGTGGTTCTATTGAACATATTTTGCCAATAATAATGTGTTCAGGCGCAAGACTTTTCTCATCCTCAACCTCAAACCCTAGATCCAGCGAACATCTCTTTATATCCTCAAGATCCAGCTGTTTTTCAATTAACTCTTCAATCCATTTTAGTGTTATTAGCATTAAAATTGCTCCAAAAATCTGATATCATTATTAAAAAACACTCTTATATCATCGATCACATATTTTATCATTGCTACTCGTTCAATACCCATACCTAATGCATAACCTGAATATTCTTTTGTCGAGATCTTGACATTTTTTAAAACCTGGGGATGGACCATACCGCAGCCACCAAGCTCAAGCCATCCACTATTGCTGCATACCGAGCATCCTGATCCGCCGCATACAGCACAGCTGATCGCCAGTTCACCGGAAGGTTCAGTAAATGGGAAGAATGAAGGTCGTACTTGATATTTAATTTTAGGTCCAAAGAGAAATTTTACGAATTCACTTAATAACCACTTTAATTCACCAAAAGATACACCTTTATCAACATACAAGGCCTCCATCTGGTGGAAAACAGGAGCGTGGCTTGCATCGAAAGCGTCATATCTGTAACACCTTCCAGGACACATTATCTTGATCGGGGGTTTTTGGTTTTCCATAACCCTGATCTGTACTGGCGAGGTATGGCTACGTAAAAGAAGATCATTTTTAATATAAAAACTTGAGAACATATCCCGTGCTGGGTGGTCCCGAGGGATGTTCAAGGCCTCAAAGTTATACCAATCGTATTCTATTTCAGGCCCAGTAGCGATAGAAAAACCAAAATTTGTGAAGAACATTATCAATTCATCGAATATTTTTGAGATTGGATGAATATGTCCTACAAAGGACTTCTTACCTGGTAAGAGTGGGTCGATATCTTGTTTTTTTGCCGTTTGATACTTTTGTAGCCTTGTGTTGAGCGCTTGATCGATCTCGCGCTTCAGCTGATTTATCTTATTCCCAAATGTCTTTTTTTGTTCTACTGGGAGTTGTGCGATCTCTTTGAATAATCTGTTTATCTCGCCCTTTCGACCCAAATACTTTATTCTCAGGTTTTCCAAGGCATTCTTGTCGGTTGCCTTTTCGAGCATAACCTGGACTTGTTCCTGCATTATTTTGAGTCGTTCTTCCACGAATATTTTTACCTGCCATTAACTCTTACACAGCTGGACAAGATTATTGAACTCATCCGGATATTCGTATGCAAGAGCAGCTAAGGTCTTTCTGTCCAATTCAATACTGTGCTTTTTCAAGGCGTTAATAAATTGAGAATATTTCATGTCCTGATCTTTTAAGGCAGCATTGATCCTGGTTATCCAGAGAGTGCGAAAAACCCTCTTTTTTCGTTTTCTTTCACGGTAAGCTGAAACCCATGCTTTCATAACCGCTAAGCGCGCAGTCTTATATAGCTTGTGTTTTGCACCCCAATATCCCTTTGCAGCTTTCAGCCACTTTTTTCGTCTTTTCCTCGTATAGGGCGCATTTCTCGTTCTAGGCATAGCATATCTCCTTTCTCAAATTATATACATTTTATAAATTTTGTCAATTATCGCTATGTTATTAAACCTTTTACCCGTTTTCGATCGACTTTTGCCAGCTTGGTTGATTTGCGGAGCCTTCTCTTTCTTTTCTTCGATTTTGAGGTAAGTAGGTGCCCTTTTCCTGCTCTCCTCCTCGAGATTTCTCCACTTTTGCGTTTTTTTACTCTTTTAGCCCAACCTTTTTTTGTTTTCTGCTTTGACATTAGATTATCTCCTTTTCTTCTCAGCCAGAAATGTAACATGTAGGATATTGTGCTCTTGTTTTGGCGGTTTTTCCACTTTCCCCAGGCCCTCAAGGTCAACTATGACCCTATCGAGAACTTTTCTTCCCAGATCAGAATGGAGCATTTCCCGACCACGCAGGCGCAGAGTTACTTTTACTCTATCGCCATCTTCCAGGAATTCCTTTACTTTTGCCAGTTTAACCTGATAATCATGTTCGCTTATTTTCAGGGACATTCTCATACCACGAGCTGATGTTCTGTGCTGATGCTTGCGAGCCGCTCGTTCCTGTCTTTTCTTCTCATATAGATATTTACCGAAGTCGAGGAGTTTGCACACCGGTGGTCTTGCATTGGGTGCAACTTCGACGAGGTCTAATTTTTTCTCTTGCGCCATACGCAAAGCGTCTTTGATATGGAATTCACCTAACACTTCTCCATCAGCACTTATCAACTTCACTCTCTGGGCACGAATTCTTCTATTTACTCTTGGAATTTGTTTGATCATCACCCCCTTGTTCTTTCTTGATCATACCTAAAAAATCTTTATACTTCATAACACCGATGTCTCCTTTGCCATGTTTTCTTACCGATATTGTATTGTTCTCAACTTCACGTTTACCGACAATGATTATATAGGGTATTTTCTGCACTTCAGCTTCACGAATTCTATAATTGATTTTTTCTGATTTATCGTTTATTTCTGCTCGCAAATCTCTCTTTTCCAGTCTTTTCAAAATTTTATTAGCATATTTTGCTTGCTTATTGGTAATCGGCATGACGACGAGCTGGATTGGCGATAACCAGAGCGGAAATGCACCTTTATAATGTTCGATAAGACATCCTATAAAACGTTCTATTGAACCGTATATCGCACGATGGATGGCAACGACCTCTTTATGTTTTCCATCTTTATCCATGTATTCGATCTTAAACCGTTTTGGCAGATTAAAATCGAATTGAATCGTAGTAGCCTGCCACTCACGTCCGAGTGCATCGAGTAGTTTGATATCTATTTTTGGTCCATAGAAAACAGCTTCACCTTCTTCTTTTGTATAGTCCAGCTTCTTCTTTTTTAACGCATTAATCAGTCCTTGCTCAGCACGGACCCATTCTTTATCACTACCCAGATACTTGGCCTTGTTTTTCAGATCCCTTACTGAAAGATCGATCTTATAATGCTCAAAACCATATTTTTTTAGCATTTTTAATGCTAGATCTAACACTTTGCATAGTTCATCTTCTATCTGTTCAGGCTGACAGAAAATATGACCATCATCAATCGTAATTCCTCTTACCCTTAATAAACCGTGGAGAGTGCCTGAGAGTTCATTTCTATAAACCTGCCCCAATTCCGCAAGTTTGAAAGGCAAATCCTTGTAACTTCTGACTTTTGACTTATAAACAAGGATATGCCCCGGACAATTCATTGGTTTAAGAATATACTCTTCATTATCCATGGGTAGCACAAACATATGTTCGCGGTAAAAATCATAATGCCCGGATCGATGCCAGAGATGACCGCGTGCAATATGCGGTGTTGAGACTATTTGATATCCTGCTTTAATGTGCTCATGCATCCAGTATTCCTCTACCAGTCTTTTTAATAGAGCACCTTTTGGATGCCAATAGACTAGACCTGAACCAGCTTCTTCAAAAATGGAGAAAAGCTCTAATTCCGCACCCAGCTTACGATGATCCCGCTGCTTTGCCTCTTCAAGCTTCTTAAGGTAACTTGTTAACTCTTTACTGTCTGGGAATGCAATCCCATATATTCTAGATAGCATGGGTTGATCAATAGCACCCCGCCAATAAGCACCAGCTACGCTCAAAAGCTTAAATGATTTAATATAGCCAGTGCTTGGAATATGAGGTCCACGGCACAGATCAATAAAATCATTGTTTCGGTACAGACTAACATCTAAGTCTGGTATTTCCCTGACGAGTTCGACTTTGTAATCTTCTTCTCTTCTCGTAAAAAACTCGATTACTGCCTCTTTTTTCATGGCAATTCGTTCAAAAGGTATGTCTTTTTCGATAATTTCTCTCATTTTCTTCTCGATTTTTTCGAGATCTTCTGAAGAAAACGGATTCTCTACATCGAAATCATAATAAAAACCTTGTTCAATAGCTGGACCAATCGCATATTTTGCCTTGGGAAACAGAGACTTCACCGCCATCGCCATGATATGAGAAGCAGAGTGCCAATATATCTTTTGGCCAATATCTGATGAGAAATCAATGAATTCAAGTTCACAATCACTAGTGATTCTTCTTGAAAGATCACAAAGTTCACCATTGAGCCGGGCGGCAATAATCCTATTGTCTTTGACCAGGTCACGGACAGGCGAGTCCTTATCTACTTTGTATTTCTTCCTTTTTATGATAACTTGAACCATGAGTCAATTATAGATTGTTTTTGTAATTTGTCAAGAGTAAGACAGGAAGATTTCGTCCTATATCTGTCTTGACTTCTATTTTTTCTTAACTATAATCAGCTATGGGGTATGTAAAATATACGTTTGTTGCCCTTGTCGGATGGGGATTATGGGCTATCGGCAGTAAGATGATGACCCGTTATTTTAATACTTCGAGTACATCATTTTGGATATCTATTTCTGGTATATTTTTTTTAACGGTATACCTGATTTTTCGACGGGATTTAATGATCAATAAGCAAATATGGTATGCGGTACCGGTCGGGCTGGTTTCATTGATCGCGATACTAGGTTTTTATAAGGCATTGAAGATCGGTCCTGCCTCTGTCGTCGTGCCGCTAACAAACATGTATGTGATTTTTCCAGTACTTTATGGGTTTATCTTTCTCCGGGAGACAATAAGCACAACGCGAATATTAGGTATTGTTTTTGCAGTACTTGCAACGATTTTTCTCTCTTTATGAATTTAATAATCTACGAAGATAAAACTGAATATTTCGAGCCATTGCTCGATTTTTACCCACAGTTTTACTTGAGACTGGGTATGATGAGCATCAAAGAAAATACAGAAAGCTTTTTTGAAAAAGCCAAGGTATTGCATATAACACGTCCACGATTCAAAGCTGAAAAATTCGATATCACTGGTCCGGCATTATATATTTCAGCCCGGGCGTTTATCCTCAAGCGGATTGAAATCTCAAAGAGTGATGCGAAGCTTTCAATAGGATCACAGCCAATAGGATTTATTAAACAAAAACCACCGTACCCAAAAAACTTAAAAGATATCCAAAAGACTATTAAGAACATAAAAGCTGAAAGGGAGATCAGCGGATATATAGTCAGAGAACCATGGGACTTGATCAGATTAAATCAAGAAATACTTGCAAGGCAGTTCATGTCCACAAAGACAAAATCTGTAAACCCAAAAAATGCTAACATAATCGGGAGTAAAAGCAATCTGCATGTAGACCACCGGGCTATTGTTCATAAATATGTCAGTATTGATCTAAGCGATGGCCCCGTGTTTATTGACCGTGATGCTGTCATCAGACCATTTTCGACTATTATTGGTCCTGCATATATAGGTCCTAATACGGTCGTAGAACGTGCCGCGATAATAGGTTCGAGTATAGGACCATGTTGCCGTATCGGAGGTGAGGTTGAAGCATGTATATTCCAGGGTTATGCTAATAAGCATCATGAGGGATTTATCGGACATTCGTTCATCGGAGAATGGGTTAATTTAGGTGCATTAACGACCAACTCCGATCTTAAAAATAATTATGGAACCGTGCGTATCAGCAGAGGCAAGAGAAAGACTAAAGCGAATATACGGCCTGGATAAACCACTTCATATGCAGTATTTTGATTGGCTGGGACGTCTCGCTAAGTTGGATTTCGGCAATTCCTTTACAGATGGTAGATCCGTTATAGAAAAGATAAAGGATTCCCTGCCAATTACCATAATTATCAATGTCCTTTCCCTTCTTTTGATATTTTTGGTAGCTATCCCTATCGGAGTGCTATCAGCGGCAAAGCAATATTCGCTTTTTGATAAATTGACTACCATTTTTGTTTTTATAGGCTTTTCAGCCCCCACTTTCTGGCTGGCCCTTTTATTGATGATCCTTTTTGGGGTCCGCTTCAATCTGCTTCCAAT
>Ga0209536_100012926_pt1 | contig 12085 bp, 8 predicted proteins | sample DeeMarSeWOR28_12_FD_187461 | JGI IMG/M metagenome (GOLD analysis project Ga0209536, IMG submission 187461) | Marine sediment microbial communities from White Oak River estuary, North Carolina - WOR-2-8_12 (SPAdes) (version 2) | ecosystem: Environmental > Aquatic > Marine > Intertidal zone >...
AAGCTTATTGTCAATACTTTTTTACAAACTTTTAAATAATAACCATTTAATCATCTTTTTACCTAAAAATGGCTCATTTCCCAATTGGTATCTTGGTATACCAGTCAACTGAATTAAACTTCAAATAAATTATTAGTGAATACAAAATAATATAAACTGGTAAGGCCATCCAAGCCCATGTTAGCCCTAAATGTAAATAGACCCCTAAAAAGTACGCGAGAGGTACAAAAATTAAAAGGTTTGTTACTACTTCAGACTTCATTACAAAAAACGATCTACCCCCCGCTTGCAAACCGTTTGCAAGCACCACACCAACCGCATAAAAAATCTGTGCAAAACCTGCAATCCTTAACGAAGGAACTGCAGTTCGAATTATCGTCTGATCATTAGTAGTAATAAGTAGAACATATTGTGGGATAATGACAAAAATAAAACCAAGAATTATGGTGTAGATAGTTGCAACTTTTGCCGTTTCGAAACCATAAATTTTTGCTAGGATAAATTTCTTTGCACCTAGATTATTTCCAACTAAAGTTTGAACAGCAATGCCAAAACCGAAGCAAGGTAAAAATGAAATGAAGAGTGTACTTATTATCGCCTGGGTTGCCGCTTGCTCCAGTATTCCTATCAAACCCGTAATAGAGACGAAACTTAAAAAGCCGAGTAGTATGAAAACATTTTGAAACGAAACCGGTAAAGAAATTTTTAAAATACCGGAAATAATATTTTTACTTAACACAAGATGCTTAAGGTTTTGAAATTTCTTCCTGTAGGATGGTAACATTATGATTACTGAATAGAAAAGACCGTCAAATAACGTAGCAAGAGTAGAACCTAATCCTGCACCAGCCAGGCCCATTTCCGGAAACCCAAAATATCCATATATGAGCGTGTAGTTAAAAATCATATTTAGAACATTTGTAATCACGCCGGAAAACATGAATATCTTAGTTTTATTAATTCCAAAGAAAAAACCTCTGAACGAAACTGAAATTAGAAAGAATGGTATTCCCATAAAGCGGTAGTAAAGATATTCACTTGCATAATTACCTACAGTTTCATCTGCAGCAAAAAGATGTGCAATAGGATAGGCGAAGAAGATACCAATCATTGCTACAATCCCACCTATCATCAATGCTATAAGAAGTGAATTATTAAGTGTAATGCCACAAGAAATATAATCTCCCTCACCGTACTTTCTTGCTACAATTACATGAATCCCTGTTGCAAGACTTGAGAAAAAACTGATAAGAGCCCACGTTGCCAATACTCCAATTCCCATAGCTGCTAATGCATAAGTAGCATCATCAATTCTTCCAACCATTGCAGTATCAACAAGGGATACTACCATCTGCGTTGATAAACCTGCGATAGCAGGAAGCGCTACACGCAAAATTTTTTTGTAGTAGTTATTTATTGGAAGAAGTCTCATCAATCGGAAGATTATTATGAAAGAAATTTACAAATATTATATAACAAGAATTCTATATTTCATCTTATTTAAGAATAAAAAAGGCGTTGAAATCGACCAAATTCAACGCCCAGTAAAGTGGAGCTAAGCGGGATCGAACCGCTGACCTCTTGAATGCCATTCAAGCGCTCTCCCAGCTGAGCTATAGCCCCAGTTTTAATTTTTTCTGAGGTAAAACTAATTATCTTTTATTCTTTTGTCAATTAAGCTTGTTGATCAATAGTGTAATAATTTTAGCCATTGAATGCCAAGATTGATAAGAATATTTTTAATCAGTAGAATGAAAAAATATTATAAAAAATATCTAATTCTCACTATCATCACTTTACTAGTGGTAATTTCGCAAAGTTGTGATGACACAATTACTTCAACGGATATTGACAATTTAGTAATACCAGACTCAAACGTGAGTTATAGTAAACATATAGCACCGATTTTTGAGGTTAAATGTGTTGGTTGTCATAATAATACTGGTAGAAAAGAAGCCGGATTAGATCTTTCATCATGGACAGCTGCAACACGGGATCCCAGTATTATCTTCCCCGGAAGCGATAGCACAAGCATTTTAACATGGACAATTGAAAGGATACCTCCTTACCCTCCAATGCCACCTTCTGAATGGTTAAAAAGAAATCATATTAATGGCATAAGAACCTGGATACGTGAAGGTGCTCAGAATAACTAAATCCATTTCATCTGTTTATACCAGTCACATGTTCTTTTGATTCCCTCTTCAATTGATATTTTTTGTCTATAACCAAGCTCTTGAACTGCTTTAGAAGTGTCACATATCCAGAATCTCTGTGTAAGGTCTTTTGCTTTTTCGATATTCAATGTTGCAGGTTTAGAACTAAACATAGCAAAAAACTGAGCAAATGCTGCCACAATAAAGACTATAAAATGAGGTAATCTAATTCTAACAGCTTTTTTATTTAAAGCTTGCGAAGTGATACTTCCTACTTCATCCCAGGTATAAAATTTTTCAGAACTAATAAAATATATTTCACCGTTTGACTTCTCTGATACTGCCGCAAGATATAATCCTTCTACCAGATCGGCAACATGCAGCAGACTTAGTTCTTTCTTATCAAATCCTATCATTGTTGTAAGTCCTCTACTAAAAACCTGAAAATAGATAAATATCTCAGTATCCCTCTCACCATATATTGCTGGTGCGCGGCAAATTGTCACGGGGAAAATGTCTTTGTAGCCTAACGTAACTTGTTCCTGTTTTAGTTTGCTTCTTGCATAAGTCGTCAAAGGTTTACATTCTGATTCCTCATTTACGGGTTTACCTTTTAACGAGGGACCGCTTACTGTCTGACTGCTTACGATTAGAAATTTTCTTATACTCTCTTTCATCTCGGCTGCAACCTCAAGTAGTACTTTAGTTGCTTCAACGTTACCATGGTAATAGCCCATTTCATTTTTAGCTTTTACTACTCCCGCAACATGAAAGATGTAGTTTGCATCTTTGAAGGCTTGCCTAAGTCTCTCTTTGTCAAACAAACCGCAATCGAATATTATCACATTCTTATTCTCTAACCAGCGAAGATTGCTTGATTTACGAACTATACATCTTACTTCAAAATTTTTTGACAGTAGATAGTCAACAAGATGACTGCCAACAAATCCATTCGCGCCTGTTACAACGGCAATATGTTTGTTATTCATAGACAAGTTTTGTTTGCTTTTAAAACATTTTAGTAATACATTTTAGCCCAAAATTAACAAAAAACTACAACTTTTTATTATCAGATTACTTTCCATACTTAACCAAGGAGGTCCATTTGGATCTATTTCAGAAATGCTTTGACTTTACCCGGGCAGATGAAGTTAAGGCATTAGGGGTTTACCCATATTTCCGCGCAATTGAAGAGAATGAAGGTCCTGTTGTTCAGATAGAAGGAAGAAAGGTTATTATGGCCGGCTCAAACAACTATCTTGGACTAACTGCTCATCCTCAAGTAGTTGAAGCTGCAGTGAAAGCAGTTGAAAAATACGGAACTGGATGCTCTGGTTCCCGCTATCTAACAGGCACACTCGATTTACATATTGAATTAGAAAATAGATTAGCTAAATTTTTTAACGTAGAAAGTGTTTTGTTATTTAGTACCGGATATCAAACTGCTCAAGGTGTTATTCCAACACTCGTGGGACGAAACGAATATATTATTTCAGATAAGGATAACCATGCTTGTATCGTGGCAGGTAATCTTATGGCAAAAGGTGCAACAGGAAATTTTGTGCGTTATAAACATAATGACATGGATGATCTAGAACGAGTTATTGAAAAGTTACCCTCAGACGCACCAAAATTTGTTGTAAGCGATGGTGTTTTCAGTACTGGTGGTGAAATTGTTAATCTGCCCAGGTTAAATGAAATAGCTAAAAAATATAAAGCTAGAATTATGATTGATGATGCACATTCCGTTGGGGTTATAGGCAAAGGTGGAAGAGGAACTGCTAGTGAATTCAACCTGGAAAAAGATATTGACTTAACTATGGGCACATTCAGTAAAACATTTGCTTCATTGGGTGGATTCGTTGCAGGACCCGAAAGAGTTATAAATTTCATCAAACATTTTTCACTTGCTTTAATATTCAGTGCATCCCCTACTCCTGCTTCTGTTGCAGCAGCATTAGCTGCACTGGATATTCTTGAAAAGGAACCGGAACGTGTTAAAAGGCTTATCGATAATGCAAACTATATGCGAAAAGGTCTTAAAGAAAAAGGATTTAATGTTATCGATGGCAGAACTGCTATTGTGCCTGTTATTGTTGGGAACGACGATGTTGCTCTTAAAATGTGGAGAATTTTATACGATAGTGGAGTTTTCGTAAATGTGTTTGTTCCACCGGGAGTACCGGAAGGAAGGCAAATGATGAGAACCAGTTATATGGCAACTCATGAAAAAGAACATCTTAATGAAATTATTCACTTATTCGAGAAAGCGGGAAAAACATTAGGACTAATCTGATTTAATGAAGTCAAATTTTTTAAGCATACTTTAATTTTGTTAGAGTATGCTTTTTTTATGAAAGGCAGCATAATGCAAGAAGTAACTATAAAGACGGTTACAAATAAAAGTGAACTCAATCAGTTCATAAAATTTCCCTGGAAAATTTATAAGGGTGATAAAAACTGGGTTCCCCCCCTTTTAATGGAACAGAAAACCCTCCTCAACAAACAGAAAAATCCGTTCTTTAAAGATGCACAGGCTGAATATTTTCTTGCTTATAGAAATGGTGAGGTTGTCGGACGAATTGCTGCAATAAAAAATGATATTCATCTTAAATATCACGATGATTCTTCAGGACAGTATGGATTCTTCGAATGTATTAACGATCAGGAGGTAGCAAATACTTTATTCGATGCAGCTAAATCCTGGATAAGAAAGAAAAATCTTAAGTATATGCAAGGACCCGCAAATCCCTCAAGCAATGACATTTACGGAATGTTAGTAGAGGGTTTTGACGATTCACCGAGATTATTAATGCCTTATAATCCAGAATATTATATCGGGCTGTGTGAAAACTATGGAATGAAAAAGGCAAAAGATATGTTTGCGTGGAAGATTGTTCATGATAAAATTCTTGCATCAGAAAAATTAAAACGTGGACAGGAAATAGTAAGGAAAAGATATAATCTGAGAATTTCTCAACTTGATATGAAAAATTTTCAGAAAGATCTGGAGAAATTCAAATATGTTTATAATAAAGCCTGGGCACCCAATTGGGGCTTTGTTCCTATGACTGAAGAACAAATTGATGCAATGGCTAAGGATATGAAACCTTTGGCTGAACCTTCTTTAGTCCTCTTTGGTGAAATTGATAATAAGCTTGTTGGAGCCGCACTTGTTATGCTCGATTATAATATTATCTTTAAGAAAATGAACGGGAGGCTTTTTCCTTTTAATTTCATAAAACTTTTTACACAAAAGAAAAAAATTGATTGGGCTAGAATTCTAACTTTAGGTATTATTCCGGAATATCAGAAGAAAGGTCTGGATACAATTTTTTATTGGGAAATTGTACACAGGGCAGCTAAGTTAGGAATTCGTTTAGGTGAAGCAAGCTGGGTTCTGGAAGATAATGATATGATGAACCGTGGACTTGAATTAATGAATGCTGATAGATACAAACGTTACAGAATTTGGGAAACAGAAGTTTAACTCTTTATCTAAATTTTACAATTGCATTTTATTATTTTAGTATCTTCTGACTAGGGTGTAAGCGCATCGTATTTTGCTGAATGTGGTGGATCTATTTTCTTCAGTTTGGAAAATATTTCTGGATCCGGATAATCCCTAAGATGGTCAATTATCTCTCCACTTTTCGCATCAAAAAAAGTTCTCACAAAAACACTATTTATGTTTCCTAATTTTTGATACATAACCCAAAGAATATCAACGAGACTCAAAATCTTCTCCTGTCCAAGCTGCTTATTCTGAGCAAATATATCAATACCATAATGATAATCGAAAATGGAATTTCGCAAGAACGAATATGTAGTGGAAAGGATTTCATTCACTAATCCCCACCTGCTATAAGTAGAACTGCTTGACAACCATCCTAAATTGGCACCACTTGATGCCCCAAGATTTACAATATCCTGGGCTCGCTTAAAGTAAGGGGTTCCACCAAGCGGCTCAAAAGTATCGACATCCATACCAATTATTATGAAAGCATAATAATCAAGGAAACTTGTTAAGGGATCGAATGTGGTTTGATTTGCGTAAAGTGCCTGCCCTTTTTGATATTTGAACTGCCACTGACCATCATTCACCGTTAAAATAGGTGAATTATTTGTTGATTGATAAACTGGTCTTTGGCTTACGACTACTATCTGTGCAGAATAATCAATGTCACTACTTGCGCCTGTAAAAAATATACTCATTGAGCAATCAATTTTTTGTCCCCAATCTTCATTTGTATACCTTGTCGTATTCATATAGCTTTCAATAACACTTGCAAAATCTAATAGTAAATCACGGTTGTTAACCGGAAGACTCTCGAAGTTCACATCCACCCTGCAATTTAATTCCTGCGAAAGAATTGTTATGTTAAACAACAAGAAGATTATTAAAGTATATTTCATTACCTTACTCTTGAAAATTTGTTGTTTTAATATATGAATTTAGATATACTCACTCAACAAACTTTAAATTCTTTTCTATGAGAATAATTTTTGCACTTAGCATTGCATTAATAATTAGCTTGCAAAGCTTTCCACAGTATAATCCTGGTGCCAGACAAATTTCTATGGCTAATTCAGATGTCGCCTTAGCAAATGATGTATTTTCGCTCTTTAGCAATCCAGCCGGGCTTGCCCAGTTAAACTGGAGAGAAGTCGGTGTTTACTATTCCCCTGCCCCTTTTGGATTAACAGAATTATCAAATGGTTACGTAACTTATCACGAGCCATTCAGTTTTGGATCTCTTGCTCTTGGTGGTATGACTTATGGCTTCGATTTGTACCGCGAATCTAAAGTGCTTCTTGGTTATTCCTACAATTACGATAACATTTTTTTCGCTGGTGTAGCTCTAAATTATCATAATTATTCCATCAAAAATTATGGGAGCACCGGGGTATTTTACTTTAATCTTGGTGGTTTGGTTTATATTCTTGATGAACTTCGTTGGGGGTTTCTTGTATCGAATATCAACAAAGCATCGGTTGCAAATATTGATGACCAAATCCCTATGGTACTTTCAACAGGTTTCAGTTTTGATATTCTTGAGAATTTTTCTTTGAACTTTGCTTTGGAAAAAGATATAAGATATAATCCATCAGTTCAATTTGGAATTGACTATGATTTAATCGAATATCTTTCTTTAAGAGTAGGTGCTTCAAATGAACCTTCCAGATTTACTGCAGGCTTAGGAATTAACTATTCAATTTTTAGCCTCGATTATGCTTTTTTCACTCACCCTGATCTAGGTCTAACTCATCAAGCCGGGATAATTTTAAGTTTTGGAAAGGAAGGAACCCGATCAGAAGCTATAAGAAAACATCTTCAGTCAGGTAATTAAAAAGTGTTGAGTATTTTGAAAAGGGCTTATTACATACTTATTACTCAGTATTTATTGCTCAACATAATCAACTTCAACATCTATCCTCAAACTGATTCATCTTACTTGAAAACTGAGGAAATTCTTGAGGATATTTTACAAGAACCGGTTGGTGAGTTCGACGAATCAGATTTATATGATCAGCTTGAACAATTGCTGCTTAATCCAATCGACTTAAATAAAGCAACTATTGATGACCTAGTCCAGATACCTGAGCTCGACATTTCTACAGCGAGACTAATATTAGAACATCGCAAACGCTATGGAAATTTTTTCTCATTGGGAGAACTTAATACTATCCAGGACCTCGACAAAAATATCATTAAAAGGATTACTCCCTTTTTATATATTGAAAAAAGACCAACAGAGATTGTACACGAACCCGATAATATTGATCTGGTCATTTCAAGGTCAGATGTTTTACTTAGAAGCAGATTTATTAACGCTTTACAAAACAACAAGGGATTTATTGAAAATAAATTTGTAGGAACAAAACCGCGTATTTATAACAGACTACTTGTAAAATACAGTAATCAGCTACAAGCCGGTTATCTTGCTGAAAAAGACCCTGGTGAAAGTTCTATTAATGAATTCTCAACTTTTCATCTTGCATTTAATGAAATAGGTTTTGTACATAAAGCTGTAATTATGGATTACTTCCTGGAATTCGGTCAGGGACTAACTCTCTGGAGCCCCTATGCATATTCAAAAGGTGCTGACGCTATTTACCCTATTAAAAGACGGGACAGAATAATAAGACCATACACAAGTTCGACTGAAAATAATTTCTTCAGGGGAGCTGCAGCCTCATTTAAGATTGGTGACTTTTTCCTTTCAGGTTTTTACTCAAATAATTATTTCGATGCCAATATAGATACTACCACTGGCGAAATTACTTCAACACCCGTGGATGGTCTACACAGAAATCCTAATGAAATACGAAAAAGAAAGAGCGCAAGCGAAAAAATGATCGGTGGAAGAATTGATTATTACCTGGAAAATTATTTAAATGTGGGGGTGTTGTATTATCGATCTAAAATTAGTAATCCTTTCCAACCGTCTGATGTTTTCGATATTTCCGGCAATGAGTTTAACTATAGTGCAATTTCATACAATGCTTCCTTGAACAGGTTTACGTTTTCCGGGGAGTTTTCCTACAACGGAATTTCTGTTGCTTCATTAAATATTCTCCAAATTTTAATTAGCAAAGGATTTACATTTATTACTTCTATTAGAAGTTATCCTAGAAACTTTTACAGTCTTCACGGATATGCTTTTGGCGAAAGAAGTGGTGCAACTAACAACGAGGTCGGAATTTACACCGGTATAAAATGGAGAACTCCCATCGGTTTATTAAACTTTTATTATGATCAATTCAAGTTCCCTTTTGCCACTTTTTCAAATCCTACACCTTCAAATGGAGACGAATATTTAATTGACTTTTTGACAAAGCCGATAAAAAAATTTGAACTTAGAGGTAGATATAAATACGAAAATAAAGATGTAACTGAAATAATTGCTAATTCAAAACAGGTAGTTAAAAGATTAAGGCAGGTAATCAGGGGTGAAATAATTTATTCTATTTCTAATAGAATTAGACTTAAAGGTAGATTTGAATATAACTCTTTTAGAATTTCTCAAACCGGAGAAAAAGAGAATGGTTATCTTATTTTCCAGGATATTAGGTATTCTCCAACGAATAACTTTAATCTTTATGGAAGAATAATTTTCTTTAAAACCGATTCATTTAATTCTGCAATTTATGAATATGAAAATAATTTGACTGGAGTACTAACAAATATTGCTCTTTTTGGACAGGGTATCAGATGGTATCTACTTGTACGATACAGACCTGTGAAAGTATTTACTCTATCAGCTAAATACACTGAAACCTATAAACCTTCCGAACTTTCTCTTGGTTCGGGAGATAATAGTATCTCAGGGAATACTGACAATACTATATCCTTACAATTAGACTTAAACCTTTAAAGGCAAATTTTATTACAGAACAGAAGGAAATTTTTCTTTTTACCAGAAGATAATAGTGCTAATTTCTTATATTTTAATATATTTACACCAGTAAATTAATTTAAGATTTAGCATAAATTTTGTAAGTTAAAATTTAATTTACCATTGGGTTTATCAAAATTGAATAGATTTATTGCAAATCTTAATTAGATAGAAACTGATTTTTCAAATTAAAGAACATAGATGCTCAGCTCAAAAATAAATTTTATTTCCAATTATAATGATTTAGTCCAATACGCTCTCTCTGCTGCTAAAGAGTTTCCTGATAATCTCTGTGATTACCTTGTAAATGAATTTGAATTCGAGGCAGCTGTAGTTGTAAAAATCAGAGATAACCGATTCGAGTTTTTGGGCAAATCAGCATCTGCAAAAAAATCACTTAACTACCAATCTAAATTAGAATGTAATCTGTGTAGCGCATTAAATAATCCTTCCACTGAAACTAAATTTGAAATCAATCCTCAATGCGAATTTAGTGCAAGCGATGTTGTTCTAAATGAAGGTTGTTTGCACCTAAGTATTACTGATAATGAAAAGGTTCTAATAAAAATTGCAAAAAAATCTGAGTTTACTCATATTGAAAAAGATAATCTTGTTGTTATCGGCAATACTATAAGAAATTTACTTCGCTTATGGATGGGTAAAAAAGGAGGATTGAGCAGTTCAGTTAGTGAAATTATTGGTTCAATTGGTCCGGAACTTAGAACTCCGGTCAATAGCGTTTTAGGATTTGCTTCTTTACTTAATGAAGAAAGCTTATCTCAGAGTCAATTAGATTATCTTTCTACACTAAAGGAAAATGCTTACGAATTGCTGTCGCTCCTTAATGATCTTATTGATCTCGCGAAGATTGAAACATTTAAGAGTAGTCCGGAAATTTCCCAAATAAATATTAAGAATTTCTTTGAAGAGATATTTAAGTTATTTGAAGACAAAGTTTATCGCAATAGAGTAGAGATTATTTCAAATATTGATAAAGGCTTACCTGATTCAGTGAAGGTTAATCCTCAAAAACTTCAATACATAGTGACTAATCTAATTACTAATTCACTGCGTTTAACAGAAAGAGGGAAAATTACAGTTTCGGTTTTTTCACCTGAAAAAGATTTGCTTAGTATTAGGATTTCAGATACCGGGATCGGAATTCCTTCCGATAAATTAAAAGATATTTATAATCCATTCTCATTAGTTGATCAGTATTTAAACACTGTTGGAAGTACAACTGGTTTAGGTTTAACACTAATTAAAAGATACGTCGATTTCCTTAATGGAGAATTAAATGTTACAAGCACGGTTGGTAAGGGCACTACATTTAATATTACCATCCCCGTTGAGGAAATAGCCATTATTGAAAAACAGATTAGTGCACTTCCTAAACCTGATTTTACTAATAAAGTACTCGTTATCGAAGATGATTATGCAACATCCAAATTACTTTCCAATTATTTACATAAATGGGGATATGAACCTACTATAGTAAATTCTGGTGAACAAACAATTAAGATTCTTAAAAAAGAAAATTTCCTCGCTATATTAATGGACATAGTTTTACCGGATGCTAATGGCTTGGAATTATTGCAACGAATAAGAGGGATAAAAGGTGCTAAGAGTACCCCTGTAATTATCTGCTCGGTCGAAGCAGAAGAGCAAAAAGCATTTTTAATGGGTGCGGTTGAATACTTCGTAAAACCGATAAACTATAAGTATCTCATAGAGGTTCTTACTAATTATCGGCTTCGAAAAGATTCGAATATTCTTCTTGTTGATGACGATGTACCAAGTCTTAATCTACTTAAAGAAGCTGTTGAGAGAAACGGATTTAAAGCTATTGCTCACTCCGATTCAACTCAGGTAATGGACTCTATTAGGAACATGCAACTTGATCTTGCGATTATTGATCTTGACATGCCTGAAATTGATGGTGTGGAATTAATTGGAAATATTAAATCTACAGAGCAATTTAAAAACTTACCAATTATTATATACACTGGTAAGGAAAATTTTGAAGATGATATTAATCGCCTTGATGGTTTATTTGAAAATTTATTACAAAAAAGTAGTACAAGTTTAGAAAGCTTACAAGATACCATCAACGAGATGATAAACAGGTATGAGCAACCCTCTTCACCTGATGATATTCAGGAGAAAAAGGATACTGTAAAAATTTTGCTCGTTGAGGACTATAAACATTCACAGATAATTGTTACTCGTTTGCTTAAAAAGAATGATTTTGATTCAATAGTGGTCGTTGAGAACGGTCAGGAAGCATTGGATGCGGTTCGCCAACAGCATTACGATCTGATCCTTATGGATATGCAGATGCCGGTGATGAATGGATTTGAAGCAACACGAAGAATCAGGGAGCTTGAAGAATATAAAGAAACACCAATAGTAGCCCTTACTGCTTTCGCTATGAAAGGTGATAGAGAAAAATGCCTTGAAGCAGGTGCAACTGACTATATCCCAAAACCGATAGATAGCCAGGAATTTATTCAAAAGGTAAAATACTAT
>Ga0209536_100012927_pt1 | contig 12084 bp, 10 predicted proteins | sample DeeMarSeWOR28_12_FD_187461 | JGI IMG/M metagenome (GOLD analysis project Ga0209536, IMG submission 187461) | Marine sediment microbial communities from White Oak River estuary, North Carolina - WOR-2-8_12 (SPAdes) (version 2) | ecosystem: Environmental > Aquatic > Marine > Intertidal zone >...
CCATCCCTCGTGCGAAACAGCTGCCTTACAGGGTTATCTTTGCCGGGGTAATGCTCGAGGAGAAGCATCGCCGGCAGGGTAAGGGTGCCCTGTAACAGGTCAGAGCCTACTGGTTTGCCCATTTCTTCTTCCGTACCGATGAAGTCCAGTATGTCATCCACGATTTGGAAAGTGATACCGAGGTTATACCCGTATTCCCTCATTATCTCAATCCCTTCCTCAGGTGCCTCGCTCAGGATTGCCCCGGATTCTGTTGCCATGACGAAAAGGGCAGCGGTCTTGCTGGCAATCCGGTACAGGTAGTTCTTACGGGCCTGCTCGAGTTCGAAAGCACTCCGGGACTGGGCAATTTCACCACTGGTAATAATCATTAAGGTGAGAGGGAGGAGCTTGATTACGCGTAGATTGTTTGTTTTTGCCACCAGTTCACCCGTCTGGGCAAACAGGTAGTCCCCGAGGAGTATGGCTTGCTCGCTACTCCATAGGGCGTTGACTGTCGGTCTGCCCCAGCGCATGGTAGAGTTATCGATAGTATCATCATGCATCAGGGTAGCCATGTGCATCAGTTCGACTGCCATGGCTATCGGCATCAGGGTATCGATGTCATAGTTGTAAGACTTGGCAGACAGGAGGGCCAGAATGGGCCGAATCCTCTTACCGCCGCCTTTAAGACTGTATTCCAGGAGTTCCTCGAGATAGGGATTTTCGACCTGGCAGATTGACTTTAGTTCCTCCTGTACTGCAGCCAGGTCTTCCTGTACGGGTCTATATATTTCACTTAGCTCCAAGAGTGTCCCCCTATGTTTACAGGTGATTAGCCGGTCGTTAATGCGTCGAGCCCATCCGGCCGGTCTCCTCTTCCACTATCTTATCGTCCAGTTTGCTGAAAAGTGGTTCCGGTGGCTGTAGTTTCTGTCCTGCTGGTACTGTCTGTATTCTCCATCCCACATCTTCGATGCTACCGTCAAAACCGAGGAACGAGTGCAGCTTCGATGAACTGAAAGGCAGGAAAGGATAGAGCATTGTCTGCAACGCCGAGATTACCTGAATCGCGGTATACAGTGATTCAGCCGCCGCCTGGCGGTCTTTTTTAATTGCCTTCCACGGGGCCTTCTCGTCGAGGTAGCGGTTTGCCTCGTGGGCGAGATCCATGGCTGACCTGAGCGCTTCCTTGAAGTGACAGCCGTAGAGCAGCTCGTCAACACGATTAATCACTTCGGTGGACTTGTTAATCAGGGCCTGACTGCGCTCGTCAATCTCTTCCGGTGACGGTACGCGACCATCGAAATTGCGGTAGGTAAAGGTGAGCACCCGATGCACCAGATTGCCCCAGGTGGCCACCAGTTCATCGTTGTTGCGCCGCGCAAACTCCCGCCAGGAGAAGTCGGTATCATTTGTTTCCGGCATATTGATAGATAATATATACCGCAGCGGGTCGGGGTCGTAGCGGGAGAGGTAGTCAGGTAGCCAGACTGCCCAGTTCTGGCTGGTGGACAGCTTCCTGCCCTCGATAGTGAGGAACTCGTTGGCCGGGACATCGTAAGGAAGGTTGAGGTCGCCATAGCCCATAAGCATTGCCGGCCAGATTATGGTGTGGAAAGCGATGTTGTCCTTGCCAATGAAGTAGTAGCTCCTGGTATTGCTGTCCTGCCAGAAGTCACGCCACTTCTCTGGGTTGCCCTGCAGTTTAGCCCATTCCTTCGTAGCAGAGAGGTAGCCGATGACGGCCTCGAACCACACGTAGATGCGTTTCCCCTCAAAGCCAGGCACCGGTACTGGTATTCCCCAGTCAATGTCACGGGTGAAAGCCCGGTCTATCAGTCCTTCTTCCAGGAAGCGCGTGGTGAAGTTCCGGACGTTCGGTCTCCAGTGGGTCTGTTGCCTCACCCATTCCAGTAGCCTGTCCCTGAAGGCGGGTAGTGTGATAAAAAACTGCTCCGAATCCCGGTAAGCGGGGGTTGTGCCACATGTCCGGCAGCGGGCATCGATGAGGTCGGGAGTGTCCAGCAGCTTGCCGCATGCCTCACACTGGTCGCCGCGGGCGTTGGGAGATGAACAATGCGGACAGGTACCCTCGACATAGCGGTCCGGTAAGAAGCGCTGGCAACTGGGACAATACGCCTGGGAAACTGTCTTGGTTTGTAGGTAACCCTTCTCAAAGAGCCTCAGGAAGATGTCCTGGGCAACCTCGGTGTGGTTCTGAGTTTCGGTAGTAGTGTAAAGGTCATAGGAAATGCCCAGCCTCTGCCACGAATCGAGGAACTCCTTCTGGTAGAAGGCCGCTATCTCCTGCGGTGTCTTGCCTTCCTGCTCCGCCTTTATGGTTACCGGTGTACCGTGCGAGTCCGAACCGGATACCATCAACACCTCGTTGCCCTTGGTACGATGGTAGCGGGCGAATATGTCAGGGGGTAAGTACGCCCCGGCAATCTGACCAAGGTGCAATGAACCGTTGGCGTAGGGCCAGGCCACACAAACAAGTATTTTTTCAGCCATTATTTTTTCCCCGAGCAGGCTGAGCCTCTGTCGTCACAAGCTGTAGGACTCGCTGGGGAAGAATGTGAGCATCTGCTCGCCTTTCTCCTCTCTGTATTCGGCGTAACCTTTTTTCAGGCTGCAATTCAGGCAATAGTAGCAAAGCTTGCCGCTATCGCTCTCAACGCCGTCTTCTTCATTGATAACCAGATAGCGCTCTGAGTAGGGAATCGTTATCCCGCAGCTATCGCACTGGACATTCCCCAATGAGATACAACCCTGTCGCAACTCTCATGCCTCCCTTATATATTCTTACGTATTCGTGTCCAAGTCAAACCAGCCTGAGCCAGGCCTGGTACAGTTCCTTCTTCGACAGTTGTGTTTCCCCCGCTACCCTGGCAATCGCTTCCCGTGCCGGCAGGCCGGAGTGGCGCATTTGCTTCAGCCACTGCTCGATATCGTCGGTCAGTTGGGGTTTTTCTTTGCCCTGCTTGCCTTCTATGACTAGCGTGAATTCGCCCCTAGGCCTGGTAAAATGCTCTAAGGCCTGACTGATGGAGCCTCGGAAGACCTCCTCGTGCAGCTTGGTGAGCTCACGGCAGACTGCCAGTTTCCTGTCACCGAGGATGGCGAGCATATCGGTCATCGAAACGATCAGTCGATGGGGGGCTTCGAAGATAACCAGCGTCGACAGTTCACCGGCAACACTTTCCAGAAGGCGACGGCGACCGCTAGCCCGGCTGGGTAGAAAACCCAGGCAGGTAAATCTGTCCGCAGGCAGACCTGATACAGCCAGTGCTGCCGTAACCACCGACGGGCCCGGGACTGGCACCACCAAGATTTCTCGCTGGACGGCGGCGGTGACTATCTCATAACCGGGGTCGGAGATTCCGGGCATTCCGGCTTCCGAGACCAGAGCGATATCTCCCTGCTCAAGATGCTCCAGGATACGGTTGATTTTGGGCAACTTGGTATATTCGTGAAAACTGGTCAGGGGTGTTGTGATGTCGTATTTGGTGAGGAGTCGCTTTGTTTTCCGGGTATCCTCGGCGGCAATAAGCTTCACCTCACGTAAAACGCGCAGGGCACGCAAAGAGATGTCCTCCAGATTACCAATGGGAGTCGCAACAACATAAAGGATGGGCATAAAATATTCCCTCAGCCAAGTTATTATAACCCACACTGAACGGAGCAGTCCATAGTAGCCGTCGGTTGTGGCAAAATATGTAGAAATTTCCTTGACGTTGCCTGTGGCTTTTGGTATATTATGTATTAAAAGGGGTAGGAAAATGACCACTCCCCACTTCAAGCAGCTTCGCCGTTCCTACGGCTTTGACGAAGTTGCTCTGGTTCCCGGTGACATAACCATTAATCCCGAACAGGTAAACACCGACTTCAAGATTGATGACCTCACCTTTACTATCCCGATTCTGGCTTCAGCTATGGATGGCGTGGTCGATGTCGACTTCGCCATTCTGATGGGAAAAATGGGTGGACTGGCGGTACTCAACCTGGACGGTGTGCAGACCCGCTACGAAAACCCGGCAGAAGTACTGGCTGAGATTGCCCAGGCGTCGAATGCCGAAGTAACCGCTCTGATGCAGAAGATATATTCCGAGCCGATCAAAGACAATCTGGTTGGTGAGCGGGTACAGGCTATCAAGCAGGGGGGTGTAATCTGTGCTGTCTCGGTGGTGCCTGCCAATACCAAACGGTTCGCTCCCATGGTTGCCGAGGCTGGAGGCGATATCCTTGTTGTCCAGTCCACTGTTACCAGCGCCCGTCATTCTTCGAAGAGCGAGCGGGGTCTGATATTCCCCGAGTTGATTGCCTCACTACCGATGCCGGTGGTCGTGGGAAACTGCGTCAGCTATAGTGCCTGTCTTGAATTGATGGGGACAGGCATATCGGGAGTCCTGGTTGGGGTTGGACCGGGAGCAGCCTGCACCAGTCGTGCGGTTCTCGGGGTTGGGGTGCCCCAGATAACAGCAACGATTGACTGTGCGGCTGCCAGGGAACAGTACCTCAAAGAATCGGGCCGATATGTACCGATAGTGACCGACGGCGGTTTCCATAAAGGTGGTGATATCTGTAAGGCCCTGGCTGCCGGTGCTGATGCCGTCATGCTCGGCTCTGTCTTTGCCCAGGCTGAGGAATCGCCGGGCCACGGTTACCACTGGGGAATGGCAAACCCACATCCGAACCTGCCACGGGGAACCCGAATCAATGTTGGCACAACAGCACCATTGAAGCAGATACTCTTTGGCCCTACCTCGATGACCGATGGCAGCCAGAACTTTGTCGGGGCGATTCGTACCGCCATGGGGTTCTGTGGGGCATCTACTATCCGTGAGATGCAGCAGACGGAGATGGTGATTGCTCCGGCGATTACGACCGAGGGTAAGGCTTGGCAAATGGCCCAGTTATAGCCATCGCCGTTTCGGCAGGCTACTCGTCTTCGTCTTCCTCTTCTTCGATTTCAGCCATCGCTTCGGCATCACGCCCACCGCGGGGTAGCAGCGCGTCTATCTTCTGCCGTTTGCGAGCGACTGGCAGTTTCAGCCCATCAATGGTCTGCCGTAGACGGGCGACCTCGCCGGACGGCTGCTTGGCTCCGACCTCAACAACCACCCCATCAATCCCGGCCTCCCAGAGAAGTTGAAGTTCATCGGCGCCGGTGCCGGGTGGAATCAGGACCAGCAAAGGTCTGGTAACCAGGCTGGCGAAGCGTTGATAGAGCATCAGCTGGTGCCAGGTAAGAGTGTTCTCCTCTTCCGTTTGGGGGGTAACCAGTACGGCATCCACCGGTAGCTCGTTGACCGTCCGTAGTACGCCTTCGGCGATTGATGCCTCTACCTGAATAACTATCCCGACGCCGTCATCCGGGGGCATGGTCAGAGTAGTGGTGGCGGCAGAAAAAACGGCAAAATCGAAGTCCGTCTCCAACGCCTGTTTCAGTCGCTCACTGGCAGTGCCCTCGAGCCAGACACCCCAGGGGATATCCGGCTTTGTTGGGGCCAACTTCTTCGATGTTTTAGCATCGGAACCCAGCTTGGTGAGGCGCAGCAGGCCGACGTCGGCACCGGTGGTATAATCAGCCAGCGTGCCGGTGTCATCGCCTGTCACAGCAGCCACGAGCTGTATCTGGTGCTTGGGCTGGGCTACTTTTGATGCTCCGAATCCCATAGGTTGAGGGGCAGCTTGCGAAATCCGGTTCAGGTTATCGATAAACTTACTCATACGCTCTCATCTAAGAAAGATTATAGCCGGGGACGCCTGTCGATAGGTCATGCCTGATTGAATTGTAGTCTAAATGACGGGCTAATTCAAGACGACGCACTCGTTTTGTGGTTAGTGCTACTCTGATGTTCTTTTGTCTACCTGGCCACCTGTTTGGTGTGGAGACCCCATTCCCTTTGTCCCCTTCCCCGCCGGGGAAGGGGATTTTTTATGAAAAAGAGGGCCGAAGCCCCTCTTGAACTCCCCTGACTAGTGTTTGGTGGTGATTGCCTCCTATACTACTCCCCTTCGATGGTGTTTAGTGGCCACATTCCTCTTAATCTCCCCGCTGATAATGATTAGTGGCTGACGCCCCTCTTAGACTCCCGTTAACGGTGTAAAGTGGGTATCGTCCATCTTAAACTCCCACAGCAAGAGCGTGTAGTGAGCTGCGCTCTCTAAAACTTCTATATTAAGCCGCGACCGGAGTAAAGATATCTCACCTGATTGCGAAGCACGCCTGTAAGGTGCGAAGATACTTGTAGAATAATTAACCGTCTCACCGTTTTGGGGAGTCCAGAGGGGATGAAATCCCAAATCCCTCTCAATCTCCCTTTGTTAAAGGGAGATGCTTAAATCCCCCTTTTTTAAAGGGGGACTAAGGGGGATTTCAAGGGGGTGTCCCCCTTGGTTTCTTCTCCCTGAAGATATAAGCAGAAACAATAATCTATAAAGGCTTTTTGATTTTGCGGTGTCTCTTATGCCTTGATAAGACGACCATGTCTGATGAAGTTGATGAGCGTACCGTTGCGGAGCAGCACCCAGAGAAAGAGGAGAAGGATGATGCCGCCGGCAATTTCCGGGATGTAAATCGACGGATTATGCAGCAACGCCTGCCATATGTTGCCCAACCAGTCAGTGAGTTCTGCTCTGGGGAATTCCAGGCCATAGAGAGGCCAGAGCAGAGTCGGTAGTGCCTCTTGCCGCAACATTTCGTCGAGCATAAGGTGGGCAAATGCCCCTGCGGAGAGGACAAGTAGCCAGGTCTTACCAGTGCGGTAGCGGAGAAAAAGTCCACCCAGCACCATAACAATAGTAAATAGCAGGGTGTGGAAGAATATCCGCCCGGTGGATATAGACTCCCGGAACACGACCTGCCCCAGTGGCTTGTCGATGATGTCCGGCAGTAGTGAGCCGACCAGCAGTATCCTGATATCCCAGCGGCGACCGAGACGCGTGAACCATGATGTCAGCCCACCGGGGGTAGATTCTTCGGGGGCATTATCCTCTAGTTCTATTCCGGCATAAGCGTTTTTCGGTTTGGATATTACCCCGGTGACAAGACCATTCAGCAGTGTTACGGCACCCAGGGTAATGCCGGCATGCCCGAATACTAACAATCGCCCCCCACCATCTTCAGGCTGCCCGTTCCTGGTATTGCTTCTTTGCTTCCTGAAACCATTGGCTGCGCTCCGCGATGATTTCTCTAATAGGAAGCTCGTAGGGACATCTCTCCTCACAGTCACCGCACTCGGTACAGGTAGCCGCCCTCTCCATACCCTCAGCTATCCAGCCGGAGAACATCCGCTGCGGTGGCAGGCGCTTGGCGAAACCGGCACTGTTCATCACCAGTGATATCGGGATTTCCTGGGTGCAGGGCTGACAGTAGTCGCAACGGCGGCAGAACCTTGTCCCCAGTTCATCACGGAGCCGTTGTATTTCGGCCTCTTCTTCGGGTGTCATCTGACTACTGCCCTGGACTATCCCGGCAATTTCCTCAATCTCCCAGAGGTGCTCGATACCCGGTATATATACGATATCGGGGAACTGGAGGAGATACTTGAAAGCGACGGTAGCGTTGTCGAGCATCCCTCCGCCCATGGGCTTCATGTCGATAAAACCGACGTCATGTTCGCGGCAGAGAGGCAGTAAATCTTCAGCCGGTTCAGTTGTAATAAAGTTGAAGGGAAACATCAGTGTCTCGAACTGGCCTGTTTTCACTGCTTCCTTGGCGATATCCATCGAGTGTGAAGTGATACCGATGTGCCTTATCTTTCCTGCCTTTTTAGCGTCTTCGACTGCCGCCCGGGGGCCGTCGGGGTCCATGACTATTTTAAGGTGCTCCGGCGTGCTGACGCCGTGGAACTGGTACAGGTCAATGTAATCAGTCTGCAGGTGTTCCAGGCTTAGATTGAGGTGCTTTTCGACAGTTTCGCGGTCTCTGCCACCGGACTTGGTGGCAATGATAAGCTCCTCGCGCTTTCCCTTGATTGCCTTGCCGATACGTTCCTCGCTGGTGGTATAGGCATTCGCGGTATCGAGGAAGGTTATACCTAGTTCGAGGCATCTGCGGACAACAGCCACGGCGTCTTCTTCGGAGAGTCGCTGTATCGGGATACCCCCGAAACCTAGTCTCGTTACCATTAAGTCTGTCTTGCCCAGCCTGATTTTTTCCACGCTTGAACCTCCGTTTTGCGCTGCTTAATATGGTTTCTCTCTGCGACCATGATAACACAGCGCCTGTTGATGATACCAGTTGGCTTGGGAATAATACCCCTGACGTAGGTACTGCACTTGCTCCGAGCTAACCTTTTAGTAACTCATGCGTTATATCTATTACAACCGCGGTTCAGAACCATCAAGGAAAGAAGGAGGAATATTCAAATGAAAAAGAAGTGGTTCGGAGTGGTATCGGTACTGATGGTACTGACGGTGTTGTTTACAGGACTGCCCGCCATGGCCCAGACCGAAACAGAAGAGGACATGGGGACAGAGCCCGCGTGTCCTCCCGCACTCGGCATCAGGGCACCGCAGGTGGCTTACGTTGGCCAGGAAGTGACTATCAGTGTCTACGAGCAGGGTAGTGGTGCGCCGGTGGAAGGAGCCTTCGTCTTTGCCCTTTCTCGTGACAATGCCGAGATTTTCCAGGCAGAGGTAACCGCTCTCAGGGAAGACAATAGCATTGCCGATGCTGACAAAGACTATCAGTCCATAGCAGATGTTTATGGTGAACTCCTTGATATCACAGATGAAAATGGTGAGGTACGACACGCCTTTGATGAGGCCGGTTGGTATCTACTTGTGGCCGTTAAGGGGGGTCACTATCCCGGGTTTAAACCAATTGCCGTCAGGCCTATGGTCAAAGCCCTCGGCATCAGGGCTCCACAGGCGGCTCCGGTTGGTGAAGAGGTAACAATCACTGTTTTCGATCGGGTTACTCAGGAACCGGTGGAGGGTGCTTTCGTTTTTGCTCTTTCGCTAGGTGCTGCCGAGGCGCTGAAAGAAGAGATAGCTGTGTTTCGAGCAGACGAGACTGTGGCTGCTACTGAGATAGATTATGAGTCCCTCGTTAGAATGTATGGTGAACTCCTTGACATCACGGATGAGAATGGTGAGGTGCGGCACGCTTTTGATACGGCGGGTCGGTACTTGCTGGTAGCTGTCAAACCACATTACCTGCCGGGATTTACTCACATTACCATCAAACCGGTGGTCAATGCCCTCGGCATCAGGGCTCCGAGGACGGCTCCGGTTGGTGAAGAAGTAACCATCACTGTCTTCGAGCGTGGTACCGGTGAGCTGGTGGAGGGTGCTTTTGTCTTTGTCCTGCCACGGGACAATGCCGAAGCTCTCAAAGCAGAGATAGCCACACTCAGAGACGACAGCGCTATGGATGCCGCTGATATAGACTATAAAGCCCTGGCGGACACCTATGGTGAGATTGTCTACATCACAGATGAGAATGGTGAAGTGCACCATACCTTTGATGAAGCGGGCTGGTACCTGCTGCTGGCTGTTAAACCGGAATACCTGCCTGCATTCCGTCCGATTTATATCGGGACCGTCCCCACGGCCCTGGTTGTCGAGGCCCCCAAGACAGCTCCGGTTGGTGAATTGGTAACCATAGGTGTCTCCGACCGTAATACCGGTAAGCCTGTGGAAGGTGCCGGTGTCTGGGTACTGTCTCGAGATAATGCTCTGGCACTGAACGAGGAGATGGCTGTACTCAGGGAGGAGGCCGTAAGTGTTGCCGATATTGATTATTCAGCACTGGTAGGCATTTACGGCGAGTTTATCGACTTTACAGACGAGAATGGTGAGGTGGAATATGCCTTTGATGAGGCCGGCTGGTACCTGCTGGTGGCCGTCAAGCCGGGCTGCTTCCCCGGATTTGCTCCCATCCGCATCGGTACGCCCCCCAGGATTCTGGGCATCAACGCACCGCGAATAGCTCCGGTTGGCCAGGAAGTAACCATCGGTGTCTTCGAGCGGAAGATTCAGAGCCCCGTAGAGGGAGCCGGTGTCTGGGTAGTGTCAAGAGAGAAGATTGGCATACTGAAGGCAGAAATAGCCCAGCTCAAAGAGGGCGTAAGGACTGCCGAAAACGATGTCGACTTCGAGCCTCTGATAAGTCTTGTCGGTGAGTTTATCGACTTCACGGACGAAAACGGTGAGGTGCAGCATACCTTTGAAGAGCCGGGCTTGTACTTCCTCGTGGCTGTAAAGAGGGGCTACTACCCTGGATTCGCCCCGATTCAGACACGGTCGCTCAGCGTGGACCCAAGTGGGAATGTCCCGCAGGCTAATGATCTCAGACCGGTCCAGGTGCAGCAGACAGATAGTCCCCAGCTGGTCCAGGCCCAGAAGGCTGATGTATCAGGAAACCTGCAGGTGCTTCGTTGGATCAACATCATCAGGAGTCAGGTCCAGCTAAACAATGCACCTGATATTGCGGAGACCGACTAGAGTTTAAGAAGGACTATTACTTCCCCCTCTATGAAATGGGAGCCCCTCTTTTCGAGAGGGGCTCCCGTATTTTATTAAGTAACCGGTCGGTTGGTTACCCTGTCGATGATGTGAGGCAGCTATGCCCTCACTACTGCCGACGGGGTTTCTTGGAAGGGGTGCAGCCGCGTTACTAGCGAGAAGAGATAGGGATAGTTTGATTGCAGGTGCTCTGCGTAGGCCACCCACTCGATTATTAGCAGGCTGAAAAGACGCTCGATATCGACCGATATGTGGCCAAGGTCGGAATCGGGGAGGTCATCCAGTGTGGCGCGGGCTTCGAGTTCCTCAGTGAGGTGGAAGGTTGCCCATAAGAGGTCGGTAAAACGTTCGTGTTCCAGTATGTTAGGATTCTCCAGTAGAGTAATCAAGAACTGTCGCTTTTCGAGGAGCAGTGCTCTTAACGCTTCCAGGTCCAACTCCTGGCAGTCGGGCTCATAGTGAAGGCTTCTGGCGAAGTTCACTGCCTTCCTGAAGTCTGAGCGGGTCCAGTTAGGGCGGACATTCAGGTTCTGGCTTAGTTCATTATTTACCTGCATACAGTGAAGCAGGCTACGGAGAAGCTGGTCGCCTATCTCACTAAAGAAGGCACCGACAACCATGTTCATCTTTTCTCTGATGGTCATTTTCTCGCGGCGGTTAAGTAAACGTTCGATTACTATCACTACGAGGAATACCTCCAGCGGCAGAAAGGCAAAGTCACCAATCATGTAGATGAATATATGGTGAGTGTCCCGAAATATCGCGTAGTGGATGAGATAAATCAGTGCCGAGGTTGTTGCGAATATACCAGCCAGAAGGATGAATGTTCGGATACGCCACATCATCTTCCTCCGTTTTAACTGTTACTTACCGTTGAATAGTGTTATTAAAGTAGACCTCTATCCTTGAGAGATGCGGGGGTAAGGACTGCTCAATTTCTGCCAGAGAGGCCATTGTCAATATCTCTGCCGGATGCAGTTGTCCTGGCATACGCGGATCAGCTGATGGACGTCTGGTTATCAATCGCGGTGTACGGAGCCTGGGGCACGTACCATCAGGATAGGAACAGGAGCCTGGTGGAGTAACCGGTCAGCGATACTACCCAGGAATAAACGGCTGACGCCGGAACGTCCGTGAGTGGCGATGATGACAAGGTCGACCTCGTTCTCAGTGATATAATCGTAAAGCTTGTCAAAGACATTACCAAAAAGGACGGTGGTTTCTACAAGGGCGCCTTTGTCTCTCAGTTGCTTGGCTTGCTCCTCAAGATATGCGGTAGCTACCTTAATACTGTCTTCTTCTAGGTGTTTACGCTCCTCAGGACTGAGTCTGGTCTCGGTACCGCCGTACATATGGAGTGGCGTGACAATCCGTACCAGGGTTATCCTGGAGACGCTGCACCCGGTGGCAATCGATTCAACGTGTGGTAATACACACTCCGCCAGTTCGGAACCATCGAGCGGGACCATAATATGCTGATACATCTGTTTTACCTTTCTTTGGCGAGGGAAGTCTTTTTCTGGTCATTTCTATCTTAACATATCGTAACATGTCTTGATAGTTTTAGCCGAACCCCTATATACTGGATTTTGTGAGTGTGATGACAGGGAAAAACTGGCACAG
>Ga0209536_100012928_pt1 | contig 12083 bp, 14 predicted proteins | sample DeeMarSeWOR28_12_FD_187461 | JGI IMG/M metagenome (GOLD analysis project Ga0209536, IMG submission 187461) | Marine sediment microbial communities from White Oak River estuary, North Carolina - WOR-2-8_12 (SPAdes) (version 2) | ecosystem: Environmental > Aquatic > Marine > Intertidal zone >...
GAGAACGAACGGCACAAAGTTTCATGGTGTCCCAGGAATGGCTGAATTTGCGCATCACCGAACTGCCTTTCGAGCTGACCTCTGCCCAACAGCGAGCACTCTCTGAAGTTCGGGCCGATTTAGCCAGCGGTCACCCAATGAACCGGCTTTTACAAGGCGATGTGGGCTCAGGGAAAACTGTTATCGCCGCACTGGCGATCGCAATGATCGTCCGAGAAGGTTCTCAAGCAGCTTTTATGGCCCCTACCAGCATCCTTGCAGAACAGCATTTCGCCAGCATGAAGGATTTTCTGGCTGGTCCGCAGGGTGTGCTCAAAGAGCACCAGATCCGCCTGATAATTGGTGCAACTCCTGAAAATGAAAAACAAGACATTCGAGATGGACTGTCACAGGGCGAAATTAAGCTCGTGATCGGAACACACGCTTTGATCGAAGATCCTGTTACCTTCTCTGATCTGCAGCTGGCTATTATTGATGAACAACATCGTTTCGGGGTTCAACAGCGAGCAGCCTTGCGCGCCAAGGGTGATAACCCTCACCTGATAGTTATGACGGCAACTCCCATCCCACGCTCGCTTGCCTTAACAGTTTACGGAGACCTTGACCTGCTTATCATGGATGAGATGCCCCCTGGTCGGCAGGTTGTGGAGACCCACCTGCTGCTGCCGCGTGAAAAAGAACGGGCTTATTCCCTGATTGATAACCAGGTTGTAGCGGGGAACCAAGCATTTATAATTTATCCGCTGGTTGGAGATAAAGAGCAATCTGGTATATTCAGGGAACAAGAAGATTCTAAAGCAGCAGTTGATGAGCACCAACGTCTCCAAAAAGATGTATTTCCAGACCTGAACTTAGGGCTTTTGCATGGACGCCTCAAACCTGATGAAAAAGAGCAGGTAATGGAAAAATTCCGTTCGGGTGAATATCAAATCCTGGTTTCAACGTCTGTGGTGGAAGTAGGTGTTGATATTCCCAATGCCACGGTTATGCTGATTGAAGGCGCTAATCGCTTTGGTCTGGCTCAGCTACACCAATTTCGAGGCAGAGTTGGGCGTGGAAACGTGAAATCATACTGCCTGCTGATCCCGGACAGTGCTGATGCAGCAGAGAACGAGCGGCTGTCCGCTATGGTGAAGACCAATGACGGTTTTGAATTAGCAGAAATCGATCTTAATCAGCGTGGTCCTGGCGACTTTTTGGGCACCCGGCAATCCGGATACACCAAACAACTGCAAATGGCATCGCTTACCGACCTGCAGCTGATCGAAAAAGCTCAGCACGCGGCAAAGTTGATCCATGATCGGGATCCCGACTTTAATCAGCCTGAACATTCCCAGCTAGCTGGAACCCTAGCCCATTTCTGGGGTGAAGATGAATTTAAACCCCAAGCTGACGTTAGCTGATTGGCCATAAGTATGGCCTACAATTTGCAACTTTTATTTTGCGAGGTAATATGATCCGAGCTGTAGTACCCGGCACATTCGATCCTATACATAGGGGACACAAGGATATTATTCTACGCGCCACTCACCTCTTTGATGAGGTTATTGTGGCAGTGTATGATCGTTCATTAAAATCCCTGCTGTTTTCTCCTGAAGAACGCATCGAACTGGTCCAGCAAACTTTTCCAGAAAATGCGCAAATCACCGTGATGGGCTTTAGCGGTTTAACAGTTGAGTTCTGCCAGAGTGTAGGAGCCCAGGTGCTCGTGCGGGGTTTGCGAGTTTTTTCTGATTTCGAATACGAATTCCGCATGGCGCTTGCGAATCATCGCTTAGCTCCCGATATTGAAACTATTTCCCTGATCACAAATGAAGACCACTCTTTCCTTTCGAGCTCGACTGTCCGGGAGATAGCCTCTTTGGGTGGGGACGTAAGCAGCATGGTTCCCTCTCATGTGGAAAAAGCTTTGAAAATTCGCTTTCAAGAGTTGGGGGATGGACAGCAAATAGTCCCCACCACATCCATGCGTGATTAAACGAGAGGATCAAGTTACAAGTTATGAACGATAAAGCTGTTGACGAACTGACATTTTATGAGTAATCTTAAATTAGAGATTCCTGACCGCGGAGGAACCTGATGGATATTTTGCACCTGATTGATCGCCTTGAAGAGCTTTTCAACGAGAGCCGCGCTATTCCTTTCACCCACAACGTTGTCGTTGATGAAGAGAAAATGCTCGATCTAATCGATCAAATGCGGGTTGCTATCCCAGATGAGATGAAGAATGCTCAGCAGGTGATGGCCCAGCGAGATCGGATACTTGCCCAGGCACAAGAAGAAGCTAACCGTACTCTGTCGTTAGCAAGGGAAAAAGGTGAGCAGCTGCTGGAAAAGGATTCGATCGTCCAGAACGCCCAAACCTATGCTGAACAAAGAGCTACAGATATTATTGCAGATGCTGACCAGACTCGCCGTGATGCAGACCATTATGTAATCGAGACTTTGACCCACCTTGAATTGGAGTTGGAACGTTATTTAAACCAGGTACGCAACGGTATCAAGACCGTTCAAGAATCCATCACAGATAGCGAACCAGAAGTCGAAAGCGATTAGAACCAGATCAGTTGACCCTCCCTCCCGGGAGGGTTTTTGTTTTTCAAGGAAACCAGGCATGAATATAAAACGCATCAACATCATCAGTCCTTCAACCCGGGCGTTCATTCGGGAGGCTCGCCAGGTACCAGGATTCCGATTATTTGACTTTCTGCATGGATATGTTTATTCTCGGTGGCCTTACCTATATATCAGCATTGGCAAAGGTGAGCATCGCTATACGCCTGCATTGAACAAACTTTCCGGGATTTTTAACAAGCTTTTTTTGCCATTACTTAGTCAAAACGGTTCAGATTCACGTTCAAGCAGTGAGACCTTTGCTGATTCGTACCACGGGAAGGTTGTTCCCTTAGATGCAGCCAAGCAGCTGGTTGCAGTGCAGGAGGATATTCGCCTGGAGAACCTGGAACAGATTATTCCCTACAGTCAAGCCCGGGATTTCGTGCTTAAGAATCCGCAACACATCATCGCCTTAGAATGCCCTTGCCGAACATCAAAAGCAGATGCCTGCCAACCCTTGGACGTTTGCCTGATCATTGGTGAGCCATTCACCAGCTTCGTTGAGGAGCACCACCCAAATCGCTCACGTTGGATTGATTCAGATGAGGCAATCGAAATATTGAAAGCAGAGGAAGAACGCGGTCACGTTCACCATGCATTCTTCAAAGATGCTATGCTGGGTCGATTCTATGCGATCTGCAACTGCTGCGCTTGCTGCTGTGGAGCAATGGGGGCTCACCAGCGCGGCACACCGATGCTGGCAACTTCCAGCTACGTCAGTTCAGTTGATCAGGACCTCTGTATAGCCTGCGGTGATTGCAGTAAATACTGCCAGTTCAGCGCTATCCACGTCAACAATGGTTATGCAATTGTCGATCAGCAAAAGTGCATGGGGTGTGGCTTATGCGCCACCCATTGCGAGCAGGAAGCGATCACGCTATACCACGATCCATCACGTGGTGAACCACTAGAAATTCAAAAACTGGTCAGCATGGTGAGCTAAGACAGAGCATAAATTGGTTTCGAGATAAACCTGAGATCCTCCTTACAACATAAGAATCCAATCCATAGATCATGATCCTTTGTAGCTTTCTGCTAATTGCGATACAATCTATGCCTGCACCCCAATACCTACACCACAGGAGGTTTTATGGTTTACCTTTACAACCAATCTACGGAAGAACTGCTTGGGGAGATTAACGAAGATGAACTACAATTCTTGATCGATCAAATGGAAGAAGAATCAACCAAAGACCAGGATTATTCAATCACCAGCATGGAGATTGCCTATTTCACACAGAATGGCGCAACTCCCCACTTAATTGACCTGCTGAAGCAGGCACTTGGCGATAAGCAGGAAGTGATCATTCTCTGGTCGCGCACAATGAAATAGATATACCCGAGATACCATCGGGGATTTCTGTTAAACCTTGATTCAATACATTCCATGCGATATTGATTCTAGATTTCTGATGCAACCAAAGATCTTAGCCCAGACATATTTTAAAGCTGGATTCCTCTGCTCCCAATCCATCTTAATGGCTTATGGAGGACTCTTTAATCTAGATCGAGATTTAGCCGCCCGCCTGGCAGCACCCTATGGAGGCGGAGTCGCCCGTCGTGGCGAGACATGCGGAGCAGTCAATGGTGCCTGCATGGTGTTGGGCTTGAAATATGGGCATACAGAAGCCGATGACGCTGATTCCAAGGAGAGAACCTACCAAGCAGTCAAAAATTTCATCACCAAGTTCCAGGACAGCCATGGCTCCATTAAGTGCAGGCAGCTTCTGGATTTGGATATCAACACCCCAGAAGGATTGGAATTGGCTCATGAGGCACAGTTATTTACTACACGCTGTCCTGAATTCGTCTCCCGTGCAGCGGAGCTGCTTGACGAATTTATCGCTGATTAAAGATTATTGAACTGATCTTGGTTTGTTGCAACCTTTTTTCGATGGATAACATCGCAGATGAAAGCTTTCCCAAACTCTATACAGATTTCGCACAGTGGTTTCACCTGCTGACAGCACCAGAAGATTACGCGGAGGAAGCCGAATTCTTGTACCAGGCTATCCTCTCGGCAAGCCAACGGATACCGAAAACTATGCTCGAATTGGGCAGTGGTGGCGGCAACAACGCCTCTCATTTGAAAACCCATCTCAAATTAACCCTGGTCGATATATTCACGCAAATGCTAGATATCAGCAGGGTGATTAATCCAGAATGCGAACACATCCAGGGCGATATGCGCACTGTCCGGCTTGAACGTAAATTTGATGCTGTTTTCATGCATGATGCGATCGGGTATCTAGTTACCGAGGGTGATTTACTCAGTGTAATTGAGACGGCGAATCTGCACTGCCGTCAAGGCGGTGTCATCCTGCTGGCTCCAGACCACGTGAAAGAAAATTTCCTGCCGACAACTTCCCACGGTGGTCACGATGGAGTCAAGCGAAGCCTTCGTTACCTTGAATGGTCCTGGGACCCGGATCCCGATGATACCACTTATCTAACCCATATGGTCTATGCAATGAAAAACGAGCAGGACCAGATAAAAATCGAGCACGACCGGCACACGCATGGTTTATTCGCGCGATAAACCTGGCTGGATCTGCTTACGGCGCAAGGTTTACAGGCAGAGGTTATACCATTTGATCACAGCCAGCTTGAGCCCGGCACCCATGAGATCTTTTTAGCCAGGAAAACAACCAGCTAGAAAAATCCAAATACAAAGGAAAAAAATTAAAATGGCACAAATGCAATGGAACAAACCCCCAGAAATGCAGATCGACATCAGTAAAACCTATCATGTCAAAATGGAAACAACCAGGGGATTGATCGAACTCGACCTGTACCCGCAATATGCCCCAAAAACTGTAAATAATTTCATTTTTTTAGCCCAGCAAGGTTATTATGACGGGGTGAGTTTTCACCGGGTGATCGACAACTTCGTTATCCAGGGTGGCGATCCCACCGGCACTGGCGCGGGAGGACCTGGATACAAATTCGAGGATGAAGTGTATGATAACCCGCTCAAGCACGAGACTAACTCAATCTCAATGGCGAATGCCGGCCCGAATACCAATGGCTCTCAATTCTTCATCACGCATTCCCCACAACCACATCTAGATGGAAAACACACCGTATTTGGGAAAGTGGTAAATGGTGCCGATGTCGTCGACGCCATCCGCCAGGGTGATAAAATGGAAAAGGTTGAGGTCAGCGAGATAGAAGGTTAAACGGATTTCGGTTGGTCATGCTCGTGTAATTAGGTATCCCGCTCCAAACGCGTGAAGCGGCTTTCAATAATCCAGTCTGCCAAACCTGGAAAGTGGCTGTTGATCCAGATCGCAAAGCGCATCGGCCAAGGCAAGATGACTGTTTTGCGAGGGTGATTAACGACACTCAATACTGCCTGGGCGACTTCTCCTGGTTCTAGACGCAAAGAAGCAGGAGTTGTGCGCCCAGTTTTTCTCTCTGCACCGGTATGAGCTTTAAATTCCGTTTTCACCCCTCCCGGATAAATTCCGCTGACATGGATACCGTATATTCCAACCTCTCTTCTTAAAGCTTCAGTGAAGCCGCGCACACCAAATTTGCTGGCCGAATAAATCGTGTAGGTTGGGGTTGCAATAAATCCCCCAAGGGAAGCCATGTTTATGATATGCCCAGCGCGACGCTCAATCATATGGGGAAGGACCTCGCGAGCTACCAATATTGTGGCTATCAGGTTAATCTGCAACTGGGTTTGGATATCATCGACCGGATCGAGCTGCTCAAGCCATTTCAAACGACCAAAACCTGCATTGTTTACCAAAACATCTACCTGACCAAATTCAGCTATTGTTGTTGCAACCAGGTTCTGAATATCTTCATAAACCCCCAAGTCAGTTTGAACTGCGACCGCCTGGCCTCCATTTGACCTGATATCATCAGCAATCGCCTCAAGGCGGTCGAGGCGGCGTGCAGCCAGGACTACCCGGTAACCATTGGATGCAAACAACCTGGATACCGAATCACCTATTCCCGATGATGCACCCGTGACGATGATTACAGGTAGGTCTGGCATACTACTTCCCTGAACAATCCTGGTTAGTTTTTCAGGTCTTTAGATCTAAAACCCCGGATCGACCTAAAAGCCTCCATCAACTCGATTATAACCCTTGAGCATGGAAATAGCTTGACAGATTGCACGAAATAGAATAAAATCATGTCAACGTGGTTTGCAATACAAACTGGTCTGCAAGGATTTCCGATGAACAATGATTTGGATAATGTCATCCAGAGGACTCGCAAATACTGGTTTGTGGATGGTATCGTTGAGATCTCAGTTGGCAGTCTGTTTCTCATCTTGGCGCTGTACTTTTACCTGCAATCCAGGCTGCCTGCAGGTTCACTGCTCCTAATTGGATTGCAGGTTGGCTTTGTGCTCCTGTTATTTGGGGGGATATTCCTGAGCCGCTACCTGGTGAATAAACTCAAGACTCGTTTGACAATCCCGCGTACCGGTTATGTGAGTTATAAGCGTGCAAGCAGAAAGCAGCGCCTGGTGAGCATCGGAGTCGTGTTTTTAATTGCTGGATTTAATGCTGTCCTTTTCCTGATTACTCCCATCTCTGTTGCCTGGATTCCTGCCATATCGGGATTGATCGTGGGCAGTTTATGGCTGGTCTCCGCGATCCGGGTCGGTCTGCTGCGTTTTTACCTTCAATCCATCCTCGCTTATATGCTGGGAGTGATCCTTTCCCTTTTATCCTTTGAAATTTACCTCGGGCTGGCTCTCTTCTATGGAATCTTGGGCTGTGTGCTGGTTTTATCAGGTGGCTGGACCCTGGCGGTATACCTGCGCCAACACCCTGCTCTGGATCAAAACCAACTTTAATGAGCAGGAATTAACTGGTGCACACAATTCGATGACTGAAAGAAATTCCATGCGCAAAATTGGGAATTGAAATGGGATTTAACCCTCAAAAGGTGATTGACGTAGATCGATTAATTCACGAACCAGCACGTTTATTGATCGTGACAATCCTCTCCGCAGTGGAGAGTGCGGATTTCCTGTACCTGCAGCGTGAAACAAGACTGACCAAAGGAAATCTATCTTCCCATTTGTCAAAACTCGAGGCAGCAGGATATGTAGATATCACTAAAACCTACCGCGGGAAAATTCCACTCACGGTCTGCAAATTAACCGAATCTGGACAAAAATCATTTATTAACTACCGTGAGCAGCTGAAATATATCGTTGATAACACGAAAGGTGCACCAAGATGAACGAATTTGCGATCAGGACAAAGCAGTTAGGTCGTAATTTTGGTCAAATCACGGCATTGGAGGACCTCTCCATCCAGATCCCTGTTGGCAGTGTTTTTGGCTTTTTGGGGCCGAATGGAGCAGGGAAAACCACCACTATACGGCTTTTGCTCGGCCTGCTTGAACCCACTCGCGGCCGTGCACGAGTTCTCGGTCATGATATCCAAAAAGAGGCTGCTCAAATCCGCGCCCAATGTGGGGCTTTGCTTGAACATAATGGGATATATGAACGCCTTAGTGCCGAGAACAACCTGGAATTTTACGGACGTGTCTGGCGGATACCAACCCAAGAGCGCCAGGCGCGTATCAAGGAGCTGCTGACAAATCTAGATTTATGGGAACGCCGCAAGGAGCCAGTCAACAAATGGAGCCGGGGCATGAAGCAGAAGCTGGCCATGGCGCGCGCCCTATTTCACCGCCCCAAACTACTTTTTCTTGATGAACCTACTGCTGGGCTGGATCCAGCTGCTGCAGCCAGACTGCGCGACGACCTCGAAAAATTGGTCCAATTTGAAGGGGTAACCGTATTTCTGAATACCCACAACCTGGCAGAAGCGGAAAGACTATGCCAGCAGATCGGCATCATCCGCAAGGGTGAATTGGTTGGGATTGGTTCACCGGGTGAACTACGAGCCCAGACTGGAAAACCCCAAGTCATCATCACCGGGAAAAATTTTTCCAGCCAGGTCATCTCAGATCTGAAAGCCAGGCCAGGAGTCGCCGCGGTCGACCAGTACAACAATCGTTTGACCATCCATCTCGAAGATGCGATCGAAACGGCACCTCTTATCAGTTATCTGGTTATATCTGGTGTCGAGGTCGAGGAAGTTACTAAGAGCCAATCGACTTTGGAAGAAGTATTTCTAACCCTGGTCAATGAGGATGAAGAAAGCATGGAGAATCTTGATGTTCACTGATACCGCAACCATCATTTGGAAGGAATCTCGAGAGTTTCTTACCGTTCGCCCCAGCTTACGCGGCGGGTGGGCAGGGTTGTTGATAATCCTTGCTGTGTTCGGAGTAATGTTTCCTCTGCAGTCTGGTCTCGATTGGCTTAATGCGCCAACAACAATCTTGATTTGGGCCTGGCTGCCATTCATCCTGGTAAACAGTGTGATCGCTGATTCGTTTGCCGGCGAACGGGAACGACACACCTTGGAAACCCTGCTCGCCTCCCGTCTATCTGACAAATCTATTCTAATTGGTAAGATGTGCTCCGCGATAATCTATGGCTGGGGAATTACACTGGTTGGTATCCTGGTTTCGCTGATCACGATTAACATCTCCAATTGGAGTGGAGAGATTCATTTCTTTCCACCCTTGATCGGCTTATCGGTCTTTATCCTGTCCTTTCTTGTCGCCTGGTTGGCTGCCGGTTTAGGGGTTCTGGTCTCCCTGAGGGCGTCTTCCGTCCGCCAGGCTCAGCAAACACTCAGTGTAGCCTTCCTGGTGCTGTTTATTCCCCTCCTGCTGCTACCGCTGCTGCCAAGCGAACTGCAGGTGACATTTCAAAATGCGCTCATTGGTGTTGATCTACAAATGGTTATCAGCACTGCAACCCTAACCCTTTTGCTGATCGATCTGGTGCTGTTGCTAATCGCTTCTCGACGATTCCAGCGTGCTGACCTGATCATCGCAGGCAATTAAGCGCGGGTTATTCGGTAAATTTCAAAAGCACAGTCTTAATACTGGTCATCTGAAAATTCCCCCATTATCCTTGACGTGTGGTGATTGACGCGATATAGTTAATGACGCAATGCGTCAAATTATTTCGAATTAATCTGGAGGTATCCGATGGCAGCTGAGAAAGAAGAAAAAAATGTTGAAGTAAGTGAAGAGGAAGTAATAGTGGAAGAGGCTTCTATCCTGGAAAGCTTGCGGCGAGTCCTGCTGGCAGGTATTGGTGCAGTCGCCTTGACTATTGAAGAGATGGGTGAATTGGTCGACAAACTCGTCGAGCGAGGTGAGATCGCCGAAGAAGAAGGCAAGAAGCTGGTCAACGAAATCAGGGAAAAACGCAAGAAAACAACCGATGAGGCGGAAGATATTGCCTCTACCCGAATGCGCGAGATGATGGATAAGATGGATATCCCCACAAAATCCGACATCGATGCATTGAGCAATAAAATCGCCGCATTATCGAAAAAAGTAGACGAACTCAAGAAAGCGCAAAGCTGATTTCCGACAAATAATAATAATATGCGCTTAGCGATCTCAGAAACCTGCTAAGCGCATTTTTTGATTTAATGGGATCCCCCAAAAATATTAATCGAAACTCGAACGACCGGAGCGGAAAACCGACCAGGCTAATCTTACCGCCAGGAAGAGCAGCACAAAAAAGCCCACAACTATAATCCAGGTAACCAAACCCCATGGCCAGGCATAATCCAGACGCGGCAACAACAGGGCCAGCGCAACGAGTAATGCCGCCACGAGGACGCTGAAAATGACGCGATTAATTAAGCGGTCAATCGTATTAATAGTTGGTTCAAGCTGCGGAAGCTCAGCCTGCACTGTCAGCTGTCCACGTTCTACCTGGTCCAGGATGCGCGACGTTTTGCGCGGCAGGATGTTTGCAAAATCTATCCAGTCCAATCCCAGCCTGATCGCATCAGGTCCCCAGGAAGATGGCAGCCACATACGGCGGAACAATTTGCCGATATAAGGTTGGGCAGCCTCAAAAATGTCAAAATCAGGGTCTAACGTTAAACCGACTCCCTGCATCATGATCACCGTTTTCATCAGCAGGTAGAAATCCGTGGGTATATAGAGCTGATACTCGTACAAAATTGGTTGGATGGCTTTGGAGAGTTCCTGTGCATCGATTTCATAAATCGGCAACCCATAATACCTGGTCAGAATGCGCTTGAGATCGCGCTCTAACCCAACCCGGTCAACTCGATAATCTGCAACCCCCATGCGCTGCAGCTGATCAACAATCGCCTCTGCATCTAGCTGCACCCCGGCGATGAACAGCCGGGCCAAGTTGGCGCGATCCTTATCATCGAGGCGACCTACCGTTCCGAAATCCAGCACACCTATCACCTCACCCGGCATAATCAGCATATTACCTGGATGGGGATCGGCGTGGAAGAAACCATCAATCAGCACTTCTTTTAGTGCAAAATTTGCCGCATGAGCGGAAAGGCGCTTTGGGCTGTAACCTGCAGCTTTCAATGCCTCCAGGTTGTCTATCTTGATTCCATGCAGGCGTTCCATCACCAGCAGGCGCCTTGTGGAATAGTCCCAATATATTTTGGGAACACAGAGGTGTCTCTCGTCCTCAAAATTCTTCCGGAAGCGATCGGCATTCCAGGCTTCGCGCCGGAAATCCATCTCGGTGCGCAGGGCTGAAGCAAATTCTTCTGCTAAATCTCCCACCTCAAAGCGAGAAGCCGCTGAAATTCGCTGCTGGGCAGTCTGTGCCAGGTCGTAGATGATATCCAGGTCAAGATTGACCGTCTTCTCGATATTCGGTCTCTGGATCTTGACCACCACCTCTTCCCCACCAACCAACCGGGCGACGTGGACCTGGGCAAGAGAAGCTGATGCGATCGGAACTGGATCAACCTGGGCAAACAACTCCTCTATCGGTGCTTCTAATTCCGACTCAACCACCTGCTTTGCCTCCTCCCAGGAAACGGGAGGCACTTCATCCTGGAGATAGCTCAATTCCTCAAGGTATTCAGGAGGTAAAAGGTCAGAGCGGGTGCTGAGAATTTGTCCAAACTTGATAAATGTGGGTCCCAGATCTTCCAATGCTTTTCTCAAGCGACGGGGGTTGGTCATTTCATCACCCGGGATATCCCGTCGGCGGCGCCAACGGCGAGGGATATTCAACCGGTCGCTCAAACCCATCTGTGCCAAAAAAGCCCCGAATCCATAATCAGCAAGGATTTCGACGATTTGACGGTAGCGGCGGAGATAACGGGGTCTGATCAGCATTGGTTTTGCAACAATCAGTGTGGTATAGAGAGCCTACACAAGCCAGAATTGCTTGCTTACTTTCCCTGACCTGCACAATTTGGCACAAATCGATTCTATCACAGGATGCATATTGATCTCCCGTACAGAAAAATACATCATTAACAAATCCCACGCCACTCTTCACTGATGCTTTATAATCAATTATTCCATGACACACAAAAAGTGACCGGAAATGCTGATTATTAAACGCTACCCAAACCGTAAATTTTATGACACGGAAGACAAAC
>Ga0209536_100012929_pt1 | contig 12083 bp, 9 predicted proteins | sample DeeMarSeWOR28_12_FD_187461 | JGI IMG/M metagenome (GOLD analysis project Ga0209536, IMG submission 187461) | Marine sediment microbial communities from White Oak River estuary, North Carolina - WOR-2-8_12 (SPAdes) (version 2) | ecosystem: Environmental > Aquatic > Marine > Intertidal zone >...
CCCTGCGCGAGGCGCTCGTGGAGGCCAGCGGGGACACCCTGCGCGGGAAGCGGGTCGAGATCGTCTCCCTGGCGCTCGGGGGCATGAAGCAGCCCCAGCAGCTGATGGCCCTCAACTACCTTCTGTCCCTCGGATACCGCGTCGACGTGCTGATCAACCTCGACGGTCTCAACGAGGTGGCCCTCCCGGTCCTGGAGCTCGATCGCTTCGACACGGTGGGGATCGACTGCGTGGCGATGGTCGTGAACGACCTGGTGGTGCAGGGCGCCGAGCCCCTGGTCTTCCTCGATTACCTGGCGATGTCCAAGCTCGACCGCGGGCAGGCCCGTCAGGCGCTGCGCGGTGTCGCCGAGGGCTGCCGCCGCGCCGGCTGTGCGCTGCTCGGCGGAGAGACGGCCACCATGCCCGGGGTGTACCCCAAGGGCGAGATCGAGCTGGTGGGGTTCGGGGTCGGCGTGGTGGAGCGCGATCGCGTCATCGACGGCTCCAGCATCAGCCAGGGCGATGCCGTGCTGGGCCTGGCCTCCAGCGGCTGTCACAGCAACGGCTACAGCCTGGTGCGAAGCGTCGTCGATCGGGGCGTGCGCGACGGGAGCGTCGACCTCCGCGCCGAGAACACCGAGCTCAATACGTCGCTGGCAGCCGCCCTGCTCGCCCCGACCCGCATCTACGTCAAGCCCATCCTCAACGTGATGCGCGACTTCACGATCGAGGCGATGGCCCACATCACCGGAGGGGGGTTCGCGGGCAACGTCCCGCGCGTCCTCCCGAAGGGCGTGCGCGCCCGCATCGACCCCGGCGCCTGGCCGCGACCTCCGCTCTTCGATTGGCTCCAGCGACAGGGGCAGATCGACGAGGAGGAGATGCTGCGCGTGTTCAACTGCGGCATCGGGATGGTGCTGATCGTGCCCGCAGCGCAGGCGAACGACATCCTGGACCGCTTCCGGGCACTCGGCGAGCGCGGCTATCGCATCGGAGAGATCGAGGTTCGCGCGCCCGACGAAGAGGCGTTGCTGCTGGGTCCGATTCCCGACGCCTCGGACTGATGCGCGGCCTCGCCGCGATCCGACCCGCCCAGGCGCCGCGCCTGCGGCGCTGGGACGCGGTGATCCTCGGCGGTGCACTGCCGGGGCTCGTGGCCGGCGTGCGGCTCGCCCAACGCGGGGTGCGCGTGCTGGTGATCGAGGAGACCTGCGCCGCGAAGGGCTTCTTCGGCCTCCGAGAGCCCTTCCTGCTGCCCGACGCCGGCCCGGACGGCGTGGTCGGCACGTGTCTGCGCGAGCTCGGGGTGCCGCTGATCGATCGGCGCCGCCTGGTTCCCTCGGACGTAGCACTCCAGATCGCCACCCCCGGCGCGCGCATCGACTTCGGGCACCCCGAGATCACACTGGCGGAGCTGACGTCGTGGGGAATCGTCGAGCCCCAGGCCGGCCGCGACCTGCTCGCCGCCCTCGACGACGCCGCGCGCGAGGAGCGCGACGCCCTGCTCGGGTCGCCGATCGTAAAGGGCCCCCGACGTCGCTGGCGAGGCGATACGCCGGGCCGCCCCGAGGGATCACTGCCGGAGATCCCGGACCGCCTGCGGCCTGTGCTCGACGGGCTTGCGCGAGCGCTCTCGGACCTCGGCGAGAGCCAGCCCTCGCCCCCGGCATGTCTGCGCCTGCTGGGCAGTGCGCTGTCCGGCGGCGCCGGTCTCGAAGACGAGAGCGCCGGCCTGAGGGACATGCTGCGGCGGCGACTCCGAGAGCTCCTCGGCGAGTTCCGCCAGACCGGCGGCTCCCTCTCGCTCCTCTCGGTCGGTGGGAATCCCGCCGTCGGTCTCGAGGATCCCTCGGAGACCTGCTGCGGGCGCGTGCTCATCCTGAACGCCCCGCTCGCAGGGATCGCCTCAGCCTGTGGCGAGTCCGCACCGGCCCCGCTCTGTGACTCCCGCCCGACCGCCCGTCGCCATCGACTCCGCTATCGGGGAGCCGCCGCGGCACTTCCCGTCGGCATGTTCGAGCGCGTGGCGCACCTCTCCCCGCCCGACGCGTCCGGGTCCCGCGCCGTCGTCACGCTGCGCGCGTTCCGGTGCAGCCAGCCCGACGGCGGCGTCGAGCTGATCGCCACCACCGTCGCGCCGATCGACCCGGCCTCCCGAGGCGCCGCAGAGGAGTGGATCCATCGAACCGTGCGCGAGCTGCTGCCCTTCTCCGAGCACGACCTCGAAGCCGTCGAGGTGCCCGAGCCCACCTGGGACGGCGATGATCTGCTCAGCGACCCGGCCGGCGGCCGGGGCTGGCCGAAGCTGGCGGACATCCGACTCGCGCAACGCCCGTCGATCTTCGCCCTGGAGCGCAGCACCACCGCCGGGCTCGGCGCCGAGGGGGACCTGCTGCTCGGATGGCGCGGCGGAGACGCCATCGCCGACGTGCTCGGCTGAGGAGACCGGCAGGCGGGAGTCGCGCGACGCCCTCCCGCGCCCTTCCGGCGCGCGCGGGCTACTCTTCGTCGCCCGACGCGCCCCCCTCCCCCCGGGAACGGAGCCACGACCCTTGGAACGTCCCGACGATCAGGAGCGCTTCGCCCAGCCCACCGAAGGCCCCGCGGCGCTTCGGCGGATGCTCCGCTACGCCCGGCCCTACACGCTGCTGATCGTGATCACGATGGTGCTCGCAGGCGGCCTGAGCGGCAGCCGCTACGTGCGGGCGTATCTGATGAAGCCGATCTTCGACGAGATCATCCTGCCCGGCGCGCAACTGCCCCAGGAGGCCCTCGACACGTTCAAGTGGTCCGCGCTGCCGGGAACGGGTGGGCGGGAGGCCGACCAGGCGCCCTCGACGGACGCGCCGCCCGACGGGACGCCGGTGCCGGAGGGGGACGACGAGACCCGGGCCCGGCTACAAGGCGTGCAGGACGCCTTCGGTCGCGTGGTCTTGATCGCGGTACTGCTGGTGGTTCTGACGCCGATCCTGCTCTTCGTCCGCGACTACACCGTGCAGTACATCCTGGGCCGGATCGATCTCGACATGAAGGTGGACATCTGCCGGAAGCTCCTTTCCCTGCCGCTGCGCTTCCACCAGGAATGGCAGCGCGGCGACGTCATGCAGCGCATCCTCAACGACACGAGCCAGGCACAGAAGGCGGTCGAGCTGCTCTTCGGCGACTTCTTGATGGCCGTTCTCATGATCGTGATCGGCATGGGCGGGCTCATCTACGTCTCGTGGAAGCTCTCTCTCATCCTCATCCTGGTCGGCCCGGTGATGGCCCTGGTGATCTCGAGCTTCAGCCGCCGCATCCGCAAGAGCGCGAGGCGGAGGCAGGAGCAGTCCGCCGACGTGACCCAACGCCTGGTGGAGATCATCGCGGGCATCAAGATCATCAAGTCGTTTCGCGCCGAAGACCAGGAACACCGGGGCTTTCGTCTGGCCTCGCGGCGCCTCTTCCACCGGGCGATGAAGGTCGTGAAGAACCGGGTCCTGGCGCGCAGCCTGGTCGACGCGCTCAACAACTTCGCCGCGGTCGGGGTGATGATCCTCGGGCTCTGGCTCGTGCTCGGCGGCTACTGGGGGCTCACTCCCGGAGACCTCGGCGCCTTCGTGGCCATGACCACGACGGTCTACAAGCCGATCCGCACCCTCGCTCGCGGCTACGTGAAGGTGCTCGACGCTCTGCCCTCTGCAGAGCGTTTCTTCGAGCTGCTCGACCTGGACGTCGAGATCCGCGACGTCGAGGATGCGATCGAGGTCGGGCGACTGCAGCAGGGCATCTGCTTCCGCGACGTCTCCTTCTCCTACGGGCGCGAGCCGGTGCTCGACCGGGTATCCCTCGACGTCGCCGCCGGCGAGGTCGTCGCGATCGTCGGCCGCACGGGAGCCGGGAAGACGACCCTGACCGACCTGCTGCTGCGGCTCTACGAGCCGGACGAGGGCGCGATCGAGCTCGACGGAGTGGACATCCGGCGCATCCGGCGCGACTCGTTGCTCGAGCAGTTCGCGGTGGTCACCCAGGAGCCCTTCCTCTTCGACGGGACGATCGCGGAGAACATCCGCTACGGCCGACAGGACGCCAGCGAGGAGGAGATCCTGGCGGCCGCGCGGGCGGCGAACGTGGACGAGTTCGTCCGCTCCCTGCCGGAGGGGTTCGAGACGGAGGTGGGCGCCGCCGGCACCCGGCTGTCCGGAGGCCAGCGTCAGCGGGTCACCATCGCCCGGGCGATCCTGCGCGACCCGGCCGTGCTGATCCTGGACGAGGCCACCAGCTCCCTCGACTCGAAGGCCGAGCGATCGGTCCAGGAGGCCCTGGAGGCGCTGCTCCCGGGTCGCACCGTCTTCGTCATCGCCCACCGCCTCTCCACCGTGCGGCAGGCGGACAAGATCGTCGTCATCGAGGCCGGCCAGATCGCGCAGATGGGAACCCACGAAGAGCTGGTGGCGAGCGGGGGCCTCTACCGCGAGCTCGTCGACCTCCAGTCCGAGCCGGGACCCGGGGCGCCGGCAGCCCTCCTCTGAGGCCCGGTCGGCCCGGCCAACCCCGGAACGAGCCCGCCGATCGGGCGCCGCAGCGCTTCAGCGCAGCGAGGCGTAGAACGTCTCCACCTGCTCGGCAAAGCGACTCCGGTCGAAGTGCGTCTCCGCCCGACGGCGCGCGGCCGCCCCCATCCGCGCCCGACGCGGCTCGTCGCGGAGGAGCGCCTCCCAGGCCGAGGCCAGGGCCGGCGGGTCCTCCTCCACCAGGATTCCCGTCTCGCCCTCGACCACGATCTCCGGCAGGGCGCCGCGGCGGGACGTCACGGCCGGGAGGCCGCAAGCGGCCGCCTCCAGGAGCGCGCGACAGCCGCCGTCCGAGCCCGGGACCAGGAAGGTGAAGACGGACGCGCAGCGCATGACGTCGATGTAGTCGTCGGTCCGGTAGCCGGCGAAGATCACGCGATCGGCGATCCCCAGCCGCTGGGCCGGGCGATGGGCGGTCTCCTCGATGTGCGTACCCCGGCCGATCACGAGCAGGCGCGCCGAGGCGTCCCGCTCGAACAGCCGCGCCGCCGCCTCGAGCAGCAGATCGAAGCGGCGGTGGCGCTGAGCACGAGCGACGATCCCCACCACCCGGTGCTCCGGCTCGAATCCCAGCGAGCGCCGCACCGCCTCGTCGGGCGGCGCGGGGCGGAAGCGCTTCGTGTCGACCGCTCCGAACGCACCGAGCGAGGGGCGCCCGCCTCGCAGGCGCTGATTCGCCCGGGCGGTGCTCGGAGAGACGCAGATCAGGCCGTCGCTCCCAGGCCCGAAGAGCCAGCGGTTCCAGGGAAGGGGCGAGATCGGCGTCGCGATCTTGTAGGAGCGCACGACGCGGGTCGCCCCGCTGCCGCGGCGCCCAGAGCTCGCGCGAAGCGCGAGCACGTGGTCGCGGGTGTGCCAGGCGTGAACGATCTCGATGTCGCGCTCGGCCACCAGCTCTCGCAGGCCGCGCGCATCCCCGCGATCGCGCCACCACGCCGCTCCCTTTCCCCGCTGGAGCACCAGGGCCGGCGCGGCGCCGGCGCGCGTCGCGTGGTCGTAGACGCTGGCGAGCCCCTCCTTCGGTGGCATCGGCAGCGCGAGCTCGACCTCGTGACCTCGCTCTCGCAGGGCGAGCACCAGCTCGACCATGGGCGCCGCGGGGCCGGTCCACTTCCAGTCGCCGGTGACGTGGAGGATCCTCACGAGCGCAGGCGTTCGACCGAGAGCACGCCCTTGATGCGCGAGATCTCCTTCATCACGGCGTTCAAGCTGGCGAGGTCCGGCACCCAGACGTCGAAGGTCTGCTCCGCGAGCTGATCCGCGCTCGTCGTCACACGGGCCCCACCGATGTTGACCCCGGCGGACGCAATGGTCTTCGTCACCGTCGCCAGCAGCCCCGGTCGGTCCTGGGACCGCACCCGCATCTTGATGCGGTACGGGACCTCGGCGTCCGGGCCCCACTCGACCTCGATGCGTCGCGCGGGATCGAGCTCGAAGGCCTTCGCACACTCCTTCGAGTGCACGGTCACTCCCCGGCCACGCGTCACGAAGCCCACGACCTCGTCTCCCGGAATCGGAGCGCAGCACTTCGCGAACCGCACCAGGACGTCGGACTGCCCACTCACGCGGATCCCCGCCTTCGCGTCCCTCTGGCGGCGGAAGAGCCGACGCTTCGGAAGCGCCACCTCCGGCGGCGCCTCGCCCCGCAGGCCCCGGACCACATCGGCGGCAGCGATGCGCCCGTATCCGACGGCGGCCATCAGGTCCTCGGCGGAGCCACGTCCGTGCCGGCCGGCCGCCGCGGCCAGCTCGCCCCGCTCGAGCAGCCGGGGCAGGGAGAGGCCCGCCTTCCGCAGCTCGCGGTCCAGGATCTCGCGCCCCAGCTGAAGGCTGCGGTCCTTCTCCTCCGCGCGGATCGCGTGGCGGATGCGGCTGCGTGCCTTGCCGGTGACGACGAACTCGAGCCAGTCCTTGCGCGGCACCTGGTTGGCGCTGGTCATGACCTCGACGGTGTCACCATTCGCCAGGGCCTGGCGCAGCGGGACCATCCGGCCGTTGACCTTCGCCCCGGAGCACGCGTCTCCCACCTCGCTGTGGATCGCATAGGCGAAGTCCACCGGCGTGGCTCCGAGCGGAAGCCCGATGACGTCGCCCCGCGGAGTGAAGACGAAGACGTCGTCGGGGAAGAGGTCGATCTTCACCGTCTCGATGAACTCGTTGGGATCATCGACGTCCTGATGCCGCTCGAGGAGCTGCCGCAGCCAGGCGAACTTGCGATCGTCCGGGTCGTCCGCGCCCACGCGGCCGGCCTTGTAACGCCAGTGCGAGGCGATGCCCAGCTCCGCATCCCGGTGCATCTCCCGCGTACGGATCTGCACCTCCATCCGCTCGCCGTAGGGGCCGATCACCGTCGTGTGCAGCGACTGGTAGCCGTTCGGCTTCGGAAGCGCGACGTAGTCCTTGAACCGCCCCGGCACGGGTCGCCAGATCGAATGAACGATTCCCAGCGCAGCGTAGGCGTCGGCCGTGGGGCCGTCCAGGATCGTGCGGAAGGCGATCACGTCGTACAGCTCGTCGAGGTCGACGCCGTAGCGCTGCATCTTCGCGTGGATCGAAGCGAGATCCTTGAGCCGTCCCGTAACCTCGGCGTCGAGGTTCGCGTCGGCGAGACGCGCGGAAAGCACACCGATCACCTCTTCGATGTAGCGCTCTCGCGCCTTTCGCTTCGTCCGCAGGCGCCGCTCCAGGTCCGCCGCCACCTCGGGGCGAAGCGCCCGGAACGACAGGTCTTCGAGCTCCTGCATCATCCAGTGGATGCCGAGCCGGTGCGCCAGCGGCACGTAGATGTCGTGGGTCTCCTGCGCGACGCGCCGCGCCGAGTCCTCCGAGACGAAGTCGAGAGTGCGCATGTTGTGCAGCCGGTCGGCCAGCTTGATCAGCAGGATGCGGATGTCCTTCGACATCGCGAGGAGCATCTTCCGGAAGCTCTCGGCCTGGCGCTCGCGCGCGGACGTGAACTCGATCTTCGAGATCTTCGTGAGGCCCTCGACCAGGAAGGCCACCTGCTCGCCGAAGAGCCGGCTGAGCTCGTCCGGCGTAGCGAGGGTGTCCTCGATCGTGTCGTGCAGCAGGCCCGCGGCGACGGTCTCCTCGTCCATCCGCATGTCCACGAGGATGCCCGCCACCTCGAGGGGGTGGATGAGATAGGGCTCGCCGGAGAGCCGCTCCTGTCCTTCGTGGACCTTCGCCGAAAAGACGTAGGCCCGCTGCAGGAGAGACAGATCGCAGCTTGGATTGTACTCCAGCACGCGATCCGCGATGTCGTTGAAGCGGAGCATCGAAGAGCGAGAATTCCGTTTGGGATCGGGACGTTGTCTAAGGTACCCGTTCCCGGCTCCCCGTGCCTCCCGGCGTTCGGTCTCCCGGCGTCAGGCGCGCGGTGGCAGTGCCTGGATCGAAACGCTCACGTAGCGCCCGGGTCTCGCCCCGCCGCTCCGCCTCGAGGATCTCGAGGACGTCCTGCACGCAGGCCTCGAGGTCGTCGTTCACCACCGCGTAGTCGAAGGCGCCGACCGCCTCGAGCTCCCGCCGGGCGAGCTCGAGACGACGGTCGACCTGCTCTGCGGTATCGGTCCCACGTCCCGAGAGGCGCGCACGCAGCGTCTCGAAGGACGGCGGCAGCAGGAAGACGAAGCGCGCGTCCGCACGACGCTCCCGGACCTGTCGCGCCCCCTGCACCTCGATCTCGAGCAGCACGTCGCTCCCGCGGGCGAGCGGAGCCTCGATCGCGCGCCAGCTCGTTCCGTAACGGTGATCGTTGTAGATGGCCCACTCGAGGAAGCCGCCGCTCGCCACCTCCTCGTCGAACTCCTCGGGACTCACGAAGTGGTAGTCCACACCGTTCCGCTCGCCCGATCGACGCGGCCTCGTGGTATGGGAGACCGAGAACTCGATCATCGGATCGCGGGACACGACCTGCCGACAGACGGTGGTCTTCCCTGTCCCGGACGGCGCCGCGACCACCACGGGAAACCCGACTCGAGAGGTCATCGATCCTCTTCGCCGCCCAGGTCGCCCTGGGCGAAGCGGGAGGCGATCGTCTCCGGGTTGATGGCGGAGAGGATCACGTGGTCGTCGTCCATCACCAGGATCGAGCGGGTCCGGCGCCCCTGAGTCGAGTCGACGAGCTTCCCTCGGCGCGCCGCCTCGTCACGCAGTCGCTTCATCGGCGCTGCGGCGGGGGAGACTACTGCGATCACGCGCCAGGCGGCGACCAGATTGCCGTAGCCGATGTTGAGGAGCGAGCGGTTACTCAACGTTCTGTACCTGCTCGCGCAGCCGCTCGAGCTCCGTCTTGAGATCGACCACCAGGTGGGCGACCGGCGCATCCGCGCCCTTCGACCCGATGGTATTCGCCTCCCGGGATAGCTCCTGGAGCAGGAAATCCAGGCGCCGACCCACGGGCTTCCCGGACCCACCGGCCGCGAGGGTCGCGCGAAACTGGTCGACGTGACTCCGCAGCCGGACGATTTCCTCGGTGACGTCCAGGCGATCGGCGGCGAGCATGAGCTCCTGCTGGAGGCGCGCGGTGTCCTCGAGGCCCGTCTCGGACTGAAGCTTCTGCATGCGTCGCTCGAGACGGGCGCGCACCGCCGTCTGCACCTCTCCCGCTCGCTCCTGCAACGTGCCGGCGAGCTGCGCCACGTGATCCAGTCGGGATTCGAAGTCGCGCTGGATTGCGGCTCCCTCGGCGGCGCGCATACCCTCGAGCGAATCCATCGCCTCGTCGAGCGCACGAAGGACCTGCGGATGCACGGCCTCCTGCTCGACCACGGGCTCCGCGAGACGCGCCACCCCGGGCAGGGCCAGCAGCGAGGCGACCTCGAGTGTTCCGCCCACACCCTCCTCCTCGCGCAGGACACGGGCCGCCTCGAGATAGCCGCGCGCGACCTCCCGATCGATCTCCAGGGTCGGCTCCGGTCCGCCGGCCTCGGCCGAGGAGATCGCGCAGTCGATCTTGCCCCGAGCGAAGCGCTCCTGGATGCGCGCGCGCAGGTCCGCCTCGAGGCCGGACAGGAGTCGCGGCACGCGCACCCTCACGTCGAGATGGCGGTGGTTGACCGAGCGGATCTCCAGCTCGAACGCAGCGCCTCCGGCGCGGAGGGACGCAGCCCCGAAGCCGGTCATGCTGCGGATCAAGCCGCGCCCCGTGCGGCCGCCAGGGCCTCGGGCAGGATCGCCTTCACCTCGTCGGCGGTCGCGGTGGCGGTGCCGACCTTGCCGACGACCACGCCGGACGCCGCGTTGGCGATGACGGCGGCCTCGTGAAGCGTGCCACCGGCGCGCAGGGCCAGCGTCAGCGCTGCGATCGCGGTGTCGCCAGCGCCCTGCACGTCGAAGACCTCGCGGGCCACCGTCGGCACGTGGAGCACGGGGCCGCCTTCCTCCTCGAAGATGGACATCCCGTGCTGGCCACGGGTGACCACCACGGCGGCCCCCCCGATCCTTCGCCGCAGTCGCGTCGCGATCCGTCGCAGATCTTCCTCCGATCGGGCCCGGATCCCGGCCAGCTCTTCCGCCTCCTTGAGATTCGGCTTCACCAGCGAAGCTCCCCGGTAATGGGAGAGGTCCGCCTTCGGGTCCACCGCCACGGGCACGCCCGCCTCCGTGAAGAGCTGCATGGCCGACCTGGCGATCCGGCGCGACAGGACGCCCTTGCCGTAGTCCTCGACCACCACGCCATCCACTCCCGGCAGCACGCGGGTGATCGCCTGGAGCAGGGCCCGACCCGCCGTCGCCGGCGGCGGCTCGAAGGTCTCCCGGTCGAAGCGCACGACCTGCTGGGAGCGCGCGATGATGCGGGTCTTCCGCGTCGTGGGACGCCCGGCGACCCGGACGAGACCGCCCGGATCCACGCCGAGGTCCTTCATCAGCTCTTCGACGCGATGCCCCGCCGCATCGTCGCCGATCACCGAGCAGCACTCGACCGATCCACCGAGGGCGACGACGTTGCGTGCCGCGTTCGCGGCTCCGCCGAGCATCACCGTCTCGGCGCGCACGTGGACGACCGGAACCGGCGCTTCCGGACTCACGCGATCGACCTCTCCCCAGACGTATTCGTCCAGGACGAGGTCCCCAACGACGAGGAGGCGAACGCCAGCGAAGTCATCGATCAGGCGCTCGAGGCGACGACGGTCGAGCTTTCGCATGCGTCGGGTTCCGGGGGGCACCAACCTCTGGGTCGCGTGATGGTAGTCGATCTGCCGGGGACGCGGCGCGGGCCGCGCAACGGGCCAGCGCGTGCACCGCGCCCGATGCGGGAAGCGGTCGTGCTGGATAGCATATTTGGCAATGCGCGCACCTCGGACCCTCGTCTCGTACATCCTGCGCGAGGTGCTCCTCTACACGATCCTCGGCCTGGCCTCGATCACCGTCGTACTGGTCACGCGGAACCTCGTGCGCGCGCTCGACGAGCTCGCGGCCGCCGGATTCGTTCTCGAGGACCTGGTCACCGTTCTCCGGCTGCTCTTCACCATGCTCGTGATCTACGCCCTGCCCGTGGCCTTCCTCTTCGGGATCCTCCTGGCGATCGGACGCATGACGGCGGACGTCGAGATCAAGGCGATGCGGGCCTGCGGCATCGGACTCCGGACCATCATGCTGCCGATCGTACTGGTTGGGCTGATGCTCTCGGGCCTGACGCTCTACCTGAGCCTCGACGTGGAGCCGGGCGCGCGACGCGGGATGAGAGCCGCGGTCAAGCAGATGCTGGCGCGCGGAGCGGCGATCGAGCCGGGCAAGTTCCGACGCGTCGGAGACCGGCTGCTCTACGTGGAGGCACGCGGTCGGGATCAGCAGCTCCACGGCATCGTGATCTCCGACCGATCGGACCCGAAACGACCCTTCATCGTCTTCGCCAAAACGGGCTCGCTACGCCTCGACGAGAAGCGGGGCCAGCTCCTGCTGGGCCTCGAATCCGGTGACATCCACGTAGAGTCTCCTATAGACGACGACGAGCGCCATCAGCGCATCGCCTTCTCGCACTTCGAGTATGCGATCGACGTGGAGCCGCTCCTCGGAAGGGACAAGGGACTCAAGGCGAAGGACATGAGCCTCGCGGAGCTCGGGGAGACGGTGCGACGGGTCGCCCGGGGAGACGTGGAGGGCCTTCGCGAACAGCCCATCGCCTATGCACTGCAGTGGCATCGGCGCTTCGTGACCCCCCTGGCGCCGACCGCCTTCGCGCTCGTCGCCGTCCCCCTGGCGATGCGCCGGACCCGTGGAGCACGCGCGCTCGGGATGCTCTGGTGCGCACTGATCGCCTTTGGCTACTACGCGCTCGAATCCCTGGCGGAGTACCTCTGCATCGGAGGTTGGCTGGCGGCCTGGGCCACGCCCTGGCTGCCGAATCTGACCTTCGCGACCATCGGGGCTCTCCTCCTCCTCCGAATGCGTCGCGCGGGGGAGTGACGCGTGGCAGACGCCCCGCGCCCGGGCGCGTTCCACACCTTCAGGACGGCGCGGACACGACTCGTCGTCGACCCGGAGTTCGAGGCGCCGATACGCGCCCTCGGACTCCCCGAACCCGCTGCCATCGCGCGCCTCTTCGCG